>JGI24022J15233_10010328_pt1 | contig 10588 bp, 9 predicted proteins | sample Ectturendosymbi2_FD_15233 | JGI IMG/M metagenome (IMG submission 15233)
CCCGCCCCCTCACCCGAAATTTTCAAAAACATGCTTAGTTGTTTGCTTCCACAGCAAGTTACAATTATTTTGCCTCCACCCCCCGGAAGTAGTGCAACAACAAGTTACAATCATTTTGGCCCCCCTTAAAAAATATCAGCTGGTTGCGGGCTTGGGTGATGCTATCCAGCTATCGGAGATATTGCATGCTGATGCTCTTTATGTTCACCGTGCGCTGGCATTTCGCTTACACCGGCCAAATGTGTTTGTTCAGCGAACAAAAGCGCAGCCAGACGTTGGACATCGTTACCGGTTTCCATGTCATAGACGACAACGTGCACGTCATCGTGCTGGAGGGCCTGAGGGAGGGCGCAATGCAGAGGATCCGCGATGAAGTGCTACCGACTGACGTTGGTGGTAAGTTAGATTCCAGCTTTGCGTTTTACGTTGCGTTTATAACGTTGAGGGTCACTTATCGTTTTACTCTATTTTCTGTGCTACATGACAGTTAAGCTGATAACTCTGCTGTAGCCACCTTAAGTGCTTGAAGCAGCCTGTGTGCATCCGATACTGTTATCTTTTATTTTATGATTTTCTAACAAGCTTTATTAAACTCAGTATGAGATTAAGATTTTGAAAAAGCAGGCGAGTCCAGATTTTTTCAGAAAAGTTGTAAATCGCAAGCAACGAAAAGAAAACGAAAAACTGGATTTCTGCTCAGCGAAAATGTTCAAGTCAGTTATTTCCTTCACCATCGTTGACACACTGTGACCGATTGCGTGTTTTGAACAGAGCAAACGAAGACTTGCTCCTGCGATAAATGCTGTAACCTTCAATGAGTGGTGAATTAAACAAGGAGCAATAACTAATCGTTTCTTTCTACCTCGTTATCCACCGCTTTGCNCAAAACATTCGTTGCAGAAGACGAGATTCTTTCTCGCTTTTTCGACACTTCGACGAGTTTCAGCACTCGACTTTACGCCGGACTCGACGTTGACCTTTGTCGAGTCCGCTTGCACCAAGCAATGGGTGAGATACTCGAGCAGCCACTCCTCTACGTGAGAGACATGGTTCCCAAACCTTGCCTGGAAGGCATCACCAGAGTCAACCAGGTACTGACCAGTAGATGTGAGCGAATGCCCGGTTCCCAGCACCCTGCTCTCCTTGTCTTTCATTTTAAGGCTTATCGCCAACCTTGCTGTTGTGTGTCGCTTTGGTTTTTCCCTGTTGGTCCAACAGCGGCATTACGTGCATCGCAGATGACCAAGATGTCTCGCTTTCGAGAGATTGTCGCGTCGAATCTCTTTCCGACTGCGGAGATGGTGATCTCGATGAGTCGCGAGTTCGGAGTGCCTCTCACTTATGAAGACTTCGAGAACCACCACAAGCCGAGACAAGAAACAGGTGAATTGGCTCGGTTTCGGTAAAAACTCAAACGGTTTTGCGCTGAGCTGCTGAAAAAAAAAACGATTCGGCAAAAATTAATGGTTGGTCACGATGTAACCCGATAGCATCGTGCTTTAACCACTCACCAACTGCATAACCATTCTCAGTTCTTTTTTAAGGTTTGACCTCCGTGGCTGGTAAGACGTTTTGAGGGACCGCGACTATTCTATATGAATATCGAGATGGTCGTAAAGCGAGGTTTCACTGTATTTTGAGAGACCGTTTCGGCCTATCAAAGTGTCCTAAAAAGACCTTTCTAACCTTTTTTATGTCGGCACAGTAAACAATTCAACTCTTTTATAAAAAAAAAAACAGTCACAAAATTTTTTATTCTAATAAAACGTCACATCGAAACGAAGCCAGGTCGATTGTTTCGTCGACAAGTTTGGCGCGTTTTTTGAAAAGGCGCTTGTTACTTCATAGTGGTTGACGTGAGATCACCCTCCCCAGTCAAGCTGGAAAAGCGGACGTGGACCCCCCTGGATAACGTCAATCGACCCTACATCGATCTCTTGAAGCAGCGCTCTGAGAACGGCGACGATCAGCATAACTACGTCATAGCTAATATTGTACGTTGTTTACTGCATCTTAACTGTGCATTATGGAGGTAACATTGCACGTTGCTGGGCAACTCACCGATAAAGTGCTTGGGTTGGGCAAACGCGCGAAAATTTGCTTTGGCTGCGTCGCTACAGAACACGGCGTGTTGATTAATTGGTTTATTGTTTGTTATAAATCCAGTCAAGTTGTTCAGGAAATGCTGAGCCTGTTTCTCGTATCCATCCAACCCCTCACACAGTGCCNGCAATTAAATTACCGTTGCAAGATCGATTCAACACTGAAGTTGCGACAGACTAGGATTCCGATGAATTCTGCACAACAGCAGCGGTGTTTCAATGCTCGAAAAAATTGTTCTATTATTTTATTGTCGCGGCGCCGTACATTAAATCGCTTCAATCCAGTTCCACTGCAGGTCGCCGCCCAAGAGGCGGGGAAGCGCCGTCGCCCTTTGCACCCCTCTGTGCGATCGCTCACCACCGACTTGCTGGCTTTCAACTACAGCACCCAGGCCCTTAACTCCACCGAGCTTGGGAAAGACGTTTTGCGCTCCATGCTCGCTGAAAAGGATTCCAACGCGCGGTAGGATGTTGTTCGCTCACGTTTCTGGTGAAGTTCATTCATTTTCTTGACGGCAACAACGCAACGTATCATATTGTTCGTGGTCTCACTGACACAATACACGTGTGTTGATAGTCATTCATCTCAGTGGTAAGTGGTAGATGCAGTGGTTTTAATAAGATAGAGAAAATTTGAAAATATAGTTAAAAGGTACATTTTTAAGCCCTCGAGTACGTTTGTCCATTTGGTCACAGGCGGCCGTTTAAAAATTCGAGAAGGCGGAAAAATTATCCTGTGAAGATAACATTTCGAGAAAAACATGTTTTTTCTTATCTACAAAATGTTCAAAAAGCGCGTTAAACTTATCTCAAATGGGAAGTGCTTTGTGCAAATATTTCATGCAAAATTAATTTTATGCACTTGTTTTATGCACTTTTTACGGAAAGAATTTTGCTTGGGGTATCAGGAGTCACTTTTGCATTTGCCCCTTAGCGCCAAGTCTCTCAGCTGAGAATAAGTTGCATTTCTTAAGCGCATTTTATTGCTTGTGCAGAACTGTGCTCTTGAATTGTGCAATAGCTTCTGCATTAGCCTATATTCTACGCAGTGCTGTGTGAGCCGTCACTTCGTCGCCAATAATAATACACTTACTTAATACTTGGGCAAACGACATTCAACGAATCCTCAGGTTTCCCGACAAGACATTTTGCTATCGGTTGATGGCGGTTATCATCACCAAAAGTATGTCAGTTTAAGCTGCAAACAGTTCGCGAAAAAATGAGCTATTAAAATTATTTTTGCTGCTAGGCGCGACGTCGCAAAAGTTTTGCCCTTGCAGTTGTTCACGAACGAGAAACTTAAATAGGGGGGAGCACTAAAAGCAGTTTTTACCCCCTGTCCTGTTGATCCAGCGATTTTTTTCGACAACTTGCAAAAAGTGCGGGTTTTATAAAAGACCGCGTTGGCGAAACGATTGCAATGAACAATGGAGATGCAAACGTACATCGCTGAAAAAAGTTGAATGGATGCTGCGAAGCAATTCCAGATTGTCGCTGGTCTTTCGTTGTTCTCGTGATTGCATTGTAACACACAAAGGCGTGTATGATAAGTACGTGGCATCTGCGGCACTTTAAAAAAATGCAAACACGCTTAGTTTTCGGAACAAAAAGGTGTTTTTAAGGCACAAAGGAGTTTTAAGCGGTTGAATGCAGTTTGACAAGTATGGAAAGGTGTGGACCTGTAACGTGAACAACTGTACTCAGACAATTGCTTTCTTTTATTCTAACAGTAAAAAAAGGTATTGCGCTGTGAAACGCAAAAAGTATTAGGGGCGTTCTAATGCCAAGATTATGACCAAGTGTTCTCGTCACACGACTGCCAGACTGAATGATTGCAGAAGCAGCATTATCTGTGCTGAACGGATAAGAAAAACTTTTGTACGGCTTCCTATAGTGACGTGACAGGTGAAGTGGCACGCCTCACTGCACCCGCCTTTGATCTGTATTGCGTGTAATATGTGTATCTTTTTTTGCGCTGTATCCATTTTCAACACACGATGGCCACATGCTGCTTTCCTGGTAACATTCTCTCGCCAACAACTGACGCAGTTATCACCGATTTTATTGATAGACGAAGGAGTGAAATTTTCACTAGCGCGCTGTTGGTCAAAGAGTTTGCAATGTTTATTGGCGTTGCCCGATTGGCGTAACGAGATCAGATGGATCCGGGGGCAAGAAGCAAGTTTGGCGCCCCCATGTTCAAAACTGAGGTCTTTCGGAAGCAATATATTGTATTGAAGAAAGTACTTGTGATATTGATGGGACTTTACGGCGCCCGGGGAATTATGCCCCCTCGTTACGCCCGTGGTTGGCCGATATCTAAATCGATTGTTTGATATTAGTCAGCTTTTGGCAAAGGTTTTTTTTCGCCGTCAACACGTTCTCTTCAGCCTCCTCATAAGAAGTAAATCGTTCATCAACTTTAGGTGGTCCACCTCTTTGGACATGGGCCATCCCAAAGTTGATAAACCATCAACACAGTTCTTTCAGAAAGTTTTCTGCTTCCTGCAAAGTGCAGATAGCACTCCGGTTGTTTCCTTGCAGTTTTGCCTATCATGCCGGGTACAACTCAGCCATGTTTGATCCTGTCAATGTCGATGCCTTTCACCGGAAGAGAGAGGAGGAGCAGATAAGAGCCTGGAGGACGTCGGAGGGATTTGTTTATCCAGGCGTGAAAAGCAGCCGCCTGTGCAACGAGCACCCCCTCAAACCGGAAGAATGGCGAATCAGCGAGTTGAGGCTTCCTTTCCGCGACAACGTGCTCCACCGTAACATCCTGATGCCAACGCTGGACAGGGAGCGGATGAAGTAAGCGAGATGCATTCGCTTGTGCCGTTTATGCAACTGAGGGGGTATTTGCATTGCCTAACCAGCGCCAGAAGGGGGGTCAGTAAACGAAGCTTGAAGACAAAAAATTTGTGCTTTGGTGATTGTTCTTATGCGATATAGAAAATCTTTTTGCCAAAAACAGAATGCCTTAGCTGATGGGGGCGTGTTTTATCCGCATAGCTCACAAAATGCGTATCTTTACAAAGCAGCTTACGAATGAAAGCATCAGTTGTTTTTTAAGCATTTTGCACTATCCGTTGCTGATTCAACAACGAATCGCGTTGCTTCTGCATAAACTCATGGTTCGCTGGAGGCTCGGAATAAATTTTAAGCGCTTAGTAGAGACCGGTGCTTATAAAGCTGTTCTACCCCGGCTTGTGAAAGTTTTCAGTGTGCATCGGATTCGGGAAGAAGATGTAATGTAAGCGTTCAGTTGCAATCACAATGCTTGAAATACTTTGAAAATGCAAGTAAAATTTTTGTTGATTTTTAATGTTAAAGGGAAAAAAAGGCTAAAATGTTTTCTTTGGGAGAAAGCTGAAACGTGAAACAGAATCGGAACGATTGTCGCACGCGTCAACTTCTTGTGGTAGTCATCCCAGGTATTCACGGTTTGCACCTTTGTTTAATAGATGGGACGATCGATTGAAAGACATTGAGCTATACCGTCGTCCTCCATCAGAGTTTGGCAAAGAACCGGCGACCATTCACTTGGCCGGCGATTTGCGCAAGTTCGAAGAGGAGGACTGTAAGAGGTAAACAGTGCAACATATTTCATGCAAACTCCACAGACAAACGTCGTTGAACGCTCAGCGTGCGAGTTCGCCCAGGAAATGGCGTGACTTGTGATATCCTGTGAAACTGTTTTTGACAGATGACACCCTACAATATTCTCTTACGAAGTTCATGTTTCCGATAACTGTAGCGATTCGTGCAGGTGCTTGCTTGTCCTTGCCCTGGTATAGTCTCCTTTCAAGTTCATTGCTCCTTTGCTGTGAACTGCAATCAACGCACGTGGAATTAAGTTCTCCACCCGTACCCGTGATAGCAAAACGCCATGTTCACTTTCAAATGCTCCTCGCCAGCGAATCAAAAGATTAGTTGAATCGACGTTAAAAGATGTTAACGCTAACGGTTGTGTGCAAGCAGAGCTTCCATACCAGTGATCCCTCTAAGGTGCTCAGTTGCGCAGTACCCCCAGACAATTTGCGCTGTGCTATCTCGTTCTCGCGCACTTCCAACACTCTAAACTTCATACGGTATGTATACATCGCGTTACCCTTTTAACGTTGGGAACGCTTCACTTTTTGTGTGTATGCATGGTTGCGCAGTTGCACGCGCTTGGTGCACAACAAAGCAATCATTTGCTCAGTGTACACTTTTCTTAGCTAGGGAACACTGTTCCATACCGTCCTCATTTGTAAGATTTGTCCTTATTATGATGGGGACTGTCTTAGACAACTTCATTGTACTTCTAAGAAATGTATTTATTTTGGAATTGCGTGCTTATTTTATCTTATTTTCAACAATAATGCCAGAAAGCGACATGAAGCAACAAACGATTTGGTATTTTATTTCTGCTTTCCTGGCCAAAAGTTTAGGTCCACCACGTAAAAAGTGAACTTTTTCTGTTTTTGTGTTTACAGGTTGTATGGTGCTGACATATTCATCAACCAGTTTGTTACAATCACTTTTATTTACTCACAAAGGGCGTGCATTTATTTTTACGCTTGTGGTGATTTTCAAATAAAACAAAATATGCCAATAAATGTCTTTCTACTGGTCGTCCTTATTTTTGAGTCCAAATCGATGGTAGCCCTGCGTGTAAGCATACATGAAGGTGCCAGAGGCTTCAAGTGGTCTTGCTGATAATTAGCTATTGTGACGCAGAGCCGACGCTGCGAAATGGAAGTCGCACGTGGTGGTGGATGACGTCAACATGCGCTTCCATCGTTTGCTGTGGGCCACGGAGCAAAGCAACGCCTCCAACCAGTTGGACAAGCTAACTGAGCAGCTCAAGGACCCCCCCAAGAAACAGGCGCTGAGACAGAAGGCGGCCCCTGTCCTTCCTCCGCTGTCTGTTGTAAGTAAATGCGATTCCCGTATAGAGGCTGTGCGTGGGAGGAATTCCGCAGCTCCGAGTGGGAGTGAGTTTAGCAGCAGTTAACTTTCGGTCAATAAATAAAACTTCGTAAAACACAAGTTTCGAGTTACTGTGCTTTGCTGCAAAGCGCGGTCTGTGGTTGTTCATAGATTTTCTCTTTGGCGTTTTGTTGTTGTCTAGTGTTTCTACAGTCAGATCCCGACATTTGAATTGCTAGAAAACTGATGGTCCACTCACAATAGAAATCAATTCAAATTTTATTTTTTGCACGTGCGCCTTCTACTCCTTTATGAAACTTATCTGAAACTTTACACTGAGCTTCAGGATAATTTTCGACTGATTATAATTAGTCACTATCATGGAAAATAAACACTTGTTCCGACTGTGCCAATGATGCTCACTGAGTTAAATTGTTATATCCAAAGATGAAATGTTGCACTTCGTTACATTCTTGGTGTTACGAAGCCAATACTTAACTGGTTGCATTGGTGCACGCATACTGACGTTTCTTCTCAACTGTGGTTGAGTACTCAGCCTCTGCAAGACAAAGTCTACTTCCGTAAGTCACGTTGAGCTTTTCTGATTCGATTTATATCTCTCAAAAAAAAAACACGTTTAAAACGCAAGACATCCTTAAAAACTTGAATGTTTGAAGATATTTTGAATTTTTCGATTTGTACCAATCAACTCAAAACATTAGACAACAGGTGATCAGAAACAGTGCCACCAGATACTCGGCTTGCGATTGGCGGCATTGCTGTTGCTGGCAAATTAAAAAAAAGCTCATTTGTGACGCAGGTCGCCAACCCGAGCGTGGACACTGCCGCGCGCAATCGGGGTGTCGTTTTGCCCCCCGCTTTCGACGAGGAGTGGGAGCAAAACGTCGGTTTTGTGCCCGGACCCCACGACAAACTCAGGTGGTCGATGGACATTAACAGGATACCGATAAGAGACGAAAAACACGCACACTTTGCCAAACTTCGAGGCCATGACATGAAGTAAGTGAATTTTCTCTGCAGATTTTACTCGACGCGCTCCACTAATGTTTTGTGTGTCGCACGATGTCCCGGATGTTCCAATAATGAATTGCGGTTGTCTGTGGCACAACATTTGTTAAAAGTGAAACTCGAAAGCGATACGAATTCGTAGTGGAAACAGAAACACACAACACGATTCCATTTAGAACGTTGTTTTTTATGTTGTTTTTCCCATTGCTGGTCAGGCGTTCTAGCCCTTTCATTTATTTCGACCGAAAACCAAAAAGGCAGATGTTCCTAGTGGAACAGTTGGACAAAAATGATTGAATGTCACTGGTGATACCCGTGTAAGTTCTGTTTGACTAAGATTTTTTCGCCGCCCTCACCAAGTTCAGTTGACATCGAAAAATTGCCGAGAACAAATGATCGGTGTTTGAGAAGCAGCTGATGCTTGCAGCTCGAACCCTGTCTCGACGATACACGTTGCAGAAGACCACAAACAATTTTGTGTGAGTTTGCAAGCACCGGTACGTTCTGCTATAGTTAATGATGCAGTCGTTTTTCTAGTCGCAGAGAGGAAGACATGTGGACGATACTCTCGCAGAAAGGCAGTTACGGAGCAGGTTAAGATCGAGCCAGCGTTATGTGAGCCAGAAACACAAGTCAGCAGAGGCAGCTTATCCAAAGATTAATACAACGCTTGATGATACGTCAGAGAGTTCCTGTTGAAATAAATAAACATAGAAGGGCACCTACGTGGGTGATGTTGTCGAGTCGTTACGCAAACTTTTATTCGGCGCAGTTGCGCACGCAATGCAGATGACAAACCTCCAACTTTTGGATTTTTTTAATTGAAGAGCGAAATATTAAAGGAATCAGGGGCACTCCGACATAATAACCCCGAAAAAAACAGAACATGGTCTTCGTTTTTAGGCAGTGACGCATAAAAATTCGCCGAATTGTAGTATTTAAGTGGCAACAAGAGCTCCGCATTATCTATTTCACCGCTTTACAAATTTGCAAGAAAGTGATGTGCAGTTGGAACGAGAAACCCCCCTGCCAATGCACCCCCATGACGGACGGTGCGGTCTCGGTTGAGATGCTGCAAGTTGCTTCTGCCCGAAGGAAGTGAAGACATTGCTTTTAGCAGCAGATTCTGGGTGGTGGTGGGTCAGTGTGGACAAGATTTAGCCGAAGGCAAAATTTTTCGAAGGGAAGTATATGTATGGTTGCAAAGTTTGCAGATCGGCAGGTTTGATCGATCTTAAGACTTGGACGTATCTATTTGCTATCGCTACGTAAGTTTGTTTCCGCTAACACTTTATGAGAGTGATTGTATTGTTGTTTTTCTACTGCACATGCATGTTTTTCGTGGAATTTTCTTGAGTCATACCAACACTTCACTGGAAAAGAGAAGAAAGAATCGCTCGTGTCAGGTTACTGTCCGAAAGCTTCCGACAACAATTTTGGTTAAGTGCGATTGGGCGCACATCCATGGCTGTGACCGCAATTGACCCATCCAGCAACATATGCAGGAGTGTTTCATTGGCGATTTACTCTTTTGTTCGTTTTTTCACGTCATGTGTTATTAAGTTCGACTCATAACGTAAAACCAACCTACTTCGCGCAATCCAGTATTTCAAACGACGATTTCTGCTTTTCAGGCTTTTACACAAGGAGCACGCCTACTTGTGGAAACCGTCTCCGGTAAAGCCGTTAACTGAAGACGAGATGGCCACGCACTATTTCAAGATACCTCCACCTGAAGAAACTGAAGAAAAGGATAAGCCCGTTGCTGAGGTACTGTTCACTGCAGTAAAGCTAAGCGAACAGCTGCCTTGCAAAAGGCTTTTAGTCACCGCAGCTTGAATACCAAGCTTACACGGATACACTTGCGCGTCGCGTCGTGAATCTCGCTTTTGGAAAATATCTTGATAGAATCTTCGCCGACGGACCCACAACCAAAAACAGTTTGAGCAGCTCGCTTGTCTGTGCTAGAACGCGCACAACCCTGTTTTCGTCACAATCGCAGCCGTATTGGCATTCAGCTAGAGCTCTTCCCGGGGAGATCAGGAAATTCGTGTTCATTCAGCCACAGCCAGTGGTATCTCACGAACTCAACGTGTGTTCTTTCGCTCACCGGGTGTTAAGCAATATTTCGGAGATCAGCATGTGGCAGCTGTAAGTGGTTTCCTATCGACATTTTTTCAATTGCAAATGCAGACATTCATTAAAAAACCGTCAGATCAAAAGAAACAACATCAGATTCTTTGATTTTATCGCGATTGCGCCATAAGCCTGCGTTTGTCCCGAGATTGTCGCTAAGCAACAGCCGGTGATGGAGCTGCAGTTCTGCAAAAACTGGAATATCTTTAGCTGTCAATATTCCCAAGTACCCTCTGACTCTGAGTGGTGACGTCTGACAGGGTTCCAGCGATACATCAAACGCAGTGACCTCTTCGGAACGGCAGAAAGAAGTTTTAAGTCCTGCAAGACAATAATGAATTCAAGCACGGGGAACTGATGGGCAGGTGGGGAATATTCTCCACCCCCGGCGGGCCCTGCAGCTGAAGCTG
>JGI24022J15233_10010338_pt1 | contig 10584 bp, 7 predicted proteins | sample Ectturendosymbi2_FD_15233 | JGI IMG/M metagenome (IMG submission 15233)
CTGTTTTTAAAATTTAGCTGGAGCCGGAGCTGGTGGTTAATTTAGCAGCTCCGGCTCCGGACCCTTTCTGAGATGCATCATCCACCACTGTTTGCTAAGCGCGCTGAAATACAAGGCTCTCTGAATTGGCTTTTAGCACCAACTATCGTCAACTATAAATTATGACTAAACAATAGCGCTCAGTGATGTATACAACTGTCTAGTCGACACGCTTGCCCGCACTTGATGCACCGAGATTGTTTACACAGGTCAGTAGTAGCTGACTAGCTGTGAGTGAGATTAAGGTTAGTTTCAGTGCTGCGGCATTGCGACTGAGTTACTTGAAGTGACAATTCTTTTCACATGATATCATGGACCCTACTTGCGCTTTCCAAGAACACTGAAACTTGTTTTAAAACGTGTTTTGAAAAGCTCCCGTCTAAAATGGCAACAAATTAAAGTCATTGCCGAACGCCAATAATAATAATTGGTTAAAGCAGATCCCCTGTGAGTTTTGCAACCGATATTATTGATATCGGTGTGTGTCCAGTATTTTGAAAAACAGGAAAAATGGAAAAGTGCATTCTCCCGGTCTGCAGTTTCCACAGTACTGTCGCAAAACGCACTAGGCTTTCAGTGATGATACCATCTCAAATGGCTTTTCAAGTTAAGTTATTTGAATATTCTGTAACCACCACAACAAAAAGCTCAAGCAATTGAGCCTACCAATCAACTCCTAACTTAACTCTTATTCACTTATTGCTGCCGTGCTGCTATTGTGTAGAGGACGAAGATAAGTAACTGTGTTACCGTCAACCAATTCGAACGAAACGTGCAACGCTTTAGAAGCAGGAACATGATCTTGGCAAGAGCGTACGCAAGGGGGGGTTTAGGTTAACCCCTCCCCTTGAGCTCGATATTTTACAAAAACTTCATTGCCTGCGCAAAGGAGATTAATTGTTTTCGCATACTTTTTGCTTGTCGATTTGTCGACTTAATGTAAATACCACGGAATGAATTTACATGCAAATTTCAAGGATTTGCAATGCACTGATGATGATAACAGGAGTTATGGAAACGTTTGTAATATGTCGTTGATATCGTTTTGATTGGGCGTGATTTTCATTATGAAATTTCAAGGAGCATTGCAAATGGGCCAAAAGTAATAATTAGGCTTTGGTGGGAATCTGGGTTGTCGTCTGCATCCAGAAACCATCTCACCACTTTTTGCAGACTCTCCGTCCACTACGCATGTAGAATGTAGAAGAACATGCATATTATTTCAACAAACTTCGTCAAACAGAAAAAACGCCAGGGCTCCGAAAAAACACAGAGGTTTTCTAGTCAGGTGCCCCATAAATTAGGTGAGGTGATAAATGTTTCCATGTTGAAGGTTGTGCCGACCGCTAGACGTGCTGTCGCAGTCCGATGTATAGGTTGCGGGATCAATGGACAAATTGTGAAAAGGTTACTCTTGCCGGGCACAAATGGCCATGACGTTTAATTGTCATGGACCGCAAGGTTCCAGACGAAGAGGAAAAGAACAAACCGACAGAAAAGAAATCCTCTTCGGGTTGCCATAACCTTTTCTTGATTCACGCGCACCCATTATAAACATAGTTTTGATTTTATTATGACCGTCATGTACATCCCATGGAGTTTGAGGAGTTCATTTTTGGAGATAATCTTCTTAAGATTATCATTCGCGCACTGACAGTTGCCATGATTCGCTCATGCTTTGCAACTAGTAAATCTGATCGAAATAGGTCACCGCGGCAAAATCCGAGGGTCTGTTCTACCAGGGTTTAAGGGAGGGGTCGGCAACCTACGGCCCTAGGGCCCTATCTGGCCTGCCAAGTAAAATCATCCGGCCCGCAGACCATTTACAAAGTGTAGTAACTGTATGGCCCGCCTAGTGGTATTAAACTTTATGAATCTGCCCTCCTTCCAACTTCTTGTATTGCATACTTATGCGGGACTACTTATGAGAAACGGCACAGTGCTATACATGTTATGTATGTCATATTTTCCATTTTCTTTGTGAAGATCAGGAATTAATCAGATTATAATTCCATAAATTCCCAAATTTTAACAACATCATGAACAGCAAAGGCAACGGATTGTTGGTGGATCCTCCTTCCAACTTCTTGTATTGCATACTTATGCGGAACTGCTTATGAGAAACCGCACAGTGCTATACATGTTATGTATGTCATATTTTCCATTTTCTTTGTGAAGGTCAGGAATTAATCAGATTATAATTCCATAAATTCCCAAATTTTAACAACATCATGAACAGCAAAGGCAACGGATTGTTGGTGGAAAATTGGTACGACCCGCCATACCTTGCAGAGTTTGTTTTTGGCCCGCGGTTAGGGAAAGGCTGTTGATTCCTGGTTTAAGGTCACAATGCGTTTTTATTTCAATTTGGGACTTTTCTAGTCACATCAGACTTTGGAATTACTGTCGAGTGTGGTGTGAACAAGTCAGTCAACACCAGCGCAGCGCATGTTTGCGCATTTTGCGAGACAAAGTCCTTGTGCAAAAATACAAAGTGTGACGCTTACCCACTTTTTTTTGCACAAACAGCAACAATCGGCGAGCAGAGGATCAGCCGGAAGTGGGATTTTAAAAAAAATAATTTTTACCCACTCCGACTACTCTAGACCAAACTCCTTCCGGCTATGCAAGCGTGGTTGTGGTAGCAGTGTTTAAGATTAGTTCAAAATATGTTGGAATAACACGCTCACATGCTACAAGAACGACACTAGGCATACCGAAATTGTTAAAATGTTTTAACAAAGCACAGCCGGAGCCATGTTATGAAAAAACACAACTCCGGAGCTGGAGTCGGAGCCATGCTTACGAAAACAGAGACGAGCTCCGGAGCCGAATTCATTTCATTTTTACAAGAGCTCCGCAGCCCTGCATTCACCTCGTTTCTTTGGCTGCTACAGCTGCAGTTTGTTTTGCGACTGAGAATGTGTGTTTTATTGTGTCCGGTTCTGAACGTGAGTTACAGCGCGTGTGTATCCCACCCGGCTTTTGGCATGAGTATGAATGGTATGTGAGTTGCAAATGAAGTTAACTAATGTGTACGTGTGTTCTTCTACGCGTGAGAGGAATCGAGCATTAGCGTTTGCGAGTTTGACGTCATCCCTTGAAGTGGTGGAGATGCCTTTGCTTCGAAAACCGACTTCCAATGAGCCCCTTTTTAGCAATGCCATGCAGCACCTGGCGCCAGTACGTTAAATGGTGCGCGGGGCAAAACCCAGGCGTTGAGCATGCTTCGCGACATTTTCTTATGTGCTCGTTAACACTCCTCAAATATTGCGATGATTGCAATCTTTTAGCTAGGACAACACAACTATATTAACGCAGACATAGGTGCTTTAAGATTCATGGTTCACGTGTTCTCTGGAGTTAAACGGAAGCACAAAAACGACGTTCGTGAGTTCAGACTCAGCAACATAAACGAATCAGAAAGCATGGAAGACACAAAAAGAAGCTGACTTGTTTCCTGTAATGCAAACAACAAAATCCAGATTACAATAATTCTGCGAAATATGTGAGAAGAAAAGTCAATAAACGTGCAATGTTTAGCAATCGCATAGTCGAGAGACTTAACTTGTCACCCAAGCCAGACCTAAATGGGTGGCCTGCAGGTTTTCCTGTTGCATCGACTGCGTTGATTACAACATAGTGTGACGCAGGTTTTGCCTTCACCAGTAAGGAAGCCTCTTCTGAAGTTATAGCGTCAAATATCTCGTGTTTTAAAGGGTTGGGTCTTAGTTTGTTTCATCCGGACCATTTTTCGCCAGTCTTTCATCCAGGAAAGTTGCACTTCGCAGGAAACTATGTGACGTTGAGTCATGTGACATGTGACGTTTCATTAGAAACAATTTTTGCCATGTCTTGAAGACAGCAATTGAGCACTTTTGCAGAAAGCGCGAGTTGCCCTTCTCGTTTAAGATTCAGTCTTGCAGGGATTAACCCATCACTGCTAAGCAACAACATCTCATAGAGCTAAAACAACCGGCCTTGAAAACCTTGTTTCTTCTGACTATAGTGTTCTTTCTTGACCCCTTGAAGTGGCCCAGCAGTCCGAAAGGTTTGCCCGTCCCTGGCACTTGCAACAACCTGAAGGATTAATTACAACTTTCACGAAGTGGAGCATTCACGTTTACCAAATGTTATTATCTGTGCATTTTACTGCTCCTTTACATCCAAATAGTGTCAAGCCACAATAATGCGGCAGATTTTTCACGTTTTGCGATTTAATTTACAGACGTCGACGAATGCAAGTCGGGAACAGCTAAATGTGAACAGACCTGCACAAACAACATTGGCTCATTCGAATGTTCTTGCAATGAAGGATATGAACTTGATGAAGATGGATTTACATGTAGAGGTAGTGATGTCTGACATGTGGTTTTGATCCGAGATTCTCAAGGTGGCCCAAGTGAAATGCCGGCGGTTCGCATATCATTTGTAGAGGTTCACATAAAATTTGTAGTTTTTTCAATTCGTAGTCATTTTACTTTTCTTTTCATTAATTATTATTTTAGTGTGAAAATCCTACAGCTTGAAAGTAAAGCCAGTAGTGGTCCATTGGGCTCTTTTCAAAAACTGGTCCATGTTCTGATGAAGATTGAGAAGCACTGGTTTAGAAAATACAGCAAATTAATCTTCACGATATACAGCATTTACTATATGAACTGTTATTATAGACTGCTTTTGTTCCGTTAGGTTAATGCAATGAAAAGTGCGGATTTCCAGTATATATATATTGTGATCTGACATACAGATATTGATGAGTGTGCGATGGAAACGCATGCCTGCCTGCACCAATGCTCAAACAACGAAGGATCTTATGAGTGCGCTTGTGATGAAGGTTTTTATCTTGACAAAGATAATACAACTTGCAAAGGTATGTTTTAAATTTTATATCTCAGGCTTATCCTTTCATTTGTGATGTTGGTGATAACAGTTTGAACAATTTTCCCTTTGGCGTTCTTTTCGATTTAACATAAAATCAAGTTTTACTCCTTTACCAATTTTGTGTCCATTAAGACACGATCATTAGACTTAGATGAAAATGGTGCTTGCGATGATAAGGTCAACTTCAAATGTGTTTAAATGAGCCCTTCAAACTGCTCAAGTCACCCTACCCAATTTGGGAAAATCATTTTTCAAAGTAATTGCAGAAATACTCAGCAGTACACCTTTAAAACTGGTTTTTGTAGTAGCTGATTTTTTATGCGCTCTGTCGAGCAGTCCTATCGAAATCTGCATATGTTTTGTGTTTTTCAAGTAGCGGGTTTGCCCAATTTGACCTAGGGTTACCTGTCGCGCAACCCAATTTGACCTGGGGTTACCTGTCGCGCAACAAAACGAATAAGCAATTGAGTGCAGGCGCTATGGAGGTAAGCTGTTCCGGCGCGCATGACTCCTGTTTGACTTGTGATGCTGTTAGTTAAATTGGAGGATGTGGCGTGGATGAGATTTTGTGATGGCTACTAGTTCACAGCACAGTAATTGCGTTTGGGAAGTCAGTCATCTTATTTTGCACTGACCAGGTTGTGAAATTCGAAAACGTCTTTTAGGGTTAGGTGGCATGGCATGTCAACTACGAAAAGCATGACAGTTTAAGATTGGCTCTTGCCTGTTCCTTCATCCGACGTTACTGAAGGTTTTTGACACTAGCTCACAATACGCCAGGCCATGAAAAGATGCCAGAGCTTTTAGCGTATTTTGAACATACGTATATTCGAGACCGACGACGGGCAGGACGCAGTGAACGTTATGGTTCCGCCATCTTTCCAGAAGAAAGACGGAATCATTTCGAAACTGCGTCTGAAAGGTTTGCAAGGACAACGAACTCTATCGAAGGTTGGCATTACGGAATACACGCACTTTTTCAATGTCATCACCTAACATTATGGACTTTTGCGAAAGGACTTGAAAAAGATATGCAGATGCAGCTAACGCCATTTTAACAAACTATCTAGTGACTAAATGTCAGTGATTAATTGTCACGTGATGAAAAGTCACCAAACCGGTCGGTATATGCAGTTAGTACTGAAGAGGAGTGAACACTGAAGCAAACACCGGCAACATTTCACTGGGATATCGTCTTAGATATGCGTTCAGGGACGGGGGGGCTATTCACTATCACGGGCCGCATGAATTGTGCATCATCGCTGGCGGACCGCAAAATCAATTATATTTTGTTCTAAAATTCTACCTTCATCTAACTATGAGGAAGATAGACTTCTCTTGACTTACTGTCTAACTACCTGCTTATCATGGAGCTTCGTATTGACGCAATTTTGTACTCTTACTTGGTAAAGAAGATTCTGATGCGGGCTATATCAAATGTCCACGCGGGCCGCATTTGCCCCACAGGCCGCAGGTTCCCCACCCCTGCGTCAGCTGGTGGAAAAGTAGAGATTTGTTAAAGCATCTTGACAGATGAAGTGAGCGGATGAAAAGATGGGATGAAAATGCTCATGGTTGAAAAAACACATGCAGATTGTTTCTAATCAAGGCATCAAATGTGCTGACTAAACGGGCAATTTGATGCGGACGAACAATTACTTTCATGGAGGCGTAATACAAAATTGGATAGGCACTGTTATAGGCATCGCGGGGGTATTTACTGCAGTACTAGACTGTGTTTACTTGTATCACAATTACCAAGCTCACCTTGGCGTGCAATAGGCGCAAAATGGAGTATTTTTAACCGCAGTAGAGCACTGCGCAAAAGTTTCTCTGTGCTGGCTTAAAGCACAATAGCGTGATTTCACTTGACTCCGAGTGCCATGTCATTTTTCAGTGAGCATGAAATAGAACACAATGACAGGTTTGACTTTTCACACCGTTCAGGGAAACAACCGTTGTTGCAGACCGTTTACACCTTTTTGTTTACACTTTTTAGGTAAAAAGTACACAAACTGTTTTGTTACAGTTGAAAAAATTTTCACATTTACCATCATAATCACAAAACATATTCATAAGCGTTGAAGACCGCTGATACTGGGACCAAACACACATGTACCAACAGCAAACAGTAGGTCATTCACAACCATACTACCCACATTGCATCGTGCTCTGGGGCTACTAAGCAGGACTGAGACTTCATCAAGGAAGACAGCAAACAAATACGGGTTTAGGACTCCCTCTTGCCGTACCCCGTTGGTTACAGTCTGGAGGGCAAGTACCGCATTTCACTTGCATATTCTGGTTCATAAACCAAGTCACCAGCAGTCTTACTATGCACATAGATACATTGCGCCTAACTAGTTTTGCAAGCAACGGGTTGTAATTATTTTTTCAATATAGATATAGCCCATGCGGGACTTGATTTTGTTTCAGAACTTTTGAATCTTTGGACAAGAAGCACTGAGGGCTGTCAATGTTACTACGACCCGTCTCGCTACGATTGTCCTTGCTGCATTACTGGGGGATGCCAGTGTGCTGAAAAAACAAGCAAGAAATGCGTGCAGTGTGGTTATGGCGAGGAATGCAAGAAATCTGCGCTTGGTAAAAATGTTTTAGATTGTTTGTTTTGCGGCTTTGCCTTGTGAGCAGGATGTCTTTGGGTTGTAGACGTGGTTACACACCTCTAGGCATTAAGGCAACCGGTTCTCTCAATACTTGTTTCCTTTGCAACAATCAATTTCGAATCGGATAGAGAATGTAAGAGTGACAACTACGTATTGTTTCAGCTCGAATCAACATCACAGTTTAGCGCTAGGGGGCGTCCAAACCGTGATGTTGGTTCGTTTTTTTGCACGGCAGTGAACATTTTGTTTTTTCACGAACTTCAAGTTTAATGTAGGTTTTGCTTTGGATGGTGACCTTTGGGTGAATGAGAGAAAAAAACTGCAAAAACATTTTGAAAAGATTTGCAAAAATTTGCAAAAAATTTTGCAAAACCTTTCAAAAATTCTAACTTCACTAAATCACTAGATTTTACAAGTTATAGGAAACTTTTCGAGGATTTCCTTGAAATTTCCAATTAAATGTGGCTCTAATTTTGTTTCTACAATCACTAATATCGGAGGGTAAATATTTATGGTGACGGACCACTCCTCGGTCCAACTTCCTATTTTGTCGAACGTTTCGTTTTCGAGCACCTCTGTGTTTTCAAATGAAAACGAAGTGATAATCATTCTCATGATTAAAACAAATCGAGCTGTTTGATGTTATCCTCAACTTTTCAATATTCTCCGTTTACTTTCAAACGTCACGCAATGGACACTAAACCAGACATCATAATTTCTTCGGAGGAACATTGCAAGTTCTTTCTTGTTCGGTTGCAGTTTTCAAGTATGGGTTTCGCAAGTTACTTTAATCAGGCCTGTATGAGACCACGCGTTTCTTTGGGTGTATTTTTTCCATTTTTCAATGCTAGGTAGGAAAGTCTTTCTTTCATCAAATGTGTTGCGTCACAACTCTTTTTAAAACAACTACGGATTTATCTCACGCTGCACATTTTTCAGAGGACGCAGCGCCATGCCTGTACGCCCGAACACGTAAAATCAAAGTTAGAGCTGAGAGGAACAACCACATTGGAAAATGCGATCGGAAAGGACGCTTTGAACCTATGCAATGTGATGTCACAAAGGGCAGTTGTTGGTGCGTCGACTCTCTGGGAAAAATGAAGGCAGGAACTGAAATGTTTACAGATGAAGGAAAACCAAATTGTGGTGAGCTTTCTGCACAAGACTGTCTTCATTATGAACGTAGCTTCTGTCTTCTTCGGTTGTAATTTTAATGCTGCAGAACGTCAACATGACATTATAGTTGATAAGTAGATCACAAAAGAACTGTTCCAATTTAGAACAAAACGCTCACTCTTCGCTCGATCTTGCACTGAGATACACGAAGAAAATTTTCAGACTCAAAATTTTGGGTGTTTTCCGCACAATGAAATGATTTTTTTGCCGTTCAAGATTTAATTGTGTTGAAAAACTGGCACTGTTTTCTGTCACAATGATTTCTAATTAGAAAATTTTGATTGGTTTGCTTTCACGTTTTGCTATTCAAAAATATAAGCGGTCTTCAGATGAAGTATTCGGGGAATGTTATGTCTTTTGGAGCTGTCTTTGTTTTGTGGTTGCAGAAAATGGCAAGCTGTTCAGGTATTAGTCAAGAGAAGGGGAAGGGTCTGTGAAAAATAATATGATGTCATTTATAGATTGTCAAAGATATTTACGTACACGTTGCCTGCAACCAACAAATACAACCTGCAACTTGATTAAACACTGGAATTTTATAGCATTTGATTAGGAAGACTTTTAAGCTAGCACGTTCAAACTTTTTGGATCGCATTTTGCTAAAATCACAACAGTGGAGTACCATCACTAAAACCACATATGGATGCTGATGGATCACTGTCTGTTTCAAAACAAACATGAAACATCATTTGTAGCCAGGGCCATTCACTGAGTGTGAAGCCACCTCCTCAGCAACGCTCACACTTGTTGGGCTCCTTCTCTTCTGAACCGTTTATTTGCTTTGATACATCAATAAACCTCGAAAGTGAATGAATCCATGTGGTTAATTGTGGACTCTGTTGCCGTATGTTAATTTTACTGGTTGATATAAATCTGCTTCAACTGTACGAGGCCATCACTTGGTTTTTCGACCATTCCTCCCATTCTGCAGATAACGCAGTGAAACAATGACAGCCAACGCTCTGATGAACAATAGCTCGTGATCCATCCCATTGAGCTGCAAGACCTGAATTTCAAAACCAACTAGTTTAGAATATTTTGTTAAAACGTGCAGGGCTTACAAGAGGCCATTTTCTAAATGCCCTTTCTTTCTTTGCAGAAAGTCCACACCTGCTCGACGGATGGACGAAATCGACCACAGGATGTCTGTGTAGCTTCGACAAAACCAAAACCCGCAGAGATTGCGCTTGTTGTGTTAAAGGGGGGTGTTCGTGTGGGGTGTTGAACCCGAACATGTGCACTCAGTGTGGACTTCCTCAAGCTTGCTGTAAGTTATGTCAATAACAGTGTTTTGTAGTAATCTAAAGTCCCCATTAACTTTACTTTTCTGGATGTCAAACGGATCCGATGGTTCATTTGCAAGTCCCTCAACGGCAGTTTTACTCAAAACCAGTCTCAGTGTAATTAGTAGTTTACAAACAAGATGCAGGTTGGCTCCTGAATTAAGCATCGCGTAGGTCAAGAACGACCAGAAAAAATGTTTCACGTAACCAACGTTTTACATGTGAAGGATGAACGAACAAATGCTGAAATGGACGGAACATAACAAACTTGCACTGCAAATATCTGTGTTGAGATTTAAGGTTTGATATAATCATTGTTTGCACTGCAAATATCTGTATTGGGCACAAGTAGAGTTTTACGTTTGGTGTAACCAACATCGTAAATTTTTGTACATTAAAGAGGAAACAAAAGTTTGTTGTTGAAACGCTGACTTCGGTTTTACTTTTAACAAACTGAAAATAACGAATGTTTGAAAGGAAAAATGTCGCAAATATCTATCTACCAACGAATTCATTCCATCAAGCGAATAATACGTGCAGCTTATCTGCGCAATTGAAGATTTGAATGGTTTTCTTTC
>JGI24022J15233_10010341_pt1 | contig 10583 bp, 7 predicted proteins | sample Ectturendosymbi2_FD_15233 | JGI IMG/M metagenome (IMG submission 15233)
CGGCCGCCTGTCACTGGCTGTCAAGCCATTGTATTCCTGCTCAGAAGTTTGTCTGTGTCGGGAAAGTTAACTCACGACCGTTCACCGTTGGTGTTGGACTCCGACAACGGTGTGTGTTGTCACCGCTCCTTTTCATAATCTCCACGACATGAATTGGATAGACAGTTACAGCTGAGTTGGCGAGGCTGTCACAGTTGGGAGCTGCAGGATCAACCGTTTACTTTTTGCAGGCGATTTGGTACTACTAGCATCTTCTCAACAGTGTATTCAGTATGCACTCGATCGGTTTTCTGCTGCGTGCGACCAAGCCAAAATGAAAATAAACACTAAAAAGACTGAGGTATTATGTCTCCCTACAAACCCAATGCAACGTATGCCGCAAGTTAGCGACAATATACTGCAGCAGTTGGAGAAGTCCAACTACCTAGGGGTGGTAGCCTATTTACCGGTGACTGAAGGTGGAGCGAGGAGATTGATACACGGATTGGTAAAGCTAACGCAGTTCTGCGTGAACTTGATCGCTCTGTGGTTACAAAATGGGAGCTTTCAAACACCGCAAAGCTGTCAATTTTTAAATCGGTATTTGTTCCAATTCTCACCTATGGTCATGAGTATTGGGTAATTACCGAAAGAATATTAACTCAGGTGCAAGCGTCAGAGATGGGATTTTTGCGAAGACTTCGCGGTGTGACACAGGGGCGTACCGAGATCAGATGGCGCCCGGGGAAAGAAAAAAGTTTGGCGCCCCCATGTTCGAACCTAAGGTCTTTTGGGAGTAAATGTACCATATTGAAGAAAAAACTTCGACATTTTTGGAACTTTTCGGCGCCCCCTAGTGAATCGGCGCCCGGGGTATTGTGCCCCCCTTGCCCTCCTCGTTACACCCCTGGTGTGACACTTCGTGACAAAGTGCGCAGCTGTGAAATTTGCAGAGCCCTGAATGTCGAGCCACTTGTCCGAATTGAGATATCACAGCTACGTTAGTTTGGCCATGCATACAGAATGCTACACGAAAGACTAGCGAGACAAGTCCTGCTGGCTAAACCCACGGCAAAGCGACCCAGAGTCGTCCAAGGCCTAGGTGGAGTGACTGCATCTCCGACATTGCTTGGTCCCACCTTGGTGTGGAGCCAGTAGAACTATCTGAAATTGCTGTTTACCGTGATATTTTCCAAGTCCTCCTAGGGTTGTTGCCCCCGCGACCTTCCCTCGAGGAAAAGCGGGCTTGAAAATGAAAAAAATGCATAACATTTGCGTTACTTAAATTTATTCACCTGTGTTTAAAAGTGCTCAGCTAGCGAATAAACAAGTTCTTTGTGCGGTTAGAACTGATTAAAAATACGCACGTAGAGACGGCTAGAAATGATTTGCCTATAATTCATGATACCTTCCGCAGGAAACAAGATGTAACAGCTGTTTTTAGTAACTTCAGGTACCGCTATTGTTTCGTCAGCGTCATAATGCGGCCCGCGGGTTACCTTACAAGTCCTCATTTGGCCCACGGAGCAATTTGAGTTTGAGACCCCTGTTCTACAACATACAATGACTTTAATGAAACACCAGATGAAAATTAAATATAAACAATAAAAATGAACTATGTACCTTCTGTATGAATAATGCTAAATGCTTGATAAAGTAAAATGCAATTGAAAGTGTAATGGTGTCAGTCACAATGCTAATTTAGTGCCGTTCAGTGTACTAATTAGTTGGTCTCACACCATCACACCAAAATATGCCTTTATTAATGAAAGCAATTGCTTTTTTCAGTAATTTGGGCAAAATATTTTTTCAAGTTTGTGCAAAATTTTTTTCGTTTATGCAATACAGTTTTGGGGGACATTTTTCAATTTTTGTGCAAATTCTTTTCTTCATAGTTTTCATGTTTTCTTTTATTTATGAAATGTTTTTTTCATACATTGGCAGTTTATGCAACCACCTCGAGACGTCGCAAATTGTCTTTGTCATGACATCCCAGGGCAGGTTCGGTTTTGGTGTCAGCTAATACGATTAAACATTTCTTTGTCCTATTAATTCGCGCTAACTCTGTGCTCTTGATTTTGTACCACCACCTTTGTCTGGGCGTTGGAAACCAAGCACGTCGGTAAACTTGAACGCGACACAACGGCGGCGGTCCATGGTGTTGCAGCGATTGTTGACAAAGCGGAATGTGACGTCGCTGGTCTGTTAAGCATTCTGTCGAAAATAGGAAACGTTACGATCAGGAATTTCGCATCGCTGCTGTCCAGACTTAATATACTGTCTGAACGTTTAGCAGTCATTACTTTTGCATCACTTAGTCTTCCCACACGCGCTTTTCGTCTTATTCTGTTTTCAATTCTTGTTTCAAGGTGCGACAGCATTTAAAACGATAAGCATTGAAAGCAGAATAAAGAATAAAAGCGCGTGTGTGAAGACAAAGTGATGCAAAAGTAATTCATTACTCATTACTTTTGCATCTCTTAGTCTTCCCACACGCGCTTTTCGTCTTCATTTTGCTTTCAATTCTTGTTTCAAGGTCCGACAGCATTTAAAACGATAAGCATTGAAAGCAGAATAAAGAATAAAAGCGCGTGTGTGAAGACAAAGTGATGCAAAAGTAATGACAGCGAAACGTTTACACTGTTTATTTTTTGTTTTGTAAACAAGAGTTATATGAAGTCCGGACAGTGGTAATGAATGTAACGTTTCCTGTGTTCGAAAAAACGCTGAACATACCAGCAACGTCACATTCCGTTACGTCGATATGGCGTGTTAGCGTTCACAGACGTGCTGCTACGTAGTGCTACGAAGGCAGGTCGAATTAATTGGATAAACAAATGTTTAATAGGATTAGTTGATGTGGAAGCCCAACCTGCCCTGAGATGTCTTGACAAAGGCAATTTGCTACGTCTGGAGGTGGTTGCATAAACAGCAAATGTATGGAAAAACATCACATAATTCAAAGAAAACAAGAAAGCTGAAAAAAGGTGGAAAAAACATATGAACAAATTTTTTGTGAGATTAAAAAAATGTCCCCAAAACACGCATGTTTTTGGTGAAATGCGGTGTATGTTGAATTGATGTGGTTGCAGAAACAATGTGGCAACTACATAAACGAAGAAATATTACGAAAATTTGAAAAAATATTTTCCCCAAAAAACCTGAAAAACTTTTTAAATAAAAAATATTTCGACAAAACATATTGGGCTGTGAAGGGGTAAATTCTACCTGATCTTCCTGCTCATCACAATTTTCTCACAGAAATATATGGAGAAAACACCTTCCTTTTACTGCTGTGGCGAACAAATTCTCTTTCCCAGCTTCTTTCTTGCTTTGGTCTTGAGGTTGCATTGCTCATCAGTGATGCAGCCGCAATTTCTTTTTCTCCTTTGTCAGTAAAGTTGTTACTATCTTCTGGGCGCATGTTTTCAGAAGTGTTAATAGTGAAATCGCATCTGTTGGAAAACTACCAGTAGTAAGCATTCTGGCAAAAAACATACGTGCAGCTGGAAATAGCATTGCTTCGTTATTCACATGATTTCTGATTAGACGCGTTATTACCTTTAAAACCCATGCAGCCAGCTACAGCGCAGATCCAATTGGCCGTAAGTAATGGCAAGCGCTCGCTTTTACTTTAGACATCGCGACAAACCATGGTTCAGCATAATAAGCGTTGGGTCATATCGAAATGCATCAGGTTTATCACATTTCGAAATAAAACCTGATCGGCATCATCAATTCCACGGGCAGTGAGAAGAAATGACCGCTCGCCTTCATCGTTTCCTTGCCACACCACTCAGCAGCTATAAGGGTGTGAAAGTATGCTGCCTGAATTGCGTTCAGAATTGCCGCCAGAATTGCGTATTTCCGACCATACTTCGTTTGCTATTGCGCGCGAACGTAACTGAGGTTGCTCTTCACCTTGGAAAATGCTAACGATTGTGGCGAATCGGACGGGTGCTTCATCTTGTCTTTAGCGTAGGAAGATTTTTCCGCCCATTTACGATCAGTACCAAGTCCTTTCAAATACCAAGTACGAAATCTCAGCAGGGCCAAATCATTTCAAAACAAATAGTGTTTAGCGTGTCAGTTACGAATGATGGGCTGCAAATATGAAATCTGGCGTGAGATTTTTTAAATCATGTGCAGCATCATTTTAAGTTCTCAAAAGTTATCCTCAAACTTGTTTCAGAGCTGGTGGAAGCCTTCCTGTTTGCTTCTCATATTTCAGTGAGTTCCAGCCGAAGGAAAAACGCGGAGCCATGATCAGCGCGTTGGCCACATTTTGGATGGCTGGCAACATGTTAACTGCCGGTCAGTAACGCACTGAAAGCTAAACCTTCTTTAAAATAGCGTTCGTTATGAATGAACTTAATTTGCTCGTGGAAACGGATAAGTAACACGTAGAATGCAATGTTGAACGTTGTTCATTTCTTCTCGTGTTTTGTTAACAGTGTTACAGTGCTAGACTCTAAGTCACAATAGTGGACATGCACCTCGCATGTATGTGGAAGAGACACACAGTTTTTGTACGTTTGCTAACGGTCCATGAGTCAAAGTGTCGATTGTTTAATGTCTTCACATCCGTTTACAACGAAGCACAATTTGCACACACATGGCGATTACAAGGGACATGTAGATAGATGAAAAGAACACAAGCATTATTAATATGTGGTGCTAGCAAAGAGCACACGAATAGATTGCACTAACACAATTACAGTGATGTTTAGCAGCTGCATATAGTGCTGTGATAAGTTCCAAGTAGACCAATTCATAACATGTACGGGGGTATGGGAGGCTGAAAGGCCAGAGTCACTTCAGTCCACCCGAAGACGAAGCTGCTTATTAGACTAAAGGAAACAGTTAGTTAATAAAAGTAAGTAAAAGCATGTTCTAAGGGCTGTATAAGGTTTCTTATGTTCAATGCGTCAGCAAGATAAGTAAATGCAAAATGCGATGCAGGCAAATTAAAGCCACCAGAAGAAATTGGCATGACTTTGCCCAATACATTGCTTACAGTTTTCGAGTATAGTAAAAACATTGCGTAGTTGCTGGAGAGGGAAATGCGTCACGACAGCTGTGGACTTGTGCAATGTGCAGTACTGCAAAGTGTGTCACGAAAGCAAACAGGCTGAGAATGAGGCGTAAAAATCGCTCGAAATTCGTTTGTTGCTCAACAGATATATGATTTGCAATGTTCGCAGTGCGATTGGAAATTGAGAAACCGTTGCTTTACCTAGATTGAGTTCTAGCAATGCGCAGATAAATGGTTTGATGTTAATTTTTTGGTCCAAATGAAACGTACTGTACGGATGGTAATGACATGTTTACGACATGTAAAAAGATTAAAATTACAAGTCGCAACTTGTAGGTTTTCACACCGCTCTACGATATGTAGCTGTTTTGACAACTTACTTTTCACCATTGAAGAACTGAACGAGCAACAAAATTTCTTTGAGTTTCATCGTTGAATTTCAGAAATTGGGCCGAATGTGTTTCAGTGTTTCAAGCATAATTTGGCGAGAAGTCTTATTGCCGTTTTGGACGAAACACTGTCTGTACCGCTTGTTACTGTCTTTGTAGAAACTGGTATGGGGCGCCATTCGCAAAACAATTATATCGGACACATTTAACACAAAAATCTGCTAAATCAGACGGATTTAGCGTAATCGGAGCAGATTTGGTCACTTAAGTCTTAAACGACCAGTTGTTTACTGTGCCAGCAATTCGTTGGTAAAAGCATGGTGACAACAACTAGGCTCGTCGGTGAAACCATGGTGGTGTTTGTTCTGATTTAGCTAAATCTGTTCCGATTTAGCTGCAGTGTTTTGCGCTAATGTGTCCGATATAATTTTTTCGAACGGTGTTCCATGTACTGGAACTTGGGGATACTTCTATCTGTGCCACATTCGTTAGGTCGTTGAACTGCATTATGACGACCGCTTCTGTTAACAGGTTTGGCATGGGCCATCCTACCCGCAGAGCGAAATCTCGGATCGCTTTCGCCATTCGGCGAGTCTTGGCGCTTTTTCATTATAATTTGTGCAGTTCCCAGCATCTCTTCTGTTATATTTTTCTGGTTTATGCCCGAAAGCCCGAAGTTTCTAATGAGGAAAGGAAAATCGGTTGAGGCTTATAACGTGTTGAAGAGAATTTACAGGGTTAACAACCCACGGCAAGATTACCCAGTAAGTTGAAGTTATCACGCCGCTGACTTGTCTTGTCCGTATGAACATAACAGTATTTTTCTTCGTTGCTTTGTTGATGCTGCTTCCAGCTGTATTGCATGCAATCTAAAATTGAATTTTCGTCTGTCTAACGTTAGCACTTGCTTTAAAAAGTTATACCGGACCGATCACAAGTCGCACTTCTATCAAGAAAGAACAGCGATTTTTCCCATGGTGCTATTACTTGTACAGCGCTTGAGTATATCATTTCGATAACTTGGTTGTCATTAAACCACGGTACCTGTTTCAATAGCGGAAAATTGCTTTGTTGTTGATTTTGACAGAAAAATGTGCTGAATTTGTTGCTGTTTGTCAAAATAAAGAACTTTATAGCAAATGTTTAACCGTAAAAGGCCACAAAATCAGCAAAACAATTTTATGATTTATCGCCTAAGATCGCCTTTTACAGGTGTAGGGCATATTTTCTCAAATGACAATAACTGGTAGAGAAAACAATGTTTTTTGATCCGCTTTGTTCCGACAGTGATAAATACATATGGAACATATGGAAACAGCAAAATGCTTAATGATGGATAATGATAACAAAGAAAAGATCATATTGCGCAATGTAATATAATTCAAAACCTTCAAGTTTGTGGCTAATCTATTTCCTGAAAGTCGTAGTTCGTAACGTTTCGCTCAAAGGCATGACTTCATTTTCAATTCTGCTTTCCACCTTCAAGTAATTGGTCCCCGCAAATGTGACGCAGTCGAATCATTCAACAAATAAAAAAAATTGGGAACGATTTCAAGTAAACGTACGCATCCTCAATCCTAAAATCTTGAAATGGAGTGCGACACCGTGCTTTAATCAGCGTCCGCGCGTGAAACACCACGTTTGCTCCGAACGCATGTCAAACGCAGCTCGATTTTTGCGGACACGACGCGGGTTTAATCTGTCTTTGTACTGCCTGCGTTACCGTGTTTTCGGAATGCTGAAAGTGACTTGCAGCTCTTGCGCAACGCTATGTTCGCATGCGTTGCATCTGCTGAAAACAGTGTTTCGCGTTTTTTCCGGAGCGACTGTGTTTGTTGTGTGTGTGCTGCGGATGTTGATGTTTCCTGCGCAAGGTTCATGACAAATCGTATTTTTTGTGTTGCGACGGTCAGAGCGATTGCAGGCTACTATCGCCGGAAATACTTCTCATAAATGATAGGGGTCTAGAACAGTGGTTCTTAGCCTGGTTGGGGAACGCCTCCCCAGGGGCCGTCAAGAAATTTCTAGGGGTGATTGAGCTCTCACGAGCTCTACAACATTAGAAGTTTTTGAGCGGGAAAATGTTCCATCCAATTTACTTGTTTAAAGTCAGGGTGGCTGAAACAAAGAACAATTACTTGGAGGAGGCGTGGTAGAGAACTGGTGAAGAACCACTGGTCTGGAAGCATTTTGTGTCAAAGTTAAAATCTTATGCGGTTGTCGAGAGATTGTGCGTGCGCACGCACAAGCCATCACAATTGAAAGATCTTCTTCATTTCAGTTTGCAGGAATATCTGCCGACGATAGCGCTGTTGATCCTCTGCTGAGCTCGTGGACCTCATTGAACCACAATGAGCCGCGCTCCGAAACGTATGTTCGACCTTTAAGACTGACAAGGTGTGCTGTGGGTCTTGCCTCAAGAGTTTGTTTGTTGTCTTGTCCCATTAATTTTTGAGACTTTTTCCCACACATCGTTCCTCACCTAAATGACGACGTTTATCTTCCCGTTATTTACGTTCCAGATTGCTAGCAGTTTGCTAAATATACAATTGTATTTCCAGTCATGCTGATTATTGTCTTAGCAAGTAGAAAAATCGTGCTAGTATCTTGTACTTGGGGTTAGAAAACTGTAATTGACATTGTATGGCGTATAGTTGGTTTAGTTAGCTCAATGATCAAACTTTCGTTATGATGACCCAAACCACCCTTTCAGTCGTAATTGAAGGCTCTTTTTGAAGGCCCAATTTCAAATTTATGCTGAATTCAGTTACCTGTTACATAATTATGGTATCATTATGTCATAAACCGTATGACAAAAACAGTCCTTTGGTTGTTGCATTAGACTATGCTTTCGCCTACGCAATCGGCGCAGGACTGATAACTCTTACATACCACGCGACTCACAACAGGACGTGTTGTGCGGCCCAGTAAAGAATGCTAAATGCCCACAGTTTGCCGACCATTATGTTAGCTACTTTCTGTAAAGTTCAGTCCACTGACTGTAATGCCGAACGTTCCGATGACGAATAAGTTAAAAAGTTACATCGCTGCACAGTGTTTGCTTCTATATAATGTCTTTAACGAATTTGCAAACTCACAGGGTGGCGTCAAAATGTTTCACCGCCGTTCAAGTTGACAATGCGTATATGAGTTGGAATTCTGTTTACAAACACCTTCCAGCAGAGGATGGCAATCTCCTTAACCGTTATTATCACTTCTTTCGAAAATATGTTATTTCTTGTACCTTCTAAAATACATGTGTCTATTTATATCAGTGGTTCTTAACCCTTTCGCTAAAAGGAGCCAAATACAGACCTACGATTTTGTTAGAGAGGCGCACTAAAAAATTTGAACACAAGTCGGTTGACACGTTTCCTTTCATTGCAGAACGAATTCTGTTACACAGACTGTTAGAGGTGTTACTGAAAGAGTGGTGAGAGCCGCACGAAGGGCGCTTGGGAGCCGCATGCGGTTCTCGTAGCCGCGGTTGAGAACCACTGATTTATTAATTGGCTGATGACAATCGGTAACAGACCCAAGCCTGAAATGAATAACGCTCCTGGCCTGAAGCGAGTGACTCAGTGTGACTGTGGATCGATCTGTCAACTCCTTCGCTGAAAAAAGACATGTTGAGTTATGAACCGGTACAATTGAGCTACTTTCTTTAGACGGTGTTTAATTAAGAACCACGCGAACATATTCTTAGCACTAGCAGCAGTAAAGTGCGCATGACAATCTTGCAATTCTTACGTAGTCTCGCATAAATAAAATTGAAGAAGTTGGCGCGATTTGGAGAGACCTGCGCGAAATAAAGGAGTTGCTGTAATAATTTTTTTGCGAAGCGTTTGTAAAGACATTACCGTCAAGTTTTTGCATCATGACGTTTGCAGAAGCAGGCTTCGCGTACCGTGTTCCACGTGCAATCCCGCGAGACTACTCAGAGATCTGTGCAAGTGCTTCGCTTCGATCGGAGTAGATATCAAAAAGCAGTTTCTTGTCATTTGTGACGGCACTGGCAATTCCAGAAAAACTTCGATCGCCTTGATTATAGTTTACTTTTCGATTTCGTTCGGGTGAGAGACGTATTTTTTTATTTTTGTTTACAAACGATAGAAACAACGAAATGTCAACCAAAGTAATCCGCCACAAAGTTTTTGTCGACGGCACAACCCTTGCTTATAGCAAACATTTCTCTAATTTATTCAGTACTTGGATGTGCGTCGTTCCGCATTGGACAGACCATGAATCCAGTATATTGCTTTGTCGCGGCATGTTTTGCTTTACGTCGTCTTAACCCAGTTTTTTTTGTTGGCTGCGTAACGTTTGCGTGTGGGCAGCAAAGGTGGAAAAACTCATTTTTGTGACTCCGCATCCGTTCCACCCAAATCCAGGAATATTTGCCTCCGCCAAATTCGAAAATTTTAAAGTTTATTCCGCAGAATGCTGTGTGCCCTACCTAAGCGTGCAGGCACGCGTATTGAAAACTGATACTCAACTGCGACTAAACCTGCGGTTCTACGCTCCGCACAGCTTGCAACTTCGCATTTTGCCCATCTCTGGTGTGCAGTAGCTTTTTAGCGAGAGTTGGAAGTCAGAGAAGCGGCGAACATATTTCGACGAGAGCAACATCATGTTGACGTTTCGATCTTGCAGCCAGTTCATGGACAAGGTCTTCAAAGCGCGTTTGAAAACGTTTTGGCACACTTTTCTAAATGGGTGCAAGTTTTGAAGTGTGCCATGAATCACGAAAGCGATACACGGGTTGCAAGTCTTTTTTGTGGCAATCGGGCAACGCCTTCTTTTTCATCAAAATGAAAAGTGGACTTTGTCACCTGGAGGTTCCCGGGCGTGCTGGTCAAAACGATTATATCGAGCAACCTTACTTGTGCGTATGCTGCATTGTCGTCTACTCAACCGTAGCATTACGCGTGAAGCCTTCCCTTGCTCCTATCCGTTAACGCCGAGCACGCAGCTGGAAAGTTGTGTTTTTCAAGTCTCCTGTTTGACCCGAACAGGAGTCGAACTCACGCGCATGACCGACCCTCTGTACCACGCAGCCGGCTGTCAAGGTTGTTTATTCGATATACGCGATTTTTCTATCCGCGCAGCGGTTACGGAATGACGATGTGGATGCCGACCCTAATGGAAAGGATGGAGAAATCGTCTGGAACCCCTTGCAG
>JGI24022J15233_10010342_pt1 | contig 10583 bp, 5 predicted proteins | sample Ectturendosymbi2_FD_15233 | JGI IMG/M metagenome (IMG submission 15233)
CCTCTTGCCCCCCCTCATTATGCCCCTTCCCCATGCATTCGTAAACTGCAAAGCTGCATCAACACCGCGCCCTTACCTAAAACATTAAGTCGGGCGTGTTACGCCAGCACCACTAAGGATTATGACGAAACTATGGCATTGTGACATGCTCTAACACGAGGGTCAGACGTTGTGGCAGAACAAGAACGCTCCCTTGCCATATCTACAGAAGATATTAGTCAGAATCAGGCTGAGACAAGTTTGAGTCCGTGGCTGTGAGAATCTGACTGTTACGCAAATAACTGCTCCTGAGGTCGTACAGATTTACAAATTACTTAAATTACTGCGGCCCATTCCTCCTTCATAAAACTTCTTCGATCGCCACTAGTGTCCCATAAATAGACTGATTACAATGCTCCAGTTCGGAGACTAAGGTAGAGAACATCAGTTAGTCCTCGAAAAATTAGCAGTTAGTATCGTTGTCGTACTAGCTGAGCAAAAATGTTAACTCATGCAAGAGATTTGTTCTTCTTGTTTAGAGCTAGCTTTTCTGTCAATTTTGGGTTTCTGTTCGATGTCCAATGCCTTGTGAAAAGGTCCCGACTGTGAGAAACTAAAATCTACGTGTGACAATTTAGGATCTGTGTACAGTTCAGATGTAGATGGCAAGCAATTATACGAGAAGAGTCTAGATTGCAAAATGTTGGTTTCAAGTGGTGCAACTTAAAATTATCGCGTCCTGAAGTCCTCCTGACATTCTTCGAATTGCTTTGCAAATAATGCTAATGATGGCAGTTATACAGTATTTACAGCAAGCTGTGAACGATCTTTCAGTAAACTGAAACTGGTCCTTTCATACCTCCGGTCCTCATTGATTAACAATAAGTCAGGGAAGATTATGTGCTATAGCTTTGATGAGAATAGAAAGGGAGGAAACAGCAAACGCTTGCTGTACTTTGATGAAATTATTGACGAATTTGCTTCGATAAAGGAACGGAAAGTGTTGTTTTGTTTTAATTAGCATTTTTGTGTAATTTAACCGGAAAAGGCTGAATAGGCTAGGTTTATGTGTCGATGGAATTGTGTTTTTTGAATAGAAATGATACATGACTTGCATTAAATTGTTTTTTGTACAATTCAGATTGAATGTTTTTTATTTCAGAAGAAACTGTCGTTTGCAGTTGCAATATGTTTGATTTTTTTGTAAGATATGCAATTTTGTTAGGCAACAATATGTAGACCTGTAGACTATGATAAGGTTATTATTTGAATGTTATTGATGTACGATAACGTTATTATTTGAATGTTATTGATGTTTATCATAATAAAAATAAATGAGTATAGAAGTATGTTGTAGTCGTCATGGATAATTTACATTCTATTTGCTGAAAAGTTCAAAGCAAAAGTAAACACAAATATATACAATTAAAAAAAATTAGTTTCTTTGTGGTTTATCTTTCGTAAAAATTGTGCCTACATTTAATATTTAAATTATTAGAATGGGCGCAGATTAAAATTTTGCCATGGGCGCCACTTTGCATAGATACGCCACTGTTCTTGCCTTACCGCGCCTTTGCTAGAGTTTCCTACATATAGCATTCAATCGTCCAGTGGTGGGCAAAACAACATTGTTACGTCAGAAATCGCAACAAACCCATTATTATTACAGAATTGCAACTAAACTTGCAAAAGCATATCAATATCTGTTGTTGTAGTTTCAATAAAATATCGATAGAGAAAAAAACTGTGCTGCAAGAAAAGTTTGACCCAACGACAAATTTTGACCTAATGATATATTTTGACTTTTTTTGACCTAGTAACTTGGGATTCCCATTATGCTATGAGCGTGAAATTTGGTTTGTGGACGTTTAACAAGCTTTAAAAAAAGCAGAAAAAAATTGACTTTATTGGCTTTTGGTTGCCCTAGTTATAAATTAACTTTCAGTTTCAATCCTCATAATAATCAAATAATTTTCGCCGAACCATGTCGCAGAAACCGATGTACTTTGAAACAAGGTATTTCATCGTTGACAACCCAGGCTGATCTTTTCGTTTTGTTTCTGAGCATCGCTTTCAATATTTTGATTAAAAAAATTGTGCGACTCAAACAAAACTTGTAATTTCTGCCTCGTGCATTAATTTTCAATGAAATATCGTGCCAAAATTTCTTCAATTCCATATGTTTGCTGTTTGGCTGCCATAGCTCTCAAATTTTTCAAAATAATGCCGTGCAACTCCTAAGAGTTCACACAGGCATACAGAACTATTTATCCTACATTTCACAGTACCTTCATCATGCACGTAGTTCAACTGTAGCACTTGTATAAACAACACTTGACGAGCGATGAACAACTGGCAGCAAAATGCACGAAGTGCTCCAAAGTGCAAACTCGATTAAATGAAAACACTAAGTGGAAGCACGAAACAACCGAAGCTCATACGTTTGGCACGTTAGCATAAGTCAAGCATGCAGCAACATCGTTTGACTCCCAATCATGATAACTAATTCGCGTACAAACTTTAATTGCTTGCTGAACAAAAAACGGAGTCAAGCTAGCCCACAAGCTTAACAAACCATTGTCATTGTTTATGCTAAAAATTTTGAAAATCCTTTCGTTTATAAAGTGTTAACTTAAGTCACACCGGCGTTTCCATCAGTCCACCACTGGGCTTCATCAGGTCTGCTCAGGCAAAATTCCTTCAACGCGCCCTTCATAACCCGAACTCGGAATACCGAACCCTTCTCTCAAAGGTTGTGGGTTTTCGACAAATTCGGAAAAGCAGCACCTACAAACTTGTCATATGTACACGGTTGCTGCAACTCTGAAAATTGGAAGATGAGATATCATCCATCAAAAGTCGAACGAAAAGACTGTGCACAGTTACAAAAGAAGACAATGACCTGTTTACGAACGTCAATGAACCTAGTAATAACAAAATCGTGAGAAGGCTGTGACATAATTAGGAATTGTCAGACTTCACAAAATAAGCAATGAACGAAGCAAGAGCGACTAAAATAGCTAAACATAAATCAGTTTTTAAAAATATGGATATTTTTCGTTGGTATTTCTTTGAGATTGACGTGTTGCCGCAGTTCTGTACGCAGCATTGTATGGAGTTTTACGCTTTTCTCAAACGTGAATATGAGTGAGTTACGAACTTACGATACAATAACGCATACAATAAAAACCAAACCAATTTGCGAAAACCACACACTATCGCAGAAATCAAAATAAACTGACTGCTAACCAGGGATTCGGAGTCGGAGCTGAAATTTTAAAGAAATTCACTGATTCCGACTCCGGCAGTAGGTCTACAGTTCAAGCATTCATATTTGCAACCGACTATGCGGCGATATTGCCGTTATCTTGCCGGATTGTTTAACGCACTGACCACGAAGTTTATCACTGATAAGCAGCACCTGTCCTCAGTAGGTTAATTTCTTTTGCGCTCACTGCACGCGTCGGTATAGCTAATTGAAAACTGGAAAACGACTGGCTGTTCATTTTCTAGACAAGACCCGTGTTCATACAGGCAAATTATGTCAATTAACGTTCATGTAACAAACGGCGTTCGTGAGCTCGAACTCCTGGGCGTAATGATAGTTGTGCGTGACGTGGAGTGCAGTGACATAAATGACAGGATGAGCACTGACTATTCCTTCTAGAATATGCAGAAAACATTGCGATTCACATTGCATTAGGAGTAGCAAATATGTGAGCAGAAAAGCCAAACGTGAAGCTTTTGGCAACTGAAATTGACTTTAAACCTTCAATTCATGAACTGCTTGGTATTCCCGAAGGAATCAATCGCCACAAACCTTGCCATGAAATGCAGCAGCGTCTCATTCCCACATTACAGCCAGAGTAATTGCCAAACGCTGTATTGCAATTCTTGCCTGCTCTATTTATCAAAATCCAATTTAAATTCTGGTCGCAACAGTGCCCTGTTTTATATATGCCATGATTCAGACTTTCAGGCATTTCAGCAACGGCATGTGGCAGCGAATTATCGCAACTTTGAATTCATCGCAAGTTCTGTTCGGGTTTGTTTCAAAGGTTCGAAATCCATCTTTACTGCATGATGAGGTGACAGAGGGGTGCATGACCCTTTTCGCCTCTAGATCACCGACGTTTAGGTATGCAGCTACAAGTGCAACACGATTGCGATGTTTCGCTTCCAGACAGTTCGTGATTGCTCTGGAGTTCTTGCATGAGCAAAGGTCACTGTTGTACGTCATGCATTATTAATATGATGGAGCAGACCCGTAACCAGGTGGGGCGCAGGGGGGAGAAGACCCCCTAGAAAATTTTTCGCCCCCCTTGGAAAAATTTGTTGGATATATTTTCAAACTATTGGACATAGTTCAAAAAATTTGGGCCCCTCTCAGAAAACTCTTCGCCCCTACTGGTGTCCCAAGCTGGTTACGGGCCTGTGATGGAGACACCTGCATGTTCCAGTCAGACCTATGGTTTCTCTTGTGCACTGGATGTTTCCACACTGTTATATTTTCAACACATAGATTGCTGTACTTTCTATTCTATAATAGTTGGTTGTGGCCCTGGTGCTGCATGTACAGCTTTCTTTCTTGGTAGTTCAGTGAGTGTTTCTTCACTTGAATTCAGTGATACAACTTGTGATTTTTTATTATATGACGGACATCTGGCGATGCTGGTTGGTTCTTGCTTTTGCTAAAGGTATGTTCACCATGAGCCCTCTTCTCCAAACTTTTCTGTTGAAACATGTTTCTTTGGTATTTTCAATCTTTTTTACCAGCTTTGCTATTGCGATATCCGTAGGCGAAATAGATGATGAGACCTGAAATGCAAAATGAAAGATAAGAAATCTTCAATTTGTTGAAATTACCGCGTATATGACTTGAATGGAACAACTAAAATAGAAGCAATGGAAGTTGGTGCACAATTTTATTCAATGAACTAGTCGTTTTTTCAGGGAAAAAGTAAACTTATTGTGACTAGCATGCTTTCTCTAAACTTCTTGCAAAGCAACATAAATGCTTTGCTTTTAATATTAATGAATCTTGCAACTGTAAAGTAAATCTTTTGTTTGAAGTTCTTTCGTGAGCAGTGGAAGAATCTGTTGTATCGAGCGTTTTCGTTTTAATGTTTCACAAAAAATAGGAAAGTTCTGATGCAATTTTTTATAACAAAGGCTCAGTTCTTACTGCCAGTAAAACGTTACAAACGTGTTTCACAACCGAAACGTCGTGCCAGGTAGTCTTTATAAATCTCCATTTTATAGTCTGTGTGTTTGCATGTTATAAATTCAACGAGAGTGTTAGTACGGCCACGTGGTGTACCACAGGGTTGCGGAGTCGGAGGTAAAATATCCGACTCCTACCCCCAACTCCGACCTTTCCAAAATTTCCGACTCCGAATCCTTAACATATAGGGAATGAAATTTGGCTGTTAAAATCCATGGAAATCGTGGTGCACAGCAAGAAATCTCTGTTTCAACAAAAGTTTCAAAAGAAATTGTACCATTTCAACAGGAATTCTCAGTTTAGGAGTATGACGTAGAAAATGATCCAATTGGACATCCGGAGTCGGGCAATAAAATCCGACTTCGACTCCCAGTGTTGTTAGGAATCCGACTCCGACTCCACCCAAAAACCTCCGACTCCTAACGACTCCGCAACCCTGTTGTAACATTTTTTGGAATACATGGAATTTCTTTCAAAACAAGTTATGAAGGAATCCCATGTTTCCATGCTTTTGAAAATGTTTGTTTTAATCGAATATCATGAAGTAAAGGAAATTTTGAACATTTTTCAATGGGCGACGTATTAGGCCTATTTTCAAAGACTACTTAGCAAGCTTGTTTACGCGAGTAAAGATCCCAGACCATATCTTCTGTTCTATTTAATGTGCAGGAAGGAAGCGAAATACGGTAATCCAAAGTACACATCTCAGTAAGAATCAGGTAATTCCGAGGAGAAAAAGCAAGCTACGAATGCTTGTTCGAACAACGCTAACTCGAAAATTTTACAATATGACCAAACGTCCTGACAAACCTATGAACATCCACACGCCAAATCTTATCCACGTCAAGGGGTTTAGTTTGAGCATCAGTATAATGTTGATCACAATGCTGCAGTATGGAAGAAACGGAACTAACGGAACCTGAAAAAATTTCAAAGTTTTGAAGTGATTAATTGATTTTTTCGTATGACTCAGTTAGTAAGCAAAAGCAATGCAAAAAGCATATTTCACTAAATCTGCGCACATTTAGCTAAATCTGCGAATATATAGCTAAATCTGTGAATATTTAGGTAAATCTGTGCACATTTACCTAAATCTGCACACATTTCCCTAAAATTACCTGCATATCTAGCGCTGAAGCGTGTCGGCCGTGACGAAAAGCATGGTATCCTATCAAAAGAAAAACTTGGTGTTCTCTGTCAGTAATCCTGACAAAAGCTAGGCTACTGCGAGTCATAAATACCCTGGTATTGTTTAAAGCAAGGTGGTTTTAGGCAGGGATTTTTAAGGCGTTTTAGGGACCCGATTCGAGTCCCTAGAATTTCAAATCGGGTCCTTAGAATCAGAGAAAATTATCATCGGGTCCATAAAATCAGAGGAAATCGGGTCCCTAGAATCAACGAAATCGGGTCCCTACGGATCCATACCGGGTACCTAACATTCTCCTTGAAAAAAAAGCTGTTTTAGGTCTAAATTATAGCTGTTTTTGTTATAACATTGGTTTGAGTATAGAGACGACGGATGGCAGTCAATTTGTGGAGGTGGTCTTGGCTTCATTTTTTGGGCCAAGTGTAAGATTTGACATTGTTGTTGCCAAACACAGTTACTTGGGCTGAAAGTGTTCTCCATTGTAATTGTTAGTGGTCTAATGTATATTGCTTATATGCCCCACGTGGACTTTTTTGACATCTTGGCCGTGGACCAATGGTGGAAATGCACTTAGATGGAAACACAAAATATGTATAGGCTGTAGCGTATTTAAAACATCCTTCAGTGTATGGTATGGAAGATGACTGCAACAGATGCAGTACCTTGCAAATATGCTAGTTTAAGTTTTTGAAAGATCAGTCCAAAGTTTGACGAGGATTGCTACAAGGAAACAGGACTGGAAGATTGTGGACATTTCAGAACTTGACAGATTAGAAAAATATTTGACGTTGTTTTTGGTTCACATTTGGCACTGGATTTATCTCTCGCAGTTGGTTGTTAAGTGAGAGTAGCCCTACAATGCTGTGTTCTAGGCTGCCTTGCCTGAAATAGGTGTATATCAGTTGTATAGAGCATCAATTGAAACAGATGCTGCTTCCCTCATAAACCGGTTTCTACCAGAAAAGCTGCAACACCGTTGAAATCGATAAAAGTGAAAGAACACTTCAAATCTAACCTACGTTTTCATTGCACCTTTAGGCCTACTGGGCAAATGTTCTTGCACAATTACACCGTTCTTGCTGGTATCCGATTGCATAAATTTGCAAAATATCAAGTAACTCCAATGTTTGCAAGTTTTGAGTCTTGCCTGCAGCTGCAATCTTCACAAACTATGTATTGATATATCAAAAAAGAGATTCTTGCGATTAATTGCAATTATTTTCCTTACACTGAAGAATAGTTTAGAATGTAGCTAATGCCTATCTTTTGCTCCTATTTAGCCTATTTGCGTAGCTGCCTCAGGCCCACATTTCCCAATTCACAATCAGTCCACGTGTAGCACAGAGAATACACATTAGACATGCAACAATGGAGGAGACTTTCAGCCCAAGTAACTGTGTTTGGCAACAACAATGACAAATCTTACACTTGGTGCAAGAAATATGCCAATACCACCACCACAAATTGACTGCCATCCATCGTCTCTATACACAAATCAATATTATAACAAAAACAGCCATAATTTAGACCTGAAACCACCTTGCTTTGAATAAAATCATGGTATTTATGCCTCGAAGTAGCCTAGCTTTTGTCAGGATTACTGACAGAGAACACCAAATATTTCTTTAGACAGGATACCATGCTTTTCGTCACAGCCCACACGCTTCAGCCCTATGTATGCATGCAGATTTAGGGAAATGTGTGCAGATTTAGGTAAATGTGTACAGATTTAGCTAAATCTGTGCATATTTAGCTAAATATTTGCATATTTATCTAAATCGCATCTTTAACTAAATGTGCGCAGATTTAGCTAAATGTGTCCGATTTAACTAAATCTGCACCGATTTAGGTAAATCTGTGGAGATTTAACTCAATGTGTCTGAATTAAGTAAATATGCACAGATTTAGCTAAATGTGACTGATTCAGCAGTTTTTTGTGCTAAATCTCTTAGATATAATTTTTTTACGAACGGCGCCCCATAGAACCGTTGAAGGTTACAAGATAAAGAATTATTGTCACTGTGCCATAGGACTGGCGAAAGACCATAGAGGTCAACTAACCAACCCACTTGAAACTTACTGACAAGTGGTAGAAATTAACAGTTGAAAATCAGCGCAGTTAACATACAAACAAACACACGAATGAACAAACACAGGACACAATAAGGAATGATTACAAATGAAAAATGCAGGCCTTGTGGAAATTCGGTGTGGTTGTGGTCAAAAAATATTAGAAACAATAGGAAATAAAAACTGATGGGGTAAAACATCTATGGAGTGTAATTCCATCCATAAAATGTAGGATGTGCACAAGAAATAATCACAAGCAAAAATACATAAGAAACAAAAACACAGATTTATCAAAATGCTAAAGCCTGTAGAGGTAGCATTATGTTCCTCTTGGAATGAAATGATATGTAAACACATCCATGTTTTTCTAGTTCATCTACTACGTGTTTCTTAAATTGCTTTTTGAAGGTAAGTTACCAGAAGGCTCAATGGAATCTGGTATAGACCACACTTTTGAACAACCAGTAAAGTAGTAATATGAAAAGTGTAAGCTTGATGTGTCCACTATAATACCATTGACGTTAATAAGGAAACGTAAAGACCACGGACGGAACCTTGAGCACTCAACAAAGTATCGTTCCGTGTGAAGATTTGAAAGCAAATTATGGTACACTGCCTTCTGTTATGCATATAAGTAGTGGAAGAGTTTATGAAGTAAAATTTCATGATCACAGCTGTGAAACGCCTTGGTTAAGTTCCAAAGTAAAGAATTGAGAAGAGCTTATTTTATATCAAAGATACTGAGTAGTTTATCTTAAATGGTTGTAATGGCTAATGCAGATGAGTGACTTTCTCTAAAACCAGTGCCTTTTACCGATGAGATTGTGTTCAGTAAACAGGAGTAGACTCTCTAACAAAGAAATTTTTCAAACAACTTTTAGAATACTGGGAATTTGGTCTATATTCATATAAAGAACTTGGATTATAAACAGAGTGGTAAACGGGCCTCATTTTGAAATGCGAAACCAGCCAGACTCTGACATTTATTTCAAAGCCCGATTTAAGCCCGTCCTTGCCTGGTGCTAGATCTAAGGAAATCGTTTCTTAAAACAAGTCACGAATTACGCAAGTGATTGATCTTTTCTACGTAACTCTATCGAGTCCTAATTTCCTCCCGGCTGTCACCTCAAAAAGCGGGTAAGACTAATCTGAGCAGAGAGCAAAAGAACGCCGCTGTATTTGCCATTCTAGAATGAGCTGAAGAAAAATCACAATCGCTTCATTTACAGCACAACAAATCTAGGTCACGAACAAAAAAAATCTTTGCTCTGAACATAACAAACCAATATTTGCATGCAGGCCCGAAATCGGCCCGAAGCATTTTGACAAGCTTTAGCCGAACCAGCCCGACCAGAAAAGCCCGGCCCGACTTACATCTCTGTTTATGAATTTCAGGTATTGGTATGATATGGGAAATCTTCCAGGAGTTTCTAAGGAATCAATTTGATGCTTAACTCTTTACCCACATTAACAATAAAATGCGCATAGAATCATGGATGCACGGAAAAGTTAAATTCCGTCGTAAGCCTATACCATTTTCCGATTTTGATCTCCGATTTCCGAAATGCTTTTGAAATCTAAAGCATTTCTCTGACTGTTTATGGTTAAAAATATTTATCATTTATCAAAAATTGTTTTGAAAGTTTTATCACTGTTAAAATTGTTTTATGTCTCAGGTAAGCACCGTGTATTTCATGTCATAACACTAGATGTTTAGCAAAGTGAAGCTGGTTGCTCCATCCGCTCATGTGTAAATGATACTGTGAGCAAAGAATAGCGCAAGCTGAAGATTTTCAGAGGGAGATCACTAATGATTGACAAATTAAATTCTAAAACACAAGAAACTTACCTTGAAGGTCCTGATTGAGTTGTCTTGGTTGAAAGCCGTTATCAGCATCAAGCAAAGAATTGTTGTCAAGATGAGAATAATTAGCAAGGTTATGAACCACCACTGAGTTATTTCGAAACTAACAAACAAAAGCAAAATAGTTGCCATAGTGGAACAGAAGATGGCTAACAACAAGCTATACAAGGGAACATTTCCAGCTTCATATTTGGTCGCCCACTGGAACAAAAACCCAAATCTAGAAGTTAATACGGACTTTTTTACAGTTCCGTACTCGGCGGAAGACAAGAGCGGAGAGTTGTCAGAAGATCGATCAG
>JGI24022J15233_10010344_pt1 | contig 10583 bp, 11 predicted proteins | sample Ectturendosymbi2_FD_15233 | JGI IMG/M metagenome (IMG submission 15233)
AAGGCCTCTGCTCGTGGTACCCAAAGAACCGCTCCGTGACCCCAAGGGCGGACGAGGGCCCCGTTTGAGAAACCCTGCTAGCCACTCACTCCTGGAATCCCATCCCACAAACAAAAGTTGGTTGCTGCTGATTTGCCCAACTGACCTCAAACATCTCATTGGATCAAACNAGCGAAGCTGAAAAAAGTTGCTATGCGCGCATTAAACCGTGACGATGAGCAGCATGCAACACGAAACCTAAGTTATCCAGAAGAGGTGGGCGGACTAAAGTCCTGCTCGGGTTGAAATTTTTTGTCTGCTTCCGCCTCGCAAATTTTAAACCCGCTCCGTACCCACAGGAATTTCAGAAATATTGCCCGTTCCCCAGTGTTGCCAGATGCTGGTTAAAAATACAGCCAAATCTCCTCATAAAACAAGCCCAAAACCAGCCCAAAATTTGCGATAAAACTATCAGTTTGCAGTGAAAGTAACCACCATTAGCTTGTTGTAGTTGCAGTCTTTGTGCAACACACAACTGACCTTTCTTACAAAGTAACCTCAAACATACAAAATAACAACAGGTAGCAACCTTGTAATGACAACCAAACTGTCATTAATAATACCAAACATCGGAGTCGAAATAAAATGCTAACAGCAGCAAACCGTGGTGCATACTATATCAAGCATGTGCTTTAAGGAATAAATAGAAAAAGCTTCCCATTTTCTTTATCCTTTGCGATCGGAAAATGCAACTTCAATTCGTCAAACTACGAAAAAATACGTTTGATCTCATTACTGCCTGGCAATACTTCAACGTGATGTAGATTTACATCATTTATACTAGAGTGGCAAGCAATATGCGCAACGATTGTTGGCTAAATCTGCAGATTTAACACTATCATGTAGGCCAGAGGTGGGCAAACTACGGCCCGCGAGGGCATTTTGTGCGGCCCGCAGGGCAGTCACACGTACATAGATAGTACATATTTCGAGTCTATGTTAAAGTAATTTTATCGATTAGATTACAATTATCAAGTTTTTTCCACACATTTCATTCGAAACCGCATTTTTACTCAACCGGGAGTGACTATTGTTACCTTCATTTTGTGGTAGCTCATGTAAAACTTTTTTAAAGTTTTTAATATAGTCTGTGTTGTGATTTGAACGGTAATCACTGCTGGAGTACTACTGGTAGTTATTTCCGCAAATGTACTTCAGGGCATTGTGGTCGATAGCTCCTCTGTGGTGGTCATGGGATCAACAATCCGATATTTAGGAAAACTAATGATTTTTCCATTCCGAAACTGATGTTGATAAATAATGTCTCGGTGCAAATTGGTAATTTTATTCAAAGCCGAAAGGGATTGTTGAATAGTTCATAAAACATAGTAACGCTCCAAGTTTCTTCTCAATGTCTGAACATGACGTTTTATGATTGTTCTTATCCATAACTGACTTCTTTCAGCTGTACTAGCTTTCTTGCTCAGTGCGGTCATTGTTTGAGACAAACGTAGGCGATCATTTGTGTCTGTAATTAATTCCAATTGGTCCACCAATCGTAAAAGTAATGAATCAAAATGTCGTGCTTGCATTTGATAATATTCAAAAATCTTCACCATTTTCATAGTGAAATTATACTGTTGGTCAAAGTGTATCAATATCTGCTTCATTTGACTTTCCAAGTGGGAGGAATTCATCAGTGTCAACGTGTAGGTTGTATTCCAATTAGTTAAATGTGTTGAATGCAAAGAGAACCATTTCATATTGAAAAAATCAGAAATTTGACATGTCTGAATAAGTNTCGTATAATATCTAAATATATCATGTCGGGGTTCTAACTCTCGAAAATATGCTTTGCAAAATGTCTCATATTGTAAACGGTCTTCCCAATTTGTGATGTCCGTAGATTATTGTAATAACGTTTTTTCTAATCTGCCCAAACTGGGTGTGCAGTAGGTATGATTTTCATGATCTGAACATTGTGGTGGGCTGGTATGATATGGCCAACATTGGGTAGAAGTTCTTGGTTCCAAAGTGATAGTGCTTTCCAAGTTACGTCCGTTGGATGCTCTCAAAGTCCACTGATTGTTGTCACAATGTGTATGTGATTGCCAATATGAAAATATGGAATTTTTCGGTCGTAGGGACGGTGGCATAAAGTAATGTTTATTGTAAGTTATGATAGTCTTTTCTCTGTCAAGTATCCACCAAACAGTAGTTTCTCGTTGTCTTAATTGACCATGTCTAATGTGTATCACTATCCAATTATGTGGTCTGTGTGGTGAACTCCAATACCATTGAAAATACAAGCGATCATGATGATGATTTTCGCTTTGTATGTCGGGTCTAATATCTCGAATTCGTCCCGCTGGGATCCGAATTTGAACTTCTGAATCGGATAAAGTGATGATTTGTATTTTCTTTCGAAAGTTACATTCTCCTAAAGTAGATGCATTTACATCACTACCACTGTTATGATTTACTTCTATGGATCGAATGGTTGGCATATCCTTTAGTAGTATATCGCAGGGATCAGTCTCTTGTCTAGGATAGGATCGATCATCAAAGAAAATTTTCCATGAAATCCATTGATATTTTTCAAAGAAGGAAGTTAGAACATAAGGGAATAACATAAGTATATCTATAAAGTAGTAAGTATCCACGACTTGAATTTCTTGTCTAGATGGGTCTATATGTGAAGTATGATGTGATTTACGTGGCCAAAATAAGTATATCATTTCGTAGCCTTGAATACGCCGTTGTTGTTCTTGCTCAACTAGCATCGACCAATTGTCAGGATGCCATTATTGGCGTTTGATAAAGTTGCAGCCACATGCTGGAACGATATGGAAGGGTGTTACTTGTAAATGTTTTGCCAATACTCTTTCATGATGGTGGTTTTGTTCATCTAAATTTTTTCGATATTTATGTAAATCACACGGTTCCACATCAAAGTGAGGGGTTATATGTTCCATGGATATCTGATTTTCTTCAAGTATTAACACAGCTTCCTTTCCTTGATCAAAAACATGATCAAACAAAGGTTCCAATTCATTATTACGATTTCTTTGTTGATGCGAACTGTCAGATTTTACTAATTGTGATTGTAAGATGAAATGTACACATAACAATTTGAACATCGTTAAATAATTCTAACATAAATGTTTACCTAAGTGTCACTAAAAATAAATTATAAAAACTTTAATTTACTCCTTATTCGTCTGTAAACCTGTTGATTACAAATGTCCTACAACATAAGGGTATTTTAAAAAATTTCAATTACTAGAGTGATTATCAAGGACCCGATGAAAAGAGTTATGTCAGAAAATCATTGTGGGCAAAAACTACATTTAATTTCTGTTTGCCTGGTTGTTTTCCAAGCCCATAGTAACCATCGGAATTCTAGTATTCAAGAAGTCTAAGGTAAGATACTCCCTTTTTGTATTCTAAGTCTTGATCGAAGGTTCCTGTTAATGGGATGTGATGCAATATTGCATCATCCGGGAAATTCCACCCGTGTTGTCTATATAAACAAAGCATGTTGGGCTTGATATGACATGCGAACTTGGTCAGCTACTAACGACGTTTTTAAAGTTGGAGCATGCAATTACCGTCGACGATGTTTATCGAAGAAGTTCTGCGTAATGAGACAATTTTGGCCCTTCAGGGTCGACGGCTTGATCCTATTTCTGCCTTGCGAGAAGCAGAGGACATCTTCGACTATAGTGGAGCGTTACTTCCACCTGACAATGCGACATTCCTCTCGTATGGTTTACTGGAAGAGAGCAGCGGTATCACAATCGAATCTACATTCGTTTCGAGTATCCGGCTCCGGATCCGCTTCGCGCCCATGTCGCCTGGGATCGATCACGCCTACTTGGAGACCTGGAACTCTCTGACGGTCGTTTTATTGAAACGGAACCTACTATCGTCAAATTTTGGGACATGTGATTTTACCTTTTTCTTTGTGTGTGTTTCCTTTTCAAATTGATTTCCTATTCCTTTCCATTTTGACTTTCTGTACTTTTTGTCAAATAAATTTCGTTGTTATTAAAATGTCTGCTTAAATTCTATTTTCCTGAACTCAAAAATTGGGTTTCGTGTTTCAGGCTATAAACTCCTCAATGAAAGGAATATTTAAAGTCTAGAAGATTTTTGACATCAAATCTTCCTGAAAACTTTTGGTGTAATAAGAATTCCATTGTTGACAACCTCAGTGTACATTTTTATCATGATATTGCTATTCAGCCTACGGCTGGCTGTCTAAGTAGACAGAGTCAAAACCACAAGGTTTCATATTTGTTTTGTACACGAGTATAATTTTCATGCATTTTGTATCACTGAAAATGCACGTACAAAGTATGAAGGACAAACAGAAAGAAAACTCACGATATTTATCAACAAGTCTTCTGCTAACAACGTGTATAATTTTCATCACAATTATTGGCTTTTTCTCAACCTTTCGTACATTCTGGCATAATGAGCTCAGTAATGAACATAGGATAAAATTTTCCAAAACTCAAAGCATTATTTGTATAAACGGTTTCATGATATGCTTATTATGAATGAGCTCTGATTCATATCACGCTGATGTAGAAAGAATGAATAAATAGTCTTCCATAATACTAGAGGTGAACAAATGACTTAGATTCTAGATGGGGTGATTTCGTCAGGCTTTTCACACCAACCTGAGTCTTTTAGGTAAATTTTCAGCGGTCTCCGTGATAAGAGTACCTTTCTTTAGGGAATTGTACAGTTCAATGCTTGAGTAACGAGCGGTGCCATCTGAACAGTCAGGTTCTTTCAAGGATTTGGGCGATACAATGATGCAACAATCCACCTGTTCGTGGTTGAATCCAGGCGAAACTTTAGAACGGTACCAGGATTTACTCTTATGCGGCTTTTGGTGTGCATGATGTGTAAAGTAGATAGCAATCTTTTGTTGAAGTTCTTCGTTTGTAGGTATTTTGGAACCCTTGAATACTGGATAATAAAATAGTTCCACTTTTCTTGTAGTCATGTCAAATGAGCATTGATTTGAAGTTCGCATGAAAATGTACTGGCTTCCCAAGTTGGCGTTGATCTTTTTCTTCATTCACTTTATTAAGCACTTTTCACAATTCTGTTTATTTTTGATATATAACCTAAATTCCTGTACTTTTCTTTTCTAGAAGGAGGAGGAAAGAACTTAATATTCACACTGAAAATGAAAAAGTTAAATGAAAACGAATAAACATGGAATCGAAATAGACACAATGATTAAAAAGAAGATTGCTGTGTTTGCAAAAAATTATCTTTTGAGCTTTTGTCAGCCTGTTAGGGCTAGGTCTAATGAGTCTTTTGTTTGTATGTAACACCCTTGAGCAGTATCCAAAACATCTTCTAAATATGAAATGTTCCATGTGTGTATGGTTCTAAGTTCCGGTGGGGTTGGATGATTTATTATGACAAAAGTACGATGTGCAAATCGTCTGTCGTTGGTAGAACCACATAACCTACAAAAAAGTATTCCTTGGTGGAACCACGGCATGATTATTTTAATATTGTCTGAGAGTCATCTTGGCTGCCGAAATTGGATTGATTATCTTCTCTCCGAGTGTGAGCACAGTCATATCCTTGTATTTATATTCCAATGCATCATTATCAAATAACACAGCCATATTTATCTTCCGTTTTTACTTAGAGATTTCCTAAAACACGACAAAATATCAAATTAATACTCGAAGTGCCATATTTACACTTTTTAGACTGAATATCGGATGGCACACTATTTTTCAACACAAGTTAGTGTATATTTTATACAACTGTGCTTGAGCTCTCGATATAACTTCGGACTTTAATAGCTGCCAATTCTGTCGGGCAAGTGTTCGAAATTGTTTTCTCACAGTGTAATTAAACAGGATAGCATGCAAATAGTAACGAAAAGGAAAATCTCTTCTCAAATGTAGGAGAAGACATTCATTATGGAGTGGTGCTTGTAGTCCTTTCTCCACACAATACAAATACACATGTGCATCAATACCACTTCCACTAAGGTTTTCATTTTCAATAGGTATCACTAAAATGTTGCTTCGTTTTATATTTTCCATCAGGCCTACCAAAGTCTAAGATCTTCTTCTGAATTAGCGTAATTGTTTTCACCAATCCCAAACTCTTATGAATTTTAACTTATCTATGTTTCTGAAACGAAATACATCATTACATATTATTTTGCCTTATGATTCAAATGGTGATTTACTGAAATCGTACATAAATATCATGTGACTAATTATAACATCGCGTGCATGTTTCTGCGCATATTTAATTATTTTTCACTATCCTATCATTTACAAGTTTCTATTGGATTGTGGCATGCTCGGTGGGAATTTACGAAGCAATTACCTGTAACCTTAAACGTTACACGGATTATTTCATTCGTCATCCAAGTGGATCATGGTTCCCCATGCGTCGGGATCTGTGAACCGGCTTGAGGGACCAACAAACCATGCTTAAAACTGTAAGAAACTGTCGGTCCATTGCTGCACGGTTTATGTGCACCATTCTTCAAATTAAAAATCGAACTAACGAAACTTCAAGCAGCTAACTGAAACACATTAATGGGTTTATTATCACTGGCTATTACAAATTTATGGAAAGTAGATCTTCGGTTTAAATATTTGAAGTTGAATCAAAGCGAAATGTTATTTCAGAGATCAATCCTGAAAATTGAACAATACTACAACAAAGTATGTTTTCATACATCTGAAGAAAATAAATCATCAATGTATATATCCAGTGAATGTTCACAGCAAACTTTTTAATGCCAAACCTCTTTTGTTTGAACTTGATGTGACAAGAGGGAGATAGGGGTCCGCATGAATATCTTCTGAGTTCGGCTCAATAAAACTACATTCAACATTGCTGAGATGCTATTTAAGAAACCATTCCTCGAAATAGCTATATTCATACTTATTTTCAGCACCCGCCCAATATATAAAAAAAATTTTATTTTTGCAACTAATTGCAAAAGCACACAGCTCTTTTTTTGGTTCTACTGAACAGGACCGTAATTATGGGGGGCAGAAGTCCCGTTAAAAAATTTTTGCCTTCCGTGGAAAAAAGTGTTGAACATAGTGCAAAACTATTGTACATCTAATCGGTCCCCCTCAGAAAAATCTTCGCCTCATCCTAGTATCCCAAGCTGGTTGCAGGCCTGCTACTATAGCATCGCTGTCTTCATGAGATGATTTGCGGACTTCTGTGCTGCTACTATTATAAGCTCAAGGGCCCTAGGTCTGGTTCTGACGAGGCTTCAAAATAGTATCGCAGTCAGAATGAGGTCGAAAAAGCCATGGGCCTGCGAAACAAACTTGCTAAGATTACTGGCGGTTTTCTATCAATTTTCAACTGTTGCAAACTAAAGGATGGAACAGTTGAACCCAAGATGCCGTCAGTGATTAATGATGTCATTGGCTGTCCAAACAAAATTATTGACTGTGCTACTGCTTCAAAATGTTTACTTATATCTATAACTTTTCCATGAACACAAATATTTTTTACTAGCTTTTGCTTCAATAGGGTGGGTCGGTGATAATGGAAAGACTTGTGCTTCTTCCTGGTTCGTATTTTTGTGATACCCTGACTTTTGGCATATGTTTGTATTTCTTGAAGAGTTATATTATAGCTGGAGGATGCCACATTTTCAGAATATGCGTAAAAAATTTATTCAGCATCTCGATCAAATTCCTTTTCTGCAAAAGTTTAGGATGGTCTGCCACGAAACGTGACGGACACACGGCGTCTGAAAAAACTGTATATGTTAATCAAACGGGAATATTTTCGTTTTGTCAAAACCAGCCAAAATGTTGGATGGAATAGGCTAAATCTATGGAAAGAGTTGAAGCAGGCAAGTCGCATATTGGATCTGGGGTTGAAAACCACCCTCTTGACATTTACGCAGCTTTATCCGCAGCATTTATCCCAATAACTTAAGCCCTTTCACAAAAAATACTACGAAATAAATAATAGAATTATAAAGTATAGCAATCATGCTTTTTCTCAAGCGTCTGTATATCTAATTAGTTTGGCGGGACCATTAATCCATTGTTCATTGAACCCCACATGTGGCTCACGCGTCACTTCTACGCCATTTTGAATCAAAATCACGCCCTCACTTAAACCCGGCAAGTCGATGCTTTTTTTCTCCTGCTAAAATGCATATTATGATGCACTAAGTTAACCAAATAAAAGACGCCAGAACCAACTTAGAAACAACAGCGTTAAAACAAAAAGTTCAAGACCCAATAATTTACTTCAACCACTAGAAAAGTTATTACCAGAGATAAAAACCTAAACGCTGTACTTGCTTGCATCCCGTTAACATGAGAAAAATAAGTAAGCATGAGGAATATCTAGTACTCATAAGTGGCGCTAAACCTGTGTAGTTTTCAAAAAATCTGGGTGGTTCAAGGATCCTGCTATGATCACAGGAGCCGACCTTCCTTTAACTAGCATTCATGGCGTTCTTCATAGAAGGCCTGGTCTGCTAAGGTCAATGGTCGTTTTCTCGTTTTGTTGTTGGTGGAAGCGGAAGCGGAAGCGCTAGGTGTGGAAGCGGAAGCGGTTGACGAAATAGCCTCTTCCACATCCCTGGTTTTGCCGCATGTGACTGTTGAACGCAAATATCTCGGCAGGTAATGCAGCGAGACAGTGATTGCTGATAGCGGTAAGCCACGTAGTTTTATGCTGTGTGAAAAGAAGCGTTAGTAAATCTAGCAATGCTTCCACAAGTTTGAAAAATCTCTCATTAGTGTGAGACTGAACGCTTCTCCGGTTTATGTATGATCACCGTGAAAAGGCATACGAAAATGCGTTCTTGAAACCAGGAGTACAGTTGGTAAATTTGCGTGTGGCAGGGGTGGGCAAACATTTTCTGCGGAGGGCCACATTGAAACGTTTATTGCTACCGGGGGCCGCATTTGTCTACTTCAGTTACAATTTACGTTTCAAAATATGAATTAAGGATAATATTATTTTAACCTTGTATTGTTTTATTTGACATTGGCCCTGTAGTACACATACACGGAATAAAATCTCGAAAATTCTAATCTAATCGACAAAATTGCTTAGCAGGGATATCTAGGATTTTCTAGATATCCTTGTAACATTCACTTGAAATATGACAGTACGTGTGCCTGCCGCACAAAATGCCCTCTCGGGCCACATGCAAGAGAAACCTATGAAGGTGCTCTTCTTATTTTGATAAATTAGATTTCTAATGCAATGGCAAACAGTATATTTAGTTATATGATTGTGACCATGGCCGCTAACAGCTAATATTTTCAGAGTGTGGGGCAAAATGATTGCAACTTGATATAGTACCTAACAATTGCACATGTTTTTGAAAAATTAGTGGGGATTATTGCTTGGTTACGGCCAGGGGCGGATCCAGCCAGTGAGTTTAGGGGGCGATTTCAGTGATATTTGGCAGTCAAGTCTCATTACGGATTCACTACAGTACTGTAAGAGAGATGAAGTATCCTATACTTCACAACACTGCTGTGACAAAACAATGGAAGGCAAAATGACCTTATATCGCGTATGCTCTTTTCCGAATTGTTCAAAATCATGGTGAACAAAGTTGCTTTGTAGGTTTTAAGGGGGACGATCGCCCCAGCCGCCCCCCCCCCTGAATCCATCCCTGGTTACGGCCTTGATTGTAATGAAGGTTTTTGTTAGAAGGGACTTTATCCAAATCAGATGTACAATTCGGCAATGTCTGTGCCAAATAAAGTTGTTCAGAGTGATTACTATTGAACGTTATAGCGTTGTAATCATTGCTGAGCAATAAAAAGACGATGTCCTCCCTGGTAGGATTTGGTAATAGACTTTTTTGAAAGAAACGTCTATTGTTTACTGAGGAAGGTAAGGAACAAGACTATGCGTGCGTAATTGGGAGAAGCCCGACCCAACAACCAGTCCCGTCGCCAAGGGGGATTTGGTGGGCTTATCCCCCCCAAACAAAGCTCCAAGACCGCCCAAATTGAAATATGAAACACTATAATCAGTGGAATTTTTGTCAAATGTGAATGTCAAGCCCCCCCCTGAATAAACGTAAAGCCCTCCCGCACAAAGCTAAAGCCCCTCTATTCACGACTTTCTAGCCACGGTTCTATCAACAACTAGACCAAGCTTGTAGGTCACGATGGAGGCATGCGATCCAACGCTACTCAACTAGAGCTGGTTTTAAATCTATTTGATAAATTTTATCTAAATGGTTCCGCATCTCAAGATACCTCGGGCCAGTGGCGAAAGAGTTAACGTTTGAAGCCTTTAATATATTCTAAGAGAAACAAAGCATTACTAACGTAAAGTGAACAATGAAACATTCGTTACATTACTGAGATTAGATTATTAAATTTATTAGGCTATCATGGCCTTCTATCACGGTTGCGTAGTGGAAGGTAAAATGTCCGACTCCAGCATTCAATGGAAATCGTTGTAGCAGAATAATTACATTGTTCCCTATATGTCAAAGAACGTAAAGTCACAACAACCGAACTTGAAGGACAAGCTGGAAACTAAAGTAAAAAACTACCGAACAACTGCTAGATTGTGCAGTTACT
>JGI24022J15233_10010348_pt1 | contig 10578 bp, 4 predicted proteins | sample Ectturendosymbi2_FD_15233 | JGI IMG/M metagenome (IMG submission 15233)
GGTCTTGTTGGCCACACCGACGGGAAAACGGCTTACAGATCGACAAGGAGGTGGTGATGTAATTAATTCTCCGACCTGGCTTGGTCTCGTATTGGTGTGGAACCAGCGGAGCTATTAAAGGTCGCTGCAAACCATTTGGTATTTCGAGATCTCCTAGGGCTGCTGCCCCCGCGACTCTCCCAAAAGGAAAGGCGGATGTGAAAATGAATGAATAAACGAATTTCGATTTTACTTTAAATCTTATTTTTAGTTAGTTTTGGTTTCACTGTCAATCTCACTTTTTTAATTTGAAACGCTTTTTCGAATTTGTTTTCGAATTTCTTCTAAAAATTGATGATAACGTTTAGCCAATATACAAATATTTACAAACAATCAAGCGCACGGCATATTGGGTCTTAGATAAATGCACACAGTGGTGGCCAAAAGCAAGAACATTTAAGAGTGAGATTCAGTTGCCGATTTAAGAGGCAACTAAACTTTTTGCTTGAAACGTCTAAAATGTAGGCAGGAAATTAGTGGACTTTCTTAGCATGGTAAAACTGCGGGTTTGTTGTCATCATTCACAGTTTTTTTACGATATAGCTATATACTTACGACATTTTACATGAAGATCCGACAGATTCATTCAAGTAGACTGTAGTCTGTCCTGTGATCCACCCATCGTAGGTGCTTCTGTCGGGTCTATACGTATTCGGTACATTGAAAGAGCTGATGTTTCTCGACGTTGGGCTTTCAAGACACTGAAACTGAGCCGAGGGCATGCTCCTAAGGTGCATTGATGTCGTTACTCGCACCTGAAAACAAATAGATTATACATGAGCTTTTTATCCCCTTGTGGTTAACAAGTTTTACGCTGAAGCATTTATATAAGTGTAACCAATAAAACATTTCCCATATGCTAATTCATTCGCAATTGATAAAAGCATAGGCTTCTGCTTTTGATCAATGGTTGTGGTTCTAAAGTTGTTTTTGAAAGTACACTATACAACGTGTTGCAACCTATAAATCAACTCCATGTGGAGACAAAGTAACATCGCAAGAAACACGTACGTTCTCGAAATCATTGTAAAATTTCTTACCAGAAGGTTTCCGTTGCCGTCATTTTCTTGAACACGCCATGCAGTCATTGCACCATGGAAATGACTTGCTTCTACTGCCAACATAAAAAGACGCAGAAGGAACACGATGGCTAAACGCATGTTAACTGTTTCCTATAGCAATTCTGAACATAAAAAGCTATATCTTTAGAAGTATATATCATTAGTTATGTTTATAGGCTTGTGCATATTTCGGTTTGTATTTTCCAACATGCTTACCTATACAAACTTAACGTTATGAAAAATGTTAACATTTTTTATTTTAGAAATAAGAACCTAAAAATTTTCAAAAACGTATTCACACCGTCCCTGCTCAGGTTTCCGACAAAAATAAAACCGTTCGTTATATAAACCAAAATGATCAAAAATTATTCCAAACCATTTAGGAGCAGAGGCGCGTTTTTCAGCAACTCAGCAATCATTCTCAAGCTCATTTGAGCCGAAAAAAACAAATTTGTTGTATTTCGAAACTTTTTTTCGGGAACAAACATAATTTTTCTCAAAGAAATGTGGGAGGTACACATAATAAAGACATAAAAACGGCGGGGAAAATGCAGAAATTTCGCCAATAGCCTTTACTGGCGGTCGGTTGAAAATCAAGTTCGTACTCTGTTTGAAGCATGCGGTTTTATATGCAAAAGAAGTAAATTACGTTGAGATGTGAAAATATCTTATTCTCAAGGATATTTGTGAAGTCTTCAAACACAAAAGGTACAGAAGGTAAAAATTTCCAAATATAATCAGGATGAAAATTCCGATCACAAACAACTGAAATGTTGCGCAATACTGTTGCATCTACATGTGCAAATTCGTTTCAACCAAAATAACTTTTCTTGTCACAGTCACACTTCATGAAGCACTTTGCCAAATTGGCCTAATATTTTCTTTGTTTTAGACGAAAGGTCCCATTGGCCAAATTGGCGAAATACCCCTCCTGCTCTAAAAATTAAAAAAAAACTTATGCAGATTGAGACAGGACTCCCCGATGGAGCGCATAATAATGCAGCTACTGAAAAAATTATCTTTAAACGTTAAATCTAAGTATTTCAAAAATAGTTTGAAGACTGCGTTACGCATTTGTGCGTGAGAAACCTTAGCATGGTTTTAATGTCTGTTCTCTGTCAATGAAATCAAATACGAATGAAGAGCATTGCTTATTTTTCAGGCAGCGTACGTTGTTATCTGATTGAGATCACTAGCCCTTCATTTTGAAAATACATTTCTTTTTTATTTTTCTGCACTTTTTTCGTGTGTGTGATTCCATGGTGCGTGAGCTTCCGCATGATAATACTTTTGTCTCATAGTAAAAACGACTGATTTTCTCCATCTTCTTGACCTTTCTTCAACTCTCACTCTGGTTTTTGACTAAGCTTAATTAACATTCTTCGACTGTTTCATCGCGAGGAGAAATCTTCTTTTACAGTGGCTGACTGTATAATTGTTTCAATGTAATAAAATGGGCGCAGTACTGACAGAAACCTCTACGTGTAGATTTTCATTTTATTTTAACAGCATGTCGTTGACACACATTTTGGAAAACATGGTAAAATGAGAGTTTGGTTACTCCACACTTTTGCCGCTCAGAGTTTTAACGACGTAGAATGCACCTTTAATTGAAAAAACGTCATTGTAAAATTTTCCTGTCATCGTTTTTTTCTGTTTTTCCTGTAAGTCAAGAAACTAGCTCGGTTGCCAATCATAGCCAAGGAATGTCCTTTTCAGCGTTTTAACGCAAGTATCCTGAAAAATTTAGTACTTTGCGGGTTTCAACAAAGTTGAGCCATCACCTCACAAACTCTCTTTGGAATGTTCTCAGGTAAAAGCGCAACTATTGCTAAGCATATTATTTTGCTAATTCCACTACATGCTTATACTTTACTAGAAGTTATACTTTAGTATTCTATAAGTACGTAGTGTGTAGCAATATCATAAGCGTGCATGAATACTGTAATTGCTAACATCTGCAAAACCAAGATTGATGACACTGCTGTTGCTGGAAACTACAGAATCATTTCTCTAAACACAATGTTTCTTTTTGAAAAACATTATATTCTGCATTTCCTCACTTGTTAGCACTATTTCGCACGCATCTTCACCATTTACCATAACAACAGACTAGCTATTGTTAAACGATTATACTTAGTGTACCTGTGTACATGTGCGGAATTTTTATGAATTAATACATAAATCAGTACATGCAAATGATGGGGCACCTGCACATTTGACTGCTTCACTGTGACCAGATGAGTCAGGCAAAAGAGGACCAAGTCTATAACTATGTGCTGCATATCATGATGAACTCCTAGTTTTTGCCAAGCTAAGGTCAAGCAAGAGTTTTTATTTAAAATGTGTTTGTGGACCACTTCCTACCTGTTAGCTCGTATGCGTGCTTGGCCCCAGTGCCAGTGATCTTCGACACATTCTGGACCTTTGCTGCAAAGATGCTGCCAGAGTGAAACTGTATCGTAATGCTAAAAAGATTCAGTGCAGTTATTCTTCAAATGAATTATAAACAATGAGGAACCCTAAATGTTCATCCGAGTTGGTACATAGTCTTAATTTTTGGAGTTAAGCAAAGGTTTGTTGAAATAGTGTTAATTGACTCACTGAAAGATAACAGTTAGATTCAGAGACAAGATAAATCGCTGTACTGTGCTGCAAACAGACTTAGTATCTTCGCTCTGTCTTCAGCTACAGAAAAAATGCTGTGTGTCGTTTCATCCGACGTATGCCTATTAAATATGTACAGGTATAAGTCTTGTAGTAAAAGACACCACATAATTTAGAACAACATTTGTGAAATTAAGGGTTACGTTTCTGAAGATATATGTAAATGTCGAAGGCATCAAGTAACCCAATCAGTTGAGACATTCAAGGCTTTGATTGGAAATCGCGTAACCAAATCGAGAACTGTTCTTACGATCGCTTTTATTGTACAATCCGTGGGAAAACCTGATATGATGAGCCGTCTTTTGTGCAGGGGCGTCGCAGCTAATGGCCAAGTCCATTGTCTCGGTCAATTATATGATGAAATATCCTAACATTGACTTTTTCGGTAGCAATTGTCGTTATTATGTTGCATGGTTTGTTTTGGGTGGTTTTTGTAACAGCTTTGTTCGTCAACGAAACTTAGTTCAATTGTTGTGCGTCATTTTCTAAGCATGGTGGACACGATCTTTCTCGAAATTTCATTGCGAAGGCGAGAGGTGTTTTTTACCGATTATGAGCAATGTATTCTCGTATGGAGCTCCTACTCTTGCTATTTCGGAAAAAAACGAGTAACATCAACTTCCTTTAAAACGGTATTTCTCAAGAACTCGCCAATGTCGCCGATAAAAGTTTGGGACCTGAATCATATGTTTTTTACAAACAATTTGCAAATGTGCTTGCGAAAAGCTTGGCTTTATTTCAAGCAATCAAAATATAAACAGAGAATGATCGCAATATATCGAAAGCGTAAATGATATAGATACGAAAAGTAGCTGCTTTGAAAGCCATTACTCTGTTTGTAATTTTAACTTTGTCCAAAGAGTGAACTGGGTGATCAGACTCGCAGAACTATGGAAGATCAATTTTTAATACGGGATATAGCTAACTATCTACCGAAAGGAATCCTTTCACAGACAGGAACCAGACACTCAGGACCAGTATTTTTCTGTTCTTTAGGCAGCTATGAAGCGAATTTTAAAACAAAACTCGCACCCCTACGAAGTCTATAACAAACGTTATAAAGTCATAAAAAGTCATGTTTTCCATGTTAGGTCATAAAGTCATATTTTGCATATTTTCAACCTAATTCAATAAGGAAACCACCAAAGCAATCTCAAGATATCGGGTGAAACTACTATATCACTAGGTCTAAGCTGCATCCTGCAAACTGAACCCACTTGGTCACCCTGCGAATGTTGGCAAAGACGTAGGTGAACCAAGTTATTTGGAAGAAATGCAACGCCCCATGCCTAAAAATGCATGTTCCCGCAAATAAATAAACCAATGTCCATGCATGCTTTCAATTTACTTCAAACGAATTACAGTGTATGTTTTGCTCATCTTTTAGGCCGTTGATTTTAGAGGGCTTTAACAAACCAAGGGGCTACCATATCTTATGCCTCTTTTCGCTGGTAATGCTTCTTTGTACTGTAGTTGTATGCTTTAGCTCAGCCATTTTTTGTTTGGTCACCTAAAAATGGCACTAGCCATCACGAGCTAAAAATGGCAAAGTTTCTAAGGAGAAAAAGCGCAAGGATCTGGCAATGTTAGCTAAAATTCCGTGATTGAAACGTTTTTTTCCAACAAAGCTTTTAAGAAGCAACGTTAAAACAGTGGCGTTAACCAGAGCACCTGAAAATGTAGGTGAAAATCACGACGAAAATTTCGAAGCACCTTTCATACTCAGACTGGCTAGCCATATTGACATGTTATTGTTCTGGTGTTTGCGTTTTTAATCTCTGGTTTCTGGTTATTGTTCGCGTGAATGTTGTTTCTTGCTGAGTCACTCTCTAGCCTGTGGAAATATTTTTTCTTAGTAATAATACACTGTAATGTGTAGCCTATATCATAAACTCTCTTCTCGCAGCTAACTGTATGTGCAGTTGAGCAGCGTATTTATTTGATTGTCAGCCGCGGCTTATAATTTTTTTTCCATCATTTCATGCGGCTTATATCTTTCACTTTTTTACTTTATCGAAAGGTATACATGACGCTCAGTCTTTCCTTGGCTACGTTTTGTCGACTAAATTATTCTTTCGCATTCGATTTTCTTTAGCATCACGTGCACATCCGTCACAGGATGGATTATGATAAGCAGAAGGCAGTTGTAGTGGTGCAAGCATCATTAATACGGAAAACGCACAAAGACGCGAACGTCGCGAATGCATCTCAGAGACTGAGGTAACCTATGTTCNAGTGCGGTTTACAATCAAGGGCAGCTTACATTAATTTTTAACACCATTTCGTGCGGCTTACAATCAAAGGCGGCTAACAATCGAGTGAAGTCGTTAAGCACATAATCGACTACCAGAAAAAGCAAACGAGAATGTTGCGAATCAGCGAAAACAAATGTTACAAACGATGGCGCCGTGAAATATGTCATAGGGGACCTCCAGTGAAAATTGCCCCTGGCCCCCTACCCTTTAATCCGGCTGTGACCGACACATCCCAAGCAGATATCGTCATGAAATGGCCCTGATTTGAAAAAATCGACAACTACTGCTACCAAATTTGTTTATTTTTTATATCCAAAAACTGGTTTCTTGAGAAAAACATTCAGTCCAGAATGGGGAAAGCAGCTACGAACTTCAGGCGATTCATTTCCAGGCATGATGCATTCCACACTTACACTGTGCACAAAAGGCAACATCTACAAGGCCTGCATACCAAGTACCATTAGCGGCTCGTGACTGTTGAAGTGGATCGTGGGTCGCAACTGGCATGGATTTGAAGCAGTGGTGCTCACCCTTTTTTGGCCAATGGACCATCTTCATAAAAATAATATCTGATGGAGAACTTTGCTATGCTGAAACCTCATGAACAACTAGTCCAGGTATGCACAACCTTTTCGCAATTGCCGGACTCATTACGTTTATTTTTATGAATTACGGCCGCCAGTGCGTTCAAGTTATTTTTTATGAATTACGTTTAGGAATAGAGAGATTTGCTATCAGAGATTGCTGTTGACCGTGATGTATTTTCGAGTCCTTCTCGGGGCTGCTATCCCCTGATTCTCCCCAGAGGAAAAGCAGGTAATAAAATGAATGAAAAACAGCGTAGTGCAATGATAGACGTAATATGCGCTTGGACAGGAAACGCAAGCACCGTACACATAGCAACGCAACCGTTTGACCGTTTGTTGAAATACACGATATGCCCCAAGTCACTTAATGACAAGTTATCGGATGAGATGCATCTATTGCATCTCGTTGACTGCTGACCATCAGTGACCATAACGTTGTTGTCCTTGTCGCAGGTCGTCGACAGGCTAACTCAGCAACAGGCTAACTCACTGCTCCTCACTGACAGGCTAACTCACTGCTCCTCACTGTCTGCTGGCTGTGAAACAAGATGTTTTCGTGCAAACACTAGAAACATGCGAAGATTTTGTCTTGGCATTCAAGAATCCTATTCTTTTCTTCTCCGCATATTTGGCTGTTTTTTCTCGTTTCTGCAACGCTGGACCAGTTCTGTAGGTGGTAGTCGTTCGCCAAAGTAGTGACGAATTCGTCAAATATAGAGCATGGGTGTCAAACTCATTTTATCTCAGGGGTCAGATCAGGGGCGGATCCAGCCAGTAACTTTAGGGGGAACAATTTCAGTAATATTTGGTAATCAAGTCTATAAAATCTTCGCTACTGTAAGAGAGATGAAGTATACTTCACAAAACTGCTGTCACAAAACAATAGACGACGAAATGACCCTATATCGCGAATGTTGTTTTCCGAATTATACAAAATTATGGTGAACAAGGTGACTTTCGTAGGTTTTAGGGGGGGCAATCGCCCCAATCGCCCACCCCTGGATCCGCCCCTGGATCAGATCAGAACCCATATACTAGCGGTTTTCAAACTTTTTTGTCCCGCGACCCATTCTAGCAACCCACAATAACCAAATGACCTTCATCTAAAACTCGAATGAAGCAAAGGTAATACAAGTGTTTACAACAATATCTACTCGCGACCTCTCCAAAAGTGGTTCACGCCCCTTTGGGATCGCGACCCCAGGTTGAAACCGACTGCCGTATAATCTCAAGCCGGCCTGACCAGCAAAATCCTGGTTTAAAAACCTATAGATAACGACAATTTCAATCTTCTTTTCTTTAATGCAAAAAAGTACATACCGAAAACGTTCGCTTTTAAGGAAAGTTTTCTCACTAGAGATTGAGCAAGTAAACCCGGACCTATTAAAGACTAAGTTATTATATTACCTTGTAAATGTAGACAGTACATAAATAGCACTTGGCGGAGGCAGAGCTCTTGCAACTGTGACCATATCAACTATCCATCAGGGAAAAAAGGGCTAGAAAATGGATGTTGGTATGAAAAATGTTTCAAGAAATATGAAAAGCATTTCAATATGTTATTTTTAATTTATTCCTGTAATACCTACATCCACTTTCTAGCACTTTTCGCTTTCACAAGGGCATCAATATGAGGTGTCCAATACTGAATAGCTGCCAACTTTAGAACGTCATTTAAGTTCCATGGCTGAGCCTTGAGAGTAGCTTTGTTTTATTGTTGCTCATTACAGAGAAAACTGAATAAATAGGAAAGGACCATAGCTCTTGAAAAATTCTACACTGTGTATCTACTTTCTCCTTTTCGACAAAGACATTTTCGATATAGAGCGACTGATAAAAACAATGACAACAAAACAAAACTAAAATCCTTCTAACATTTACAGACAGTTTCGATCTTAACGGTGACCCCAGGGTCCCCTAAAGTTTCCTAATGAAAAATCTGGGGTACCCAGAAGCTGTGGCCGAATGTTTGCTTTTAACTCTCTTGCCACAATATACCAGGTTTTGGTCCCGGCGCCAATATCTTTAAAAATTAGGGTCGCCCTGTTGGAAAGGTTAAGAAACACTGAGAGTCACAAGTTTGATAAATTTCGATTGTTACGTTCCTACTGTAACATCATAATGGCGTGATTGCGTAAAGCAAACGACTGCAATAACTTGGAAAACAACCGAGAGCGTTGCGTTGACAGAAAGAAAAAAGTGCATAGAAGAGAACAGCATAGGGAGCAAATTTGGAATAACAGTTTCTACAAGGTGCTGTTAACGTCTTTAGTTTTGTAAGTAAATTTTACTTTTAAATGTCATCTCCAGAGCCGTACAAAACCCTGCAGCGGGCCTCATGTTTGACATCTCTGACATAGAGTATTTTTTGAAAAAGAGAAAAACGGCTAGATTTTCAATCTAGCAGCTGGCATAATTTTCTGAGCTATTGCGACTTTGCCTTGAAAAATGGTATTTTCTGGAAAAGGTAAATATTTCACTAAATCATTGCTTGCATACGTATATTTCAGTTACATTACTGCGCTTTTTCCCTAACAAACAATGTCATATGAAAGAAAGCATTGTGAGCAAGGAGATAATGCTGCATTTCTTGTAAATAAATTGTAACAATGATAAAAATACAGTTAAGAGCAAGCATAACATAGGCTAATTAGTGTCATTTTTTCTTATACATTCTACATAATCAAGATCAGTATAACTTGAAACACGAAAGAAGTATAGACTTGAAGGACAAAACATAAACATACCGGTAAAATTAAATTACAAGATATGCAATATATATCTATGTGAGTGTTGTATTTCCCCTGTACCTAATTACGTTTCTATTTCCTTCGCAGGAAGGGAACCAATCTTATGTCCCGACTAGCAGTGGTATTGCTTAATGAGTTGCGCACTGTACTCTACTTACAACCAGGAACGTTGCCACGGGGGTCGTTCGGAGGCAGTGCTCTCCAAATCTTTTTGTGCCTCCCAAAGTTTGTTGTGCCCAGAAAATGTTTATGCAGCTTATTTCAAACACATAATAAAACAACAGTATTTCCCCCCTAAAAATGCATTTTGCCCGTCAAACCTTAAAACCTGGCTACGGGCTGTTATAATTGCTTGTTTGGGTGGTCACCTGGTCGTTACGCTTATCCGGTTAGCCGAACCCACAAAATTCCGTGAGACGGTTCGCTAACCGCTGCAAATATTGTATATAACACAATTCTATTCTCCTTTTATGAGCCATAAATTTTCAATAACATGATTGTAAAATGCTTCCTTTTGCCTTAGCTGTTTTAAAATGTCTTTCTCAATACGAAGCGAGGTCAATTAACTCAGCCGGTCTTTATGACGAAACGGTCTTTATGGCGTTATGAGTATGGCGAGAAACCAGTGGCGTACGAGGCCGCCCCCATGGCTTGAAAAATTCAGGGCAAACTCTGTTTTCAGGGCAAGCTCAAGTTGCTCAAAAATTCTGAAAGATAAAAATATTTCAATACAGTGAAAAATTTCAGGGCAAATTCTGTTTTTCAAGGCAAGCGCAACTTGTTGAAAATTCTGAATGATAAAAATACATATTAAATACAGTGAATTCAGGGCACACTCTGTTTTTCAGGGCAAGCAAAAGTTGCTCAAACATCCTGAATGTAAAAAGTATATTAAATAACAGTCAAAAATTTCATGACAAACTCTGTTTTCAGGGCAAGCTCAAGTTGTTCAAAAATCCTGAAAGATAAAAAATATTTCAACGCAGTGAAAACTTCAGGGCAAACTCTGTTTTTCAGGGCAAGCGCATGTTGTTCAAAATTCTGAGTGATTAAAAATATATATCAAATACAGTGAATTCAGGGCACACTCTGTTTTCAGGGCAAGCACAAGTTGCTCAAAAGTCCTGAAAGATAAAAAATATTTCAACGCAGTGAAAACTTCAGGGCAAACTCTGTTTTTCAGGGCAAGCGCATGTTGTTCAAAATTCTGAGTGATTAA
>JGI24022J15233_10010349_pt1 | contig 10578 bp, 5 predicted proteins | sample Ectturendosymbi2_FD_15233 | JGI IMG/M metagenome (IMG submission 15233)
GCCGTATTAGTCGCCAGAACCACAATGGCGAAGTAGTTGACAGAAGTTGGCTTTGTTGGGCTTTGTTTTTCTCCTTCACAAGCTTGTGTTTATTGTTTCACGTGTAGACTGATGTGCGCGGATACGACTAAATGTGGGCATTTCCTGATAAGAAAAGGAATCTTCGACTGGAAGCGCGCTCTTGAGCGCCTGAGGAGCCACGAGCATTCAATGAAACATACAGATGCCACGATTGCGTTTAGTCGCAGATGTAATTAATCACTATGAAGAATTGATACGGAGCTAGGCAGTCTCGTCATTCAATGCAAACAATATCGGAAATCGCTTCTGCCTGCAAAGTTTGGTTTCTGTCGTAAAAGTTATTGTTGAGCCAGGACTGGCGTTTGGAGATGATGAAAACGTTGGATCGCCCAGAAACGTTTTCCAAAAAATTTTCAAAGTTTTTTTCAAACAACATTTGAAAAAAAAATAGATGCGATGCTTCTGGTGACAGGTTGTGCAACAGTCTCACAAATCGCTAGTCATTGTTAAATATCATTTTGCAACATAAAGTTTTGTTACAATTGAGTTAACAAATGTGACGTCACAAGATTACGTCATAAACATTAATGATCCGTGGAAATACTAGTGACTTCATCGATCATCCCCTACCTATAGATTCTGTATCCGCACATGGGGCCTCCCACCACGCCTGGGCCCCATGGCCCCCACCATCTAAATCCGGCTCTAGCAAAAGGCGGAATTAGGTCTTGTAATGAAACCTTTTATTCATTATCATATCAACTGGGAGTAACGTGGTCTTAATAATATTATATATTGACAGCTCTACATAAGTGCAACGCTAACGACCGAGCACAACGTCGTTAATACCGTTTAGATAATTTTTAATTCAAGACAATATTTTGTCCAAATCGTTCTTTCCCATTATGTTGCAGAAGCAGTGTTGCAAAGAACATTTCCCCTATGCCATAATTGTTTTTCAAAAAAGAGTTTGTACTCTGAAATATCTCTGATTTCATGTTATTTTGTCCATCATGTTTTATTTTTATACATTTTGTCTTGCTGGGCGTTTACGCGAGTTTAAATTTTAATATGCAGAAAAGGGCTTTCGCAACAGTTGTTTAACCTACGTCATGTGCACACTACGACCATAGAAGATAAATAGAAAGAAATCTTACATGCTAAAGGTTACCCTCTTTTTCTAGTTACACAACGAAAAATTAACAGACTTACCTGCTGCTCATAAGTTGCAGGAGAAGTGCCAATGTGCTTGGTGGAATTTGCTGCAATCCCCGGTGTTCCAGCATGTACACTATCAACGGTGTTAGTCGTTTTCAACAAATTAGTGTTCATGGTAACTTTCACTTTGATCAAACAACAAAACCACAGCTAAAAACTTAGTTCATAAAATCATTCAGACTTCAGAAATAGTGCGGTCTTTCAGTTAACTACTGTTTCGGAAATAAGTAATATTTTGCTTTGTTATTGCAAGATTACGTGAAAATAAAGTCAATCCTACTGAAGTCATCGCAAAACCGTCCTCAAACAAATTTTCCAGCTCGACGCAAAGTTTAAGAAATCAATCATCATTGATTTATATTTATCTACAGTAAATATTTCAATATTTTCTAAATCTTTATTCAAAACGACTGATGTGATTTTTGTATGTACCTGATCTTTAAGTTTGCAACGTTTTTATTAACACACTGTATGGTCGTATGTGCTATCAGCTGCAGTAAGTGACCAAAAATTATCTAAAATACAGTATCTGGCAACAATCAGAGACTTTCTGAAATGATTTTGTCAAAAACAAAACTATATAATTTCGAACACAGCATCAAAAAATATTATAAGTTGTAAAGTTGCCCCTTCCAAATTGCAAACATAGCTGTTGAGAAACAAAGCTACCTTCCTAGTTGCACTCATGAGTTCCCGTCTGTGATGTACGTTGGATAAGACAGTGTAGGTTGGTTTCAGCAACTTTGAGGAAGCAATGGCTCACCTCATGTTCGCCTGATGACATAATCATATTATATTATTTTGACCACGACAGGTTGGTCCCTTCCAGGACATTGACAATGTTGGCAAATACCGAAATATAAAGCGTTGATTTAGTCTATTTGTTTACAGTCGACGATTAAGCGAATTAAAAGTGACTGCAGTCAGTGGCGTAGCAAGGGGGGGCCTGGGGCAGCGGGCCCCGGGCGGCACTTTAAGGGGGCGGCACTTCGCTGACCAAAAATTAATATTTGAAAGGAGTTTAAAAGTTTTAGTTTTTCGTTATTATTTTAAATGCATTTTTAAATGTTCTACCGCTTTCCAATTTCATGCTTAGAAGCTCTAGACTGGTAGGCTAGCCTAAAAGAATACAACATGTGACTTTGGAGTGAGTGGATTGATAAAACATTTGGGGGTGAAGAGTTTTCTGAGAGGGACCCAAATTTTCTAAATTATGTCCAATAGTTTTAATCTACGTCCAAAACATTTTTCCAAGGGGGGGCGAAAAATTTTCCTGCGCCTCCTATTACCGGGCATGCTTATTGGGGACCAATTGTGCTCCAGTCCCTACACCTTCCGCGCCAGACAAAGCAATTTCAGCCATCTCAGTCAAAAGTCCTTTGCACAAAGGAATGAGATGACATTCGACCGCAGACTAAAAACGTTAGGGCTCCAGTTGTTTTCGGTTTATATTGCTACTCCTCTCAAAATCTGATAAAAAATTTTTGCATGAAATCACGGTAAATAATCAAGGCTAGCTTAACCGTTTTTCTCGTATCGTTGGTTTCTCAGTAACGCCCCAGCTGCACATCATAACATCCTCTGAAACCCAGACATTGGCGACGAAGATGCCGCTGCGGCGGCGATAGCCCAGTGGTAGGGTCCGCCTCTCAACTGGAAGGTTGTGTGTCCATATCACAGACACTGAGTGACTCGCCATGGTGCTCCTTGGGCAAGATCGTTCGCCTAAACCGCCCCGGTAAGAAGCATATTTCAGGCGTTGGTATACCGCTAATTGCCGTCGCCAACATTATTAGAAAAACATTACTTGGCACATCTCATGCTATATTTTCTTGTTCAGTGGGGTATTTTCAATAACTGCCATAAGCTGTAGCCCAGTCATTAGGCGGGCCTATCAACATTAAGTTTTGGCGGTTGAAGTGAAGAGCTTTGCAAAGGTAACATTTCTCAGTTTCAATACAATTGCTGTTTTTCTGCATGACGTAATGGTGCCGGAAAATGACGTTCTTGAAGCGGGTAGCGCATTTGATGTGTTTGCGTTGGTAACTTTGAGCTCAGATTGTAGGTTTCAACTGCAAGTAGAGTGAATAAGAGCCAGCCGATAGGCAAAGTGGTTTTCGTGAAGTCGCGTTTGTTCAACGGTACACTTTAAACATTGGCAGTCATAGAAAAATTTATTTCAACAAGAAAAGTTGAAAAAGGTGTTGCTCTCATTTTGATGAATTTGAGGCAAGAACCTCAAAACTAACGCAAGGGTAAACGATATGTTTAGATATGATTGTGGTTAACGCTTTTATTAAACAGAGCGTTAATCGAAACGGTTGTACAGCTTGGCAATGGCTGCACAAAATAAAGTTGTTCATCGCAATAACCGTCGAACGTAAGACGTTTCAATCACTGCTGAGCATCCAAAAGGCCTATGTCCCAGCTGGCATGGTTTGGTAATACAGTTTTCGAAATAGACATCTGTTGGTAACTAGTCCCGTCGCCACGGGGGCTTTGGTAGGCTTAGCCCCCAAAAAACTCCAAGTCCCCCAACATTTAAATATGAAACGCTGTTCACCAGTGCATTTTTTGTCAAATTTTAGAATGTTAATCCCACTGCACAAACGTAGTCTCCCAATTGAAGACCTTCTGGTGATGGTTCTGTTGGTAACGAACAAAGGCAAGGAATAACACCATGCACGTGTACTTGTAAGAGGTACAACACAAGGGCTAGACCAAGTGCGCAGGTCACGATGAAGACTATAAGCAAGCGCTTCAAAACCATAGCCTGTTTTAATTTCAATATTTTTTCAAAATGTGTCCCTGCACCTATAGAGGGCTCCGCGCAAGTGCCCCCAGAGTTAACGTTTGAAGTCTTCTATATATTCTAAGAGGATTAAACCACTACTGAAACGTGAAGTGAACAATGAAACGTTCTTTACATCACTGAAATCATATTATCAGATTGATTATCTAGCCTGCTGCTATACGCAGTATATATGCTATTTTTAGTTAAAGACGGGGCTACTACACGAAATTTTAACATACATAAATGTTTACATTTTTAAAGTAGGTATGCCGCCGTCACATCCCTTAATTTTTCCGTTTGATCTCCTGGAATGAGTAAACTATAAAAATTTCATGCGGTGACCTTACCGGTGATTTAAAAATCAACAGGGAGAAAAGTTTGACTGAACATGTGGGGTTCGTATATGCAAAGGAAGAAAAAATAGAAAAAATTACGATGAGAAAGGTGGCGACAAGTAGAAAAATCAAGAATCATAATAGACAATCAAAAGCAAGACACACTTCAGTTCGTTAGTGTTTGATTGCGATTTTGAAGATGCTTTATAAATTCTTATATCTTTAAATTAGCACGAAACATGAACTTCCATTTAAAATTTTTGTAAGCAAATTTGAGGGTTGGAAAGGGCGGCACTTCTACGGTCGGCCCCTGGCTGCACTTACCCTCGCTACGCCACTGACTGCAGTTTCTATAAGATGTTGACAAAGCATTTATTGCAGCATTTGCGCTTATGTTTCAAGTATGCGTTGTTACTCAGTTTTACCGGACAAGCAACAATAATTATCAGGCAGTCATTTTATTTATTTTTCTTAGATAATAATTGTCACAGATTGAATGTTACGATAATTTCTTTAAATAATATTAACTTTGCATTACATTTCGCAACAAGCAATTTGCAACAAGCAAGGCGTGGACTGCGGGTTTTCCTGACTGCAACGTCTTCAAATGTCTATAACATTTGGTATCCTTGACGCTCCCATAGCTGGTTTGAAATGCGAGCAGTTTAAGCATTTGGTATAAACCCCTCAACATTTTCTTCACAGCTAACTCAAAATCGTCACTTGCCCATTTTTTGAAAAGTGTTTTCAGCTTTCGTAAATGCTTTGATTTCTTGGTTAGCTGAGCCTTTGTTCATATGCTCAAAAATTTATTGTTTTGTTTTCCAATTTTGTTTCGTTTTAAGTATTTCCTACATATTTGGTGAAGACGTTTAAACCCAAAATAAGCCAGATTTGTTCCAACCAATGTTACTTTTCCACCAGTGACATGTCGTTTGCAAAATTATTAGGTTTTGTCCTAGCTTGTCCAAATTCGCATTTATCTTGCCTGGCTAAACCAGACGTTTTGAAAATGTCTACTTTTTCTCCGCAGTTTTGAAGGCAGTACGCTTGCCAAAATCTTTTCTTGGTGCAGTTTGTACCATATCACAACAATAACCCTTGTTTTGGCATAGGTTCCCTTTTTCTACTTATTTTGCATCTTCCTTTTGCATTTTATCGCATCATCAACATGGCCGCATATGCTCAAAAGGAACACTTTCAGCAGCAGCAAACGAGATTGTAATTTATCATTGTGGTGAATGGAACAAGCTTAAGCAGTTGATCTGTCAGTCAAACTCAACAAGCTGCATTCACACACCACTGCGTACACTCAAACGAAACGCTCTTGGCACGTTATGTAAATTGATTCCAACCAGGAAGTAAGCCAGTTGCATGAGAGCCTCACTTACCTCAAGTGCAGTACATTAANAAAGAGTTGCCTTGTGCTGGTCAGCACGCACTTTGTACTACCGCTTTTGTTATTTGCGCAATAACCACGTATGAGCTGAGCTAGCTCAGCAGTTTTTGAAAAGAACCGATTAGAGCTACTTCCCTTTGAAACTCAATTCCAAAGGTTTCAGCTTGCCTTTTCGCACACATTTTGCTGGATGATGACTAATTATCTCAGGTACGCTTTCCCGCCGCACAACCTCTAGCTGAACATCAAAACATCTTTCTAGGATCTTGCTGTATAATTTTGTCACGGGGCTTTGTTTGGCTACTGCACATCTGAAATTAAAAAACATATTTACTTTTCCAAGCGTATATTCAAAAAGAGTAGGCGAATATAACCTGCAATGCACTCTAGCCCAGGAATACTAGATCACCATTATCATTCATAGTTCAGCTTTTATCGTTATGAGTAGATGCATTTAGCCACTATCTATAGAAATGATTCCTTTTATAGCCAAGAATCAGACACGATGATCTTAACAGAGTATATCTTTTGCCTGCTCGGTATAAGCATTTTCAGCTCTTTTTGAAAAGGAAACATTTAACGTTCACTGTATGTCCAGGTGGAAATTCAGTCTGATTGAATTTAAGTGGTTGATCTGGCGCAAACATAGCTTGTTTACTTTGAATAGATACAAGTACTTCAATAAAAGATATTGGTAGACCAGATAATCCAAAAGAGTCATACCTGCAAACTGGGCTAAACAAGAACTATGGGCCAAACAGGAACCAGGTGAAAACTCATCAACCTGGGTAAAAGACAACGGTCTCGAGAAAAGTACGTTGGTATGTTTTTTTATATTTACACGACGGGTCAAACTCCCCGGGGCTCAAATGACGAATTTTATCGTAACGTATCGACATTTAGCAGATGCATCGAGCATTTTGTCCATCGAAAGTGTGGTGCAGTCTTTCTTGCTACTGTTTACGCTTCAAAAGCATAAAACGCTACACTTTGACCCGCGACAACACTCAGAAAGTTGTGACACTCATCGCATCGATCAACTTCTCAGCTCGCAAACATTCAAGCTCCGACCGCGAGAAACAGTTCGAGGCATAAGCGTACAGCATGAGGATGCAGGAATGTTGTCGCATCCCAAACCCTGAAAAATTGGCCATTATTCGGGTAAAAATTTTCAACATTTGGGCAAAGTGTGCAGCTACATTCTGATATAAGTGAGATAGTGTCTATTTTCCAACCAAGGCAAAATAATGGCCAATTCAACGGCAAAATAGTGTCCAAAACGACAAAATAATATAGGGCTATTTTGCCCCTGATGGCAAAATAAACACTGCTCTTAAGTGAACTGGAATCATGTGGTAATTCCAACAGTCTTCATCAAATTTAGGCCAACATAAAATATTCAAGTTTTGGATAAAATCAAAAACATTTGAGTAAATTAGGAGCATTTTGGTATGGTCCAACAGTTTCAAGCAAATCTGGGCAAATGAGAGAAGCTTCATTCAAGTTTGGGTGAAAATAAAAACGTTTAGATAAATTAGAAACATTTGCGCGAAGTCCATCAGTCAAATTGCAACAGCTTCATTCAATTGTGGGCGACTTCAAACATCCTGTTCAAAGCTGGGCTATATGGAATATCTCCTTTGAAATTGTAGTATATTTAGAAATGTCTGGGTTAACTATAAGAGCTTTATTCAAAATCAGAAAAAAATAGAATCATTTAGGTAAATTTTGACAACCTCAATGAAATTTGAGCAAATTGGAGCAACTTCATTCAAATTTGGGTGAAGTAAGAAATGTTTCCATAAATTGGAAAAGTGTGGGTAACTTCCAACAGAATAAATCAACTCTGGTCAAATAGCAATAGCTCCATTTAAATTTGGGCCAAGTGGAACATCATTCAATTTTGGGTAACTTCGAACAGCTTCATTCATTTTTGGGGAACTTCAAAGAGCTTTATTCACTTTTGGTGAACTTTAAACAGCTTCATTCCAATTAGGGTAATATACCAGTGCTTCACTGAAATTTGCATACTATTAGAAAAATTTGGGATAATTCCAACAGCCTCAATCATATTTTGTAATTGAAACAGCTTCATTTAAACTTGAGTACAACTGGAACCATCTGGGCAAAGTGGAAGAGTTTTATTCAAATTTGCATATATTATAAATATTTGGGCAAATTACAACAGCCCAATTGAAATTTGGGACAGCTGAAACAACCTCATTCAAATTAAGGCAGAGTTAGAAACATTTTAAATTAGCAACATGTAGTGGTAACCTACTATTCCATCTAACCCTAATTTTTATAAACCTCAAATTGTTGCTGTTATAAAGTGTACAACTAAAATGTAGCTGTAGCTGCAAAATGTTTTGTGTTAGTAACGTGGTGTAGCTGTGATATGATACTGTGAAATCTTCATGTTTCAAACTTGCTTAATGTTGCGATATTTGCAAGTGTGAATCTGTTACCGTGACGTATTCTTGAACAGAATTAACTATGCAACTGCAGCTGTAGGCTAATGTGTTGTGTGGTGGTCATGTAGCTGTGATTTCATACTCTTCAGGTTTTCATATTTTCCGTTTGTTTCATGAAATAAATTTCCTATGCTGCATCCTGCCAAAGTTCAATGTTTCAATTTAATGCAGTGAAGTGAAGCTTTCATGAACACTACCAACTGTACTATTTATTCCACTGCATAATTCACTAATGCTAATGCAGTCCACTAAAGCACGGCTATTTTTAAAAAATATTCACGTTGAGGTTATAAGCCATTTGTCACTGAAAATGTGCATTTCTACAGATGATCATGTAGGCAGCAATATTTACCTGTATCAGTCCCATATTGCTATTTTTGCTTAGCATGCTGCGTTTAGTGCTCATGCAACTGTCTACACTGGGGTGGATTTTTGGTTTTCATAATGTGACTTTAGAAGCTGTAAACTAGGGATCACCAACCTTTTTCAAGCTGAGAGATATTTCTTGTGTTCAGATAATGCGAAGAGCTACTAGTTTGATACACACTTCTGAAAAGAAAATGTTGCTCAATTTATCTTTAAATTATTTTAGTATTAACAATTAAGATATTCCGCAATGTTAAGACAGTGTTCACGTTAATGCTATTTATAGAACAGGCACGCGGGCGGTAGCATAGCCAGCCCCAAATTTTGTGGGAGACCAAATATTGTGACTTTTAGCGAGCTACATTATTTTGTTTGAGGCAACACCTCTCAAAGCACAAAACAATAAAAATGCTAGAAATTTGACGAGAATGCCCCCCCTGGCTACGCCTTTGCTCGCGGGCGACCTGGCGCCCGCGGGCACCACGTCGGTGACCCCTGCTGTAAACGTTTAAGTAAGTTGTAGTATTTTAAGTACAACACATTGCAGTTAAGATATGCTATGTAATAAATTGCCACCTTTCCCTCTCCTTGCCTGAGACTTCACCTGTTAGCAGCTATGTAATATTTTAGATCGTAACCTGATATTTTACTCCTTTTCCAGATTGAATGCGATTATGGCTATCACAACTGCACAGATTTATGCTAGAGAAGAACAGATTTTAGCTATTAGAATGATCGTGTCGGTAGAATAAGTTTAGAACATATACAAAAACTTGAAAAAGAAGCCGCTGAACACCTTCCACGCTTGGTGGCATGAACAGCAATTTTTGAGCGATTTCATTGTAATTAGCTAACATTTTTCAACACAATGAATATTACCATTGTTTACATGTGGCTAAGCAGAAAATTGATTGCTGGTTGAGGGCGTACAGCTTTGAACCCCGGTAATTGGTAATTAGGCATGCAGACACCTTGATTTGTTTGCATTGGTACGTGTTGGTCTTAACATTAAGACTTGCTGTTTATATGTTACTTGGGAAATACAAGACCAAATTTGGGCAAAAACGTTTTGCATCCCCAAAAGCATGCACTACCGTACACCTATGGTTCGAGGAACAGAACAGCACTCACCTGTGTTTAGGGAAGCGAAACTCATTTTGTCACGCGATATCTCTGTTGTTAACACTTACATGACTAATTGGTGACTTGTGCTTTCCGTTGAGAAGACTGTGTGCTCTGTCTTTCACCTGAAGAACCACAAGGCCAACTGACAGCTAAACGACAAATACAACCCAGTGTAACATTGAAGTTCGGCCCACATCCATCATATCTGGGCATATGCTTGGATCGCACTCTGTCGTGCAGAATACATTTATACAAACTCAAGAAGAAAGTCTCGCCGCGACGAGTGGCACTCATCAAGCCGCTCCTGGATCTTTGAAGGAAGCTCGGGTGGGGAGCTTCCTTGAAAGCTTTAAGAACCCCCGGTCTGGCTCCTGCATTCGCTCCGACAGAGTACTGGGCCACAGTATAGCGTCGCAGCGCTCAAAACAAGCACATCGACGCACCTTTAAATGAGTCGATGTGCAATATGACTCACTGCCTGCGAAGCACACCTATAAACTTCTTGCCCATTCTACCTGGAATAACGCCACCTAAGACAAGGTGCATCAGTGCTTCGTGCTTCAAACGTTCCATCTCAAACGTTTGCTGCACGAAACTGTACCTAAAACCATCTCCGAAACGCCTCTGCTCCAGAAAACCTCTTCGCTCCTTTGTGGAATTGTTGTAAACTATCGGTACCCCACCACATCAATCCTCCAGCTCTCCAGTCCTTCGTTCCCGCATTTTGCCCACAACCACCAGGCTGCGACCTCCCCGGAAATGCCTGGGTTCAGCTCAACTGCTTGTGGACGGGGTTTGGTCAAGTTGCAGCCAGCATGAAAGCACTGGGCCTGTGCAGCTCTGATT
>JGI24022J15233_10010350_pt1 | contig 10578 bp, 9 predicted proteins | sample Ectturendosymbi2_FD_15233 | JGI IMG/M metagenome (IMG submission 15233)
CGCGACAAGGTCATCTGGTCCTTGTCACTGTCAGTTTTACAATCTTGTTTGTTCCAATTACTGTGATGCGCTGACCATCTTTTGGAAAATTTGTTGCTAGTTTGGTTAAGAAATACATGTCATAGTATGTAGTGTCAATGTAGCATATGGCCTGCAGCACATTTGCGTTTTCTGCACTTGATTAGCTGTGGCTGCAAAGATTTGCACCACTTTAATCATATTGGCAATGTCTTGAGATGCATGTAGTGTCCTGAATTAGTGTTTCAGCTAGTGCTACTAAATTCTAACATTTACTGCATGGCAAGGGAATTCAATGAATGGTTTTATAATTTTGAAGCTGTTGAAAATCACACATATTTCTTCTTTTGAAAAACCAGAGATGTTTGTTAATTATTATTTTCCAACAAATAATGCAAGAAATTTTGTGCATTTTTACCAAAAAAAGGCTTATGTGGACTTGTCTGCTTATCTGCAATAATATTTGATAAGATTTAAGTTCATAATTATTGGCTCCATTCTTGAGGTAATGGTGGAACGCTTAAATGTCATTTGGAGTGCACAATCATTAAAACTACAGCATGTTGTGTGATGCTAGGTGTTTTTATAGATTGTGTTCTTGTAAGTATACATACAGATTGTAGTTTACAATGGTGGGCATTTTTTAAGAAGTCTGTCATGGCTTGTACTGTAAGTAGTTTACTTTTCCTTAAACTCTCTGATTTTTTAGAGTTTTTGGTATGTTACAGTGGGAAGTATAAAAAATGCTGTAATGATAATGTACTGTGATCCTCAAAACTACTGCGGCAACAAAGGGACGTACTGAGGAAGACAGTGAGCTTTGCTTTGATGAGAACCCTCAACCCTGTATGATTATTTAGCAGGGCAAAGCTTTTTTGCTTGCATAATCTCCTGCCACTTGTCTGTGGTGCTTCAAAAAAATGAAACTTTGGTAGTGAAGCAGATAGTATCAACTCACCCACATACACACTACTAAATTAGTGTTTGCTGTTTCTAAAAAATGTATTGTTTTGATAAAACAAGCATTGTGTTGCTTTTCACAGCATATCATAAAGTTTCACCGTGCTTCTAAAGCAAACAAAAAGCTTCCAAGCAGCATTCCAACAGTTACTGTCAAATCACTACTGTATCAAATACTGGATGGAATTCATTATCTTCACTCAAACTGGATTTTGCATCGAGATTTAAAACCAGCCAATATCCTTGTTATGGGTGAAGGTCCTGAGCGAGGAAGGGCAAGTTGATTATCTATTTTCATTTGAAATGTTCTATAAAAATTGCAGTTGTTGTGGTTGATGAATTAGAACACAAGTCATAATTAGGTAGGCCATGTTTCTTTAAAAATGTCTTTTAATGCATTATAATTGTTTGAAAGTATTTATGTGATGTTCACCATGAATGGCAAGTTGTTAATGAAGTAAAGGTATGTAAGTGGATCTGCATATGCATAGTGTTCTAATATAAGATCTATGAAATTCTAGCACTGCCTCAAGATCTGTGGTCACTACCTTCCAAAAACTAGTATAATTGTACTGTTGCGATCGGAAATCCCAAGCGGCATGTGCGCAAAGGTTCGCACTGTGGCAGCAAGCAACTATAGAGTTCACATGCCAGGATCACTCTATTATTGCTTGTTCACACCACATATATATATTGTTGTTCTTCGCGCACATCCCGTTCGTGGTGAATCACACATTCAATGCAACGTCACCGGAGAGGTTGCAACAGCATCTGCTCCTTTTTACAACGAACTGCACCGATCGCACGTTCTTTTTGTGAAGGCTTCACACGGCACAACCTCCACATCCTGGTCACAGCACCAATTTGTTGCGATCGGAAATCTCGAGCGGCATGTGCGCAAAGCTTCGCACTGTGGCAGCAAGCAACAATAGCGTTCACATGCCATGATCACTCTATTATTGCTTGTTCATGCCACATATATATATATATTGTTCTTCGCGCACATCTCATTCGTGGTGAATCACACATTCAACGCAACGCCACCGAAGAGGTTGCAACAGTACTATTTCAACGAGTTAATGTTTCTGTTTCCAATTATAACTTTTTATCTAAGGAATTGTATAGGTGAAGATGTATTGGAAGTTATACGTTTTTGTCTATTATTCCAGGAATTTCATGCATAAAACTTCATGGTTTGACTTCTTTAATTTAAAACATGAACTAAAACATGCTGATGCTAGTATGTGTCTCTTTGTGTGTATGGGAGTACAATAAAGCAGAGTAGTTTGAAGTATGGTTACAAAATACAGCTGCAAAATAAAATGCATGACACACAGCATTAAAAGAGCAATGTATATCTTTGGAAACAAAGAATGATTGCCATTGTATAGCATTAGTAACAATATAAAAGCTAATGTATTGCAAAACCTCAGCAAAAGCATAAATTTCAAACATGTCTCTCCATTGCCATTTTGGTTACATCTACAAGTATGTGCGTTGGTGTAATGCTATATGAACTTCTAATACGTCAATGTTAACTTGCAAGCTAACATGCAGTGAACAGAATGACATGTTTTATATTACACCATAATATATTTTGTTACTCCTATGAACAAATCGCAAAAGGCCTTCAACGCTTGTTGCTACATTAAAAAAATTAAATTTAACGATGTTAAGACTTTATAAATTATAATAAACTGATGATTTTGTTGAGATTTCACTTCATGTTTCATAAAATTTCAACAGTTAGATTCCTGAAAGATTCAGGTCAAAGTTTATAAATATGTATAATACTGTGGGCTGTTTTTTTTCAGTCATTTGTGGTCATTGACTGAAATGATTTTGAAATAACCAAAAAACATTAAGTCATTTCAGTCAAAATGTCTGAAAATATAACCTGAAAAACACTGTTACGGCAAGTATTAATGCAGCTGTGAGACAACTGACTGAAATGGTTCAGTGACCAAAATGTCTCAGCAAAAAAAACAGACTGTATCGTGGTAATTGGCTCTCCTTTCTTTTGACTTCCATGTTGCACCTCAAAGGTTTTTTGAGTCAAGTAACAAGCGGTAATGCTTTCTCACAATCCCTCTGTCAGCTCTTGTGTCCAATACAGGACAGGTCACAAGATTCCGACAGAGTATGGAAAGTATGGTAAAAAATTTAGTCATTTTCCAATCTGGAAAAGTCTTGAAAAAAATTTGTTTAGCTCTGTTAGTATGGAAAAAAATATATTTTCCACATTTGATCTTTTTACATACATTTTCATAATAGTTTATTCAAGATTGATCATTTTACTTATATTGTGTTATGTAAATATTATAGTGCCTGCATTTAACCTGGGTACGTCATTCGGAGAAGTTAAGTCTAGAAAGGGTCTGGAAAAGGTCTTCAAGAAGTCTGCAAATTTATATTCAAAATTACATAGCAACCCTGGGTCAATGCTTCTAAAGTACTGACATAATCACAGTGTTTTTCTTAGGAAAAGGTTGGCCAATTATGCCAAGTCAGTTTTCAACTAAATTTTAAAAAGATTTAAAATGCACTTACTAACTTGATTTCCTCAGTAGCTGATTTTTTGAAGTGTTCTGTCGAGCATTCCTATCAAAATATGCATGCATACGGTTCATTTTTTGAGTAAGGGGGTTACTGCCAAGATTGCAGTGGGTTCCCAATGTGTGATGACAAAAGCTGTTGTACAACAGCTGGACTCCAATGCCATTTTGTTCCATTGACAGGCAAGCTTGGTAACTGTGTCCTATGAGGGAATTAGCTGATATGACATGTGAATTCGACACGGGTGGCTCATGATTACCTCAGTTGCACCTGTACAGGGAATTTTGCCATTTGGGCAGGAGTCACCTTGTGTGACTCCCATGGAAAATATGTTTGTATGTATATTTTGAAATACTGTAAGTTTGCTTTTTTGTGCCTGTGCTCCTAAAACATTATTTGCCATTTTGGCAGTTTTTATCCATAGAGTCAGGTTTTAAGAGTTGCCTGAGCTGGACTTTAACAAGCATGCTTGGCATTTCACAGGTGAAAATCGCTGACATGGGCTTCGCAAGACTTTTCAATTCACCACTGAAGCCACTGGCAGACCTTGACCCTGTTGTTGTAACATTCTGGTACAGAGCCCCAGAATTGCTCCTTGGTGCGAGACATTACACCAAAGCGATAGGTATATTTTGGTTTTGTTAGTTTGTGTCTCATTTATATGCTGTGGTTGGAACCAGGATTTATCTGCAATACTCAGCACTCACTATGATAGTCTTTGTTTGACAAACGGCTCATCCATTTTGTAATTGTTTTATTCACATAAGTGTAATTTGTTTATCAAGTGATTTCTAAAAAGGTATGATTTTCATAATTGTGGGTTCTGTTATCAAAAACCTATGTTACCGATGCTAAACTGTTTTAGAAAATCCATGTTTTTCATGCTAATGTGTAAATATTGTTTTTAAAGGCAAGCATGATGTTTTTCACCAGGAAGCACGTTCGTTGCGACAACTGTCGATAAATGTCTGTTGATTCCACTGGTTGAATGTATCTAATTCGATCTATTGGGGCTGAAGGGAAAGTGCTTGGGAAACGCAGATTGTAATGATTGAGTGTTGAAGACTCTGAGTATACATGGGATTGCCAGACCAAGCCCAAGAACATGATTGAAACAGAATTGATGTTAGTAAAAAAACTGTTGAGAGAGTCTTGATTAGGAAACAACAAAAACAGGACTTCCACGTAGCGGCAAAGCAGGTCTAGTCGACACTGCCATCGACTTGGTTGAAACAGTTTTGCTTGGCTAAATTTTTTATTTGAGTGATGATGAATTTGCAAGATTTTTGTTATCATGAGATTTTCAGAGTTACCTGTATTTACCATCTGTTGCAGATATATGGGCGATTGGTTGTATATTCGCTGAGCTGCTGACATCGGAACCCATCTTTCACTGTAGACAAGAAGATGTGAAGGCATCCAACCCATACCACCATGATCAGCTCGACAGGTGTGGTATGCTGCGATGTCAAAAACAATGAAATGAAGAAGAATGATAGGAAATTCGACCAACTGCCTGTGGGTTATGTGTGCATTTTTAGTCAAAGGCTGTAAATCCACTGTGGCATTATTTTTTTAACAAAAACTTGAGCCTGAAAATCACTCCAACGTACGAACACATCAAATTACTATCAGATTTTCGTNCAAAAATTTGCGTCCTCATGATTTTGGTAGAATGTGTTCAATAAGGTTCTAATATAAGAATGCAGGAAACAAAAGGTCGCGGATGGCTGAAATGAAAAACACTGATGAGAGGAGCCAAGCAGTGTTTGATTGCTGTGAATGTGTTCAAATACCTGAGAGATTGTTCATCAACACCTTCTGGTGAAAATTCGAAATCGCAGAACAAATGTTTTCAAAACAAAACACTTTTTAAGTAATTCTCAAAAAACTGAGAAGCTGTCTTTGTCGCTGAACCGAGCAACGGACTAAGCTTCAACATAGCATGCTTTTCAACGAACTTGGCCTCTGTGGACGACCTGGTACTCATAGATGCTTTGCAAATGTAACAGTGAAAAGGCTAACTGATCTTCACTGAATTGATCTTTAAGCATTTCTAACCTTAACTCTGTTTTCTGTGCGAACGAATCCGAGTAGCAAGAACTGCATTGCAGTGAAACAAAATCAGTTTATGAACAAACTGGCAATCAAAACAGTAGTGCGATTAAATTAGTTTCCGTTTGTTGCATTGATTTTGTTGAGGTGTCCGTTCAGTTGATGAAACATTCTTTTGCCTGTTTCAGAATATTCCAGGTCATGGGGTTCCCAGTAGAGAAAGACTGGGTGGACATACGTACAATGCCTGAATTTCCTCAATTTCAAAAAGATTTTCGCAAGGGAAACTATGTTGGTTGTTCGTTGCAGAAGTACTTGAACAAGCACAAAATCAGCCAGGAAGATAAAGCTTTTGGCTTGGTAAGTGCAAGTACAGTAGAGTACTTGGTAGTGTGTTGAAGTGGTGTGTGTACTGTATGGTGGTTTGTACTTAGGTCTCAATCTATTAGTAAGTTTATTGATGATTTTAAATACACACTGTCTTGATGCTTTCTTTTATTTGAATATTGTGTAAGTCCGTGGAGTTTTGATACGAATCATGTTTTTCAAGTCCCTGTTTTGTTGTTCACAACTGTCGCAAGACCAAGGTTAACCAGCGAAACACTTGTATTCAGCGATGACGGTATTGCACGAAGTAAAAGTACCGGGCACAGTGGCCTTACACTTGTAGCATTTGAAAAAATTTAATGCATGCCGTGGGAACCGTCCGACATTTCTGACGTGTGCCATGTGGTGTTCAAAAAGTACCTAGTCTAAGGTGTGAAAAAACCTCGCGATCACAACAAAATCTAATAATTTTTACTTGTTAAGAGTTCGTGAAGTTTTGAAACCAGCGTTGTCAGTTATAGAAAATTCAAGGAATGTTAACAGAGATGAAAAATTCAGCACAGCCGATCACACCCAACTGATCGGTATCTGTACATCAGACGATAATTGTTTCGTAGATACTAGAAAAAATACAAGATTGCGGCAGGCCTTGTTTTGTGATTTCCGGTTTAAATGAATATTAAGGAGGTGTGTCTCACGATTATGGTGAATCGAAGACAGGTACGTTAAAATGGCGCAATAAAAATATAGCACAAAATATTTCACCAGTTACATGTGACATGATTAAAATATCCAATTTCATTTAGAAGGCTTCCTGGTGATGACCAGGTTTTTGTTATCGCAAGGATAAAACCTGGTACAAACGTAGAGCTACGGGTAAGTCACGATATAATCCTAACCATATCACCACCTTCCGATCAATGTAACAATTGTCCACGCTCATGGACATTTGCCATGTTTTTTAAATTCTTCCGTACAAGCATATTCACAATACCCTCTGGTGTTGCTATGCGCTGGCAGCACAAGGCCTACAAGCGATACTTCCAGAAATTGGCTGGAAATGATTTAAATTGTTTTCGAACAAAAACAAAACATTCTTGACAAAAACACAGACACTTCTAGAAATTGGCTGGAAATGACAGATAAATTGGCTGGAAATGACAGATACTAACTGACAAGAAAACGTCGTTTTGAACAATGCTGGTTAGACAGAATAGAACAAACGTCGTTGCCGGGGGGGGCACCTGCTTAAAACTCTCTTCGATCATCAAACTTCATTGTCACTGCGCCTGTGTTTTTTGTCAAGAATGTTTTGTTTTTGTTTCAAAACATTTCCTTGATTTAAATATTAATGCGGTTTTGAAATAATTTTTGCTCTTGAATAAATTTGGCAAGTTTACGAAGCATATAAAGTTTTTTTTGCGAGTTTTTGTTTGTATAAGTTGATTAACTCGTTTTGATTGCAGCTCTCGCAATTATTAACAATGGACCCCCTGAAAAGAATAACGTCGGAACAAGCAAAAGTCGACGTTTATTTTGACGAAGATCCAAAGCCGGAAAGGGAGTAAGTCGTCCTTTTTGATTCGTTTGCTGGCTGACATGTGCGTTGATCAGGGTTGCAACGCGGTATTGAAAGTATCGAAAAAGTATTAAATTGTGAAATCAGTTTTCAAGACCTTGAAAAAGTATTCAACTTGGCCAAAATGTACATAATGTATTGCAAAAGTCTGGAAATCCTAAATCCAACCATTTTTTTATTCAATTTTTTTTCTTCACTGCTGATGATAGTTCTGCAGATGTTTTCTCTGCACTGTGTTCCATGAGTAAAATTTTCGGAAAATGAAGCTGAATGATGTTATTAAAGTCTTTGAATTTAGTATTGAAAAGATATTGAAAAAGCATGGAATTGGAAAATGTTTTTTTAAATATGTGGGAACCCTGGTTGATGCAGAGCTTACTGCGGAATAATTCAGCTTTACCCATTTTACCACGGCTGTAGTATTTCTTCTTGTTATAAGTCACTGAACGTTAATCTTTTTGCAAGAATATAATGGTACACCGACGGCCTAACAAGGTTAAATGGAGATTGAGCACGCGCTGTTAAAGCTGGTAGGCTCGGTTTGATTCCCGGTCAAATATCAAATGTACAGTGAATAGTTTGTGACGATGCACCGCTTTACGTCGTTAAGTTCGAATCCCTGCTTCTTGATGTTTCGACTTGGAGGAATCCAGTCGCGTAGTTACTTGGATCTGGCAATCGTACAAGACGGTCGCTCGGTTATGATTGCAGGTTCAAAAGCAACATTTAGTTGATTTCGTAGTTTTAAACCAAGCTTTGTTCAAAACGTCTTACAACTGAACACCCGTGTCCAGTTTTATTCCGAGTTGGCCTAAACGTTTTCAACGTTTGACTGAGGTGTTCAAAGCCGCTACATCGTATCACCAGGGATTTTGCTTTAATCGCTTGCTTTGTTTTGTTTGCAGCGTTTTCGCTGGCGGGGCCATCATATATCCAAAGAGAGAGTTTTTGACTGACGATGACAATGATGAAAAAGAAAAGCAGAAACCAGTTAAGGTGAGTTCTACAGTTAACGTTGCGTAAGCATGAAGCTTTTGTTAGCAATGGTATAATCCGGTCCAACTAGCGGCCGATGGATGGCCACTGTCTCCATGCCGACAGACGGACCTGCCACAGTGACTGAAATAGTCTGATTCAAACAACAGCCAGGAAAAGTTGAATGGTGAATTTTGTTGAAATGTCGTAATTTTTGGCGTGATTTAGTAGTCGGTATTACTGATGATCTTGTTTTAGTCATTTCCTAAAAATTTGAAAGTTGCCTGGACAAATACTCGGGAAAATTTGCTTCCCACTCATTTATCCCAGTTTCACTACACAACTGGTACAGCCTTACGTTTGTGAGTGCGGCGCGTCTCCATCTGCTGTTAAACTCCTCCAACAACAAAAACCTGACGGTGCCTGAAGCTAACAAACCCTGGCCTTGCAAACGCCGCGTTACAGGAATTTATCAATCAGCCTCAACAAAATCCGCAACCAGGGGACAAACCAGGCAATTGACCCCCCCGAAAATTTCAAAGACAATTCGAAAGCGCCAATAATTAATTTTTCTGGACGTTAGGTACAACCACAAGTTACAATCATTTTGCATCCACTCACGAAAAGTTCAGCTGATTGCGGCCCTGACCTCAACTACTGTTGATGATTTGTTGAGAACGAGGCGTCTACTGTTTTTTTCTGCAGCACGGTCAAGGTCGCGACAGCAAAAGCTTGCTGCTAAATGAAAGTCACTCTGGACAACCGCCTTCAAAGAAATTCAAGTACAGTTCGGGAAAAGACGGCCAGTCGTCCAGCTTGCATCATCAACAGGTCAGCCGGATCACTTTCGTTGCGAAGAAGCATCTATGACGTCATAGTATAAATTGTCTCCTCTGTGTTCATGGATGTTTTGTCGCCGTTTCCAATGACGTCGCGGTTATACCCGGGGCTAGAAACATCGTGGACCGAAAAATGAGCGAGTTTCGGTAAAGACACATTTTTAAGAAATCAAATGTAACTTGCAGTACAAAAACGATGTATCTGATGTCACAACCAATTTGCAAGTCCTAACAACTCAGAATTTAAAACAGAAATCAAAACATTCGGTTTGAAGGAGCGCTGGTTACTTCTCACTGGCAGTCGTTTTATTTTCAGCTGGTCAGTAGCTCGGCTTTGCAAGTGAAAAATTTTGAGAATGAGAATGCAATAAGATATGACTATGGCATCAAACAAAAATTTTTTTTAAAGAAAATAAACACATTAAAACTTTCTTTTAGAAGAAAACACATTGAAAAAAAATTTTTTTAGAAAACAATCTTTTTTTAGAAAACGCATTGAAATTCTTTTTTTAGAAATCAACACACTGAAATTTTCTAAGACATGTTTCTTAGAAACAAGCACGATCTGGCAACCCTGGTTATACCGCTCCTTTNCTCGCAGCAACAGATGCGCGGGAGCGGCGGCGGTAACAGCGCTTATCGCCAAGACATTTCGTCAAACTCCGGTTCTGTACCGCAGCATTCGCAGTCCAATCCCGTCATCACGTCGTCCAGCATCGTGAATCGTCATCACGTCGGTAACCACGGCAACAGCCAGCGTCAGCAGGCAATGCAGCCGCAGCATATGCAGCAGGACCTCATCAACTCGCAACGCCAAAATAACTTGTTGACCAACGAGCTAATGCGCTATGATATGGGCGTAAAAAGATAACAGCAAGTAAGTCCGTTAGATTCTTCTTTGCTTCTTGCTGCGTTTTATCTGCCTTATTAAATGCAGTTAGCTGTACAGAGGTTTGAAGGACGCAGCTGAGATGAAGTTCTTTGTGTTTATGTTGTTACGTGGAGATCAGCAGCATAAAAGAATGCGGATTAATTGTCTACAGAAAGTTCGTAAGAAATTATCTGTCTCGACCCAGGTTTTCATTAGAAAAAGTCCACGTCGATGCTAATCGTTTCAACGTACAATATTCTTGTTATCGTTCAAACCAGTGTTATAATCACAGTGGACTATGCAGCAACAATAGTCCGACCAGAGGCGGATCCGGGGGTGGCGATTGGGGCGATCGCCTCCCCCAAAAAACCTACAAAAGTAACTTTTTTCACAATGAT
>JGI24022J15233_10010351_pt1 | contig 10577 bp, 7 predicted proteins | sample Ectturendosymbi2_FD_15233 | JGI IMG/M metagenome (IMG submission 15233)
GCATTCTTGATAATATGATTTGACGCTGATGTTGCGACGACAGTCAGAGAACGCTGCAGTGTAAAGAACCTTACACACAGATATCCGATCCTGAAAAAAGCAATAGTTGTTTTCTTCATTACGCATAAATACAAAAAGTTAGCTTCAATTTTTTAAGAGCAAAGTTTGGGCATTTGATGCATGGCTAGAATTTTACTGTTGTTTACCAACGTTTACCTTTATCTTTACATCACAGCGACGTGAAATAAAGGTACAAAACTAATCAGTGGCAGGTTGTTTGAGGGACTTGTACCCTGGGCCTGAAACGCACTGTTATTGTCAAGCCCAACAAAACAGACAAAAGGTGGAAGATTGTCACTAGGTTTGAAATACCATCATCAATATCAATGAACTTCCTGTGGTAATATGCAAGCCATGAAATTTTTTTAACAAGAAAAACAAGAAATAACTAAAGCGCAACACTATAAAACAAAGATATTCCGGAACAATTTTACCGAACCTTGAGCTTTCACTCATTGGACTGAAGTTAGAAACAAAAAATAAGGCATGAACGCAATATAACGGATGTTGGAAAACGTTTTTCACTTGAAACCAATGGCTAAAGATAAAACAGTTGCTACTTTCGGTAAAAGGTTATAAACAAAATCTTTTTATTACCGATATGTCAGTTGAACAGGATGTCGAGCTCGGAGCACTTACTGTGCACGACACACCCATATCACCCCGTACCCACTTTTGTGTAAGTAGCAGGTTGGTTGTCCTGTCGGCACCTGCAATACAAAAAAAGTGATCCACTTAAGCAGTTTCTTTTAAGGAAATATATTGGGTACCCGGTGTGGACCTGCAAGGACCCGATTTCTGTAATTCTAGGGACCCGATTTTTTCTGATTCTAGGGACCTGATGATAATTTTCTCAGATTCTAGGGACTCGATTTGGAATTCTAGGGACCCGAGTCAAGTCCCTCAAACACCTTAAAAAAACCCTGCACTTGAGTAATTTTGAAAGTGTTTGTGCACGTGTGTGGCAGAATCTTTAAGATAAACAGTATTCGCTTTGAGAAGTCTCCAAAGCGAGACCGGCAAGGATTAGAGCAACTGGGCGCAGTCATCGGTAGACCCCACAGCCCACACTGCACATCTCCAACAGTATAAGCGTGGCCAATGTCGCTGTACTTAGACTGATTGCCTTTCATGGCTGAAGAAATAAGTCCATATTTTTGCGTAGACTTCTAGAAATTTTTTTCATCAAAAATGAAAACACAAGAGGCTGCATTTTTTCACCCTTGGCAAAGTTAGAAAATGAAATCTTATCATTTTTTAACTTGAAGCCGACCAACAGCGCTGTACCAACAAATAAATAGTCACTCCGTACAAGTTCTCAAATTAGGAAAAGCATTGTTGACAGCTCAGTCGCACAGTGCTTTAACTTTCATCGGAAATTCAGATGATAGAACCACGAATATAAAATAAATCGCAGTGGCATGTTGATTTCAGCCTGGACGGTGTTGATTTCAGCCTGAACGGCAGGAATTGTGAATGAGGCTTCCTCAGTCTGCTTGAGATTGCTGTTACCCAAGTAGTACCAAAAAAACGTAATAATACAAAATTGATTTTTCACTGCTAATTGTTTTTATAAACTGCATTAAAATTTCTTACTTGCTAGCCCACCAGATTCTTCACTACCCATATTGCACAGCCCTTCCGCATTGGTGGCCGTTACTGCGTTGGTGGTCAAGTACATGGAGAAGTCTTGCTTGTCTATTGCCAGTCGCCAATCTTTTCCCATGGCAAACACGTACAAATCCGTTTCTGATAAGGAGATTCCGAATTCCGATAACGGCAGAGTAATGCTGAAAGCAAGCAGTTTATGTCCTTCGCGTTAGTTCTAGTTTTGCGCCCAAGGACTACATATACGGACAAGATTCGTCACCAACAGTAATTTTATTTCAGCAACGTCGACATTCTATTGCAGGGGTGACCAAACTACGGTCCGCCGACCAGTTTAATCCGGCCCGCAAAATACCTTGCACATTTTTTCAAGCACCAGGCTTCCGACTGTGGACAGCAGTCCTACAGCATTGGCTGCTGCCTTTCTCTTGTTGAGTTGTCAGAGGCAGCAGCACTTAGCTGCAAAGTAGCGTTATAAAAGTGTAAATAAAATGGTGTGATTTTGTTGTCATTATTGCATTATCATACATTTTAACAAACATTTTTGGCATAGATCACATAAATTGCACTGTTCCGATCCTCCAGTGGCCAGGCAGTCGCGAATTCGGCCCACGGGTCAAAACCTTTGGCCACCCCTGTTCTAGTGGAACAAAAAATCCAACAAGACCTTTCATCACAAAGTGGTAATTATACAATCTGTAGAGTAATTCCTATTTAAGTAAAACTGCAGTGGAGTAATTCTTAGTAATTCCGAAGGATATCGTTTGCTAAAGTTCAGTGTATTTATTATCAAATTGTACTCACTTATCGCCATTGTAGTTGACGATTTTACTGTTCCATATTTCCACAACCGAGGTGCCAAAATGGATTACCACCTCCTTCACACAGGTTCGATCAAGATGGTGGCAATCTGCGTCTTGACGCACAAGTATCTGTAGAAAATGGACGCTTAGATATATGCTGTTCAATGATTACCGTTCACACACTGATGAAGTTTGCTGGCATGCACCAGCTTTTTTCAACTCAAACACATTCGCTCATCAAAGGATGGCATAGCAAAAAATACACAACGTGCTTGATGAATGGACAAGTGCTTTTCTATTGAGCAGTTGTGATGGCATTGATACCCATTCCAGTATGTTTCGTGATGAAGCATTTGAGTTCCCCACAACTATTCAGGCACTATGGGTTGACTTAAATCAATGTTCGCAACGTGGGCCAAAGTGGACCACAAACAGCTCCACAAATCCTTGATAAAACATTTGTGAAAACTCTCTACTGTAAAATAAATTAAGGTGTCAGCTGCTTTTTATTCGCTGAGACTTTTGGTAATTTTTTTGATGAGACATATTAGTCACTGAGACATTTCGGTCATTTGTTTTGAAACTTGCCATAACAGTATTCACTGTTCTATATTTTCAGAAATTGTGACCAAATTGACTTAATTCTTTGCGGTCATTTAAAAAGATATTCGGTCTACTACCGAAAAAAATTGGGGTGTCACCACAGCAAAGAGGTCAATCGGATATCTTTTAAAAGATAAACCATGGGCCAAAAAGGTTGAGAACCACTGACTTAAACTGATGAAAGGAAGCTTGATATAGAAAAGCTTGTACATTTGCTAATTTTTCATTACCCAGTGTTGCTCGTTGCATACAGTGTCCGCCATAAAATTTAATGTGACAACTCTTTTGACAACTTTTTTTCGGAAACTGACACTGGTCGCAACAAACCTCTTCGGTGTCTCCGAACTTGGCCAGAATATATTGACACACCCGCGGAAGCCTGAACCGATGTTGCGCAAATGTTGTCACATGGTCGATCCCGTAAATTGAACATACTTGTGAAGGAAATGTAAAGACACCTGACGGAGTCTCTTCATCCATCGAAACCTCGTGTGCACCTGATCACAATCACACAGCGTGAGCTCACACGTTTCGACATATAGAAGGCACTATACGTTCAACGATTTCCGTGTCATTTGCAAATGGTGGAGGAAATGTTTTTGTGTGATGTTAGTTTTATTCGTTGTTGTACGTTTCACAGAGTTTTTGTGCCAATAAAGTGTAAGTTGTAAAAGCAGAATTCAATGGACTAGGAAAAATAAAAAAACACAAAATACATAACTGTTGCCGTTTAAGCTTGAAGTCAAGTGTCAGTGTTTTACGAAATATTTTTCCACATTTACGGACGCACAAAAATATAGAAAAAGCAAAAAACTAATTAAAATATTTCGACAAATTGTGCAGAATCAGAAATGAACAAAATTCAATGAAACTTTGTTACTAGGATAATCTGTCGCATAAATATCAATAGACCGCAAACTCATTCTTATCAGCTGATGATTTTCAAACTCATGCACAAACTTGGAACTTGAAAGGACATTAGCAAACTGTTCAAAGAGATCCTTGCAAAGAGACAAGATTAATTTGAAAGTTATGAGATTTAGGTTTTATCACAGCGGAAACAAAAACAATCCACCAACTTGTTTTTGTGCAATGAGATTTTTTCAATAAAATTTGTCAACTTTTACGCAGATCTGACCTGCAAAAAACTATACATGACGATTTCAAACTTACGGTAGGCGCATTTGCGTCCAAGAAAACCAGGCTGGCACATGCATTCGTTGATGCCGGAGCACGTTCCTTGGTTGAGGCAGAAATTATCTCCTCCATCGCACTTTGCTAGGGATAAAAATTTTTTTTGAAAACGTGCATGACGATGCATACGGCAAAAAATAACTTTGTGCAAAGGGCCCACTTTTTCAATTTCTTTGGTATCTGTCAACTTGATCATCAAATAAGCTTGGTTGACAAGCTAACCAAATACATGAACAATCTGTTAATTTTTTTGTTTACACATGCGTTGTCACTAATAACTATAACGATAAGAAATTGCAAATACTCACGAACAACTTTTCTTGTGTATTTTAATTTGAAGCCTTGTGAGCTGGTTTGATCGTCAGAAATAAAATGTATTTTCACTTCATTTGATATCGATTGATAGGTTCCAGAGAATGATCTGCCACATAATCTTGCGCCACTGGTATCAACTCCTGATACTTGTACGTAGTCTTTTCTAAAAGGAAATCAATAGAGTGAATCAATACAGCAATAAAAAGTGTTAGTTTATTTAGAGAGCAAAAGCAAACGCTATGCACCAACATGGGCGGTAGCAATGCATCCATAATTGCATATTTATACAAAAAAGCAAATGAATAAATGAAAGTCGCAAACGAGCGGAAAGATTTAATGCATAACTTTTGTGTTCAGATGGTATTGTTCCCATGGACCAGTTTTGAGTGGACGAAGCAGAAAACATTTATTGAGTTAAAATTAGCTCTTATTTTTGTTTAGGGAAACGCAGGACTCAATTGTTAAAAACAAATCTTGGAATTTTCAAAGACTTTCAAAGATTCAGTAAACACTTTACGTGAGCGCTTAGTTTGATGGAGCAATTAACATGCGCAGTATTTTTTAAACATTAACACTAAGGGACGAAAGATCTACTTTGATCTCAAAACCAAAATACGAACCACTACTCAGTTTTTTGCCTGAAACGTAACTGCACCCTCCATTTCAAACAATTTCAGTTCCCATCAAAAGCTTAACAAGTACGTTCAAACCACCTGCATTCAGAAGAAACTTCTAGATGAAATGACATCACTTCAACATAAAATTGGTAGCCTTTAGGAGCGATAAGCGTCCAAGTGCAGTTTGCGTTCGCTGGATAATTGTTCGGGAAATTGGGAGACACCACATGGCCTTCTTCGCTATTGAGAACACCTCCGCATTCTGATAAAAATTTTGGCAAAATAATTTTCTTTAACGTTAAAACGACAAAGTTGATCTGATGAAAGATCGAAAATAGTTATATTCATTCATTACAGTAGTAAAAAAGTTGTTGTGAACGCGTGTGGTCCTAAAATAACTTTAAAGCAAAATTGAGTGGCAATCCCTACATCAGTTTTTCCAAACTTTGTGATCGTGCGACCCACTTTTACTGACAACTTTTTGTGAGGCGCTTTATGAGGTATTGTGGCAAAACAATAACGAGAAATGGAGATGCGAGAAATAAAATTTACAAAACGTTTGCTGTTAATGGGAAACATGAGCTCCTTATTCGATATGATAACATCAAGTCGAGGCTTGATAAGAGGCATCCTCACACGTAACGTAGCATTCAGAGCGTAAGTTATGAGACTGAAATTCTAGTCACATTAACAACGATCAGTCAAAAAATTGTACAGATCACGGTTGTTTTTGTCAACACATAGCCTTTGTTAAAGCGACGTAAAGCACAATTGCTGACGCATCAACAGGAGAGTTTCTGGTTCCAGTTTTGCGACCTAATTAATAGAAAATCGGCTAATTGTCATGAAACGTTTTGGTAAATGCCATAAAATTTAAACATTTTGAAATCCTTCCTTGCCCTCCTGAAAAAAACCCGTGGACCACGGTTGAAAAGTGTTTCTCTACATTTTTTCCATTTGCGTACTTTTGTCGTAATACCGTATATATCAGTGGTACTCAATTTTTTTGGCCTATGGACCACCTTTTTTAGAAAATTTATCCAGAGGAGAACTTTGCTATGCTGACACCTCATGAACAACTAGTCAAACACAGAAACCTAAGAATGTTTTAACGTTATTCACTGTGCAGTAAAGGTTACAATTTTCAGGAACATTTTATAAAGGGTTTATGGAACCAGGTGGACCACCGGTTGTGGAACCACTGATATTGACCAATGTTTCGTTATTAAATACTGCTTGCATGCATGAAATTAGATGGCATTGCTTGTGTTTTTTCAGTCATCACGAAATTACAAATGATATGGAAATAGGAACCACTTTCAAAAAAGCGTGAGGTTTCAAAGAAGAAATTCAAAATCTGTGTCTTTGAAAAGTTTTTCACATGTGAGCGTCTTGACAACTTCTAAAATCATTGCTGGTGTCAACATGGACGTCCCTGGGCATGCAGAAAATTGAGCCATAACAACAATCACAACCTTTCAAATAAATGTTCCTTGATTTCTTGATAAATAATAGAGTTGATCGAATTGTCGGCAAAATAATTACGCTGCAGCCATATTCTGCCCAAGTGGCAATGTTTTTTGTTGAGTTCACTTACCTTCTTTAGAGCATTTCCTAACTTCACAATCACGGTCTTCAAGGTCATCGTTTTCACTCGATGAGCAGTCACTTCCAAAAGTACATTGTCGTCGACGAATTTGGACTCCCAACCCACACGATTTTGAGCAATCATTCCACTCGCCCCACTCGCCCCAACTGCTCCATGTTCCTGCAACCGCACCATGAGAGCATAAGACCACGATTATAAAGATGGAAGCAGCGTAGCATAGGCGTGGAAACAAACGCTCGCGACCTATCCTCAAACCTTCCATGACTGTGATGGTGATCGCCAGCTCTGTCAAGTTTGGTGCCGGTCCTTTTTGCCGGCAAAATGTGTTGTTTTTTTAGATTTTGGGCTTATTATATAGTCGTGCTGGAGTAAAAAACGGTAAACTAAAAAAAGCTACGAAACTTGGCGAAAAAATTTAGTTCAAGGGCTTCGTTCCGCTAAGTGCACACGCGCGATTCACTCAGGCAACACTTCGCTTTTTGCAAACAAGTGATTTTGCGAAAAAAAGAGCGCTTTTTTCTTTGCACAGGTTGAGCGACTTTCTAGAATTTTCAACGTAAATATGTTTAAACTGAGTCAAGATACTTCGACTGCGACTGAACTTTAATGCTGCAACTGTTTAGCTCTCCCCGATTTTAGAAGTTCAGACAGTAGTTTCACTTCGCCAAAGATTACTAAGTGACACGATGACGAGTGATAAAGTTCACGAAAGTAACTACTTAGCACGTTTTTACTCTAAACTTCATGCATAACGCGGAAAAAAAACATTTTCGCACACAAAATTGACAAAAATGCTTTTAAACGTTTCAACCTAGGCATAGTAAACGTTCAGAGTAAAGTTAAAATTTTATTGTGTGAAGTTATTCTGAAAGCAAGTATTTTCTTGAAAAAGTCGGCTAAAACTTTTCATGTATCTAACATAATATGCAAAGTAGGAGTCTTTACCTACATATTTATCAACACACCTGGGTTATTAACAATTACTCCAGCCCCGTGCGTACGTCACCAATGTCGCAAATCACTATCACCTGCAGAAATTAAAATATAATTCAAAAATATCACGAACAGTAAAAAATATTGGGACAGGTAGAAATTTACTCACTGTCTTTTTAAATACTTGTATTGGCAATACCGTGCTGACTGCAAATTGTTGCAGTCACACGCTGGAAAACCTGCGATTAACAAAAGCATTGATAAAGCGCAAGAAATGGGTAAAGAGTTCAACAAATCGTACGCAAAATTTTCACAGAGACTTAAGATTTATGCTGATAGTTTTGCAGGTTTTTGATTAACACGAGATAAATGTCGTTAAAACCGTAACAAATTTCTAATTATCGAAAGAAGTCTACTTTTAACAGAGGAACAAACGAATATGCAAAAATATCTGCATCGTCTTAAAAAATGGAGTTTTTGCATCTGTAGTTTTGGCACGGTGAATAAGCACATTTTACTTAGTTTGAGTATTTCTGTTGTACAGCAAATGCAGTGTCAGTGCGTTTAACTATTCTGCAACAACATAAACTTATTTAAGAAACGGCAGTTGACGTTTTACGATTTTCATGCGCCGCAGGTGGCTTACTAGGAAAATATCCGTCAAACTGACAAAGGCGACCTTGTATTCGCATTGTTCACGAACAATTACATAGAGTCTAAGTGATTGCTATGCTTGCAATCACGTTTTGAAAGCTCAGTGGTTTCCTTTGGATATGGCCATAGTGCGACTGTTCTCTCCCTTGAAAAATGGACCATTTTTGTTTTGAAAAAGTGTACGGGTGCCAGGGCCAGATTAAGGAGAGAAATTGTCAGAGTAAGGGGGTCAGATGACAATCATTTGTAGTAAATGAAATACTCTTTTGAAAGCTTGTCGTGATTCAGAAGCGATACAAGAATACAACTTTATATTCCGATATTGCATTGAGTATCATTAATGATTTCTCTAAAATTTGGCTTTCTGCCAGTTTTATTAATCACCACTGCATGCAAATATTTTCGGTCTTGTTCAATGCAAATATAGTTGAATTTCACTTGTAACTTTTTTCTATATCGTTCTTTTGGCATGGATATGATTATATCAGAGGTTCCCAACCTGGCGTACATGTACCCCTAGGGGTACATTTGCCTATCCGAAGGACTACATTTTAAGGTTAGTAATAGAAGAAAAATCTATATTTACATAACTTTTATTTCCAAGTGTTTATACATATATCAGTAAATAGTATTTTCAAAAGCCGTTATTGCTTATTGTTAAATATATCTGTGATTAATCATGATAAAATATTTTGTCATAAAGTATATAAGGGATACAAGTTCATCTGTCGAAATGCTGAAGTGGTACATGCTCATCTTTCGGAATGCTGAAGGGGTACATGGTCAGAGAAAGGTTGGGAACCCCTGGATTATATCTACTCGTGCATCACGCCTACTGCGCAAATGTCACGAAAACGATACTATTGCGTGCTGAAGATAGTCTTGTTTGTGATTGCTGTTTAGTATTAATGTGATCCCGTAACTTCTAGGGCCGTCTGGAGGTAGCCGCAGCCGAACTGCGATCAAGCCATTTACACCACGTGTTATTGCGTGTTCCACCGGAAAAAGCTTTAATCAGTCGATTTATAGAAAGAGAGAGCAGAAAAAGAAATAGCAGTGTTTTGCTGGCGCGATGTCAAAATCTACAATGCCATCAGGAGCTCAAAAGCGCAAAGTTACTAAGGAGAAAGTACGCAAGGGTCCGGCAGTGTTAGCTGAGATGCGGCGACTGAATCGTGGTTTTCCAACAAAACTTAAGCAGCAACCTTAAAGCAGTGTTGTTATCTCGAGAACCTGAAAATGTAGGTGAAAATCACGACGTAAGCTTCGAAGAACTTTTCACGCTCATCCTGGCTGGTCATATTGACATATTATTTTTCCGGTGTTCTTGTTTCCATTCTCTGGTTTCTGCTTATTGTTCGGGTGAATGTTGTTTCTTGCCGAGTCACTCTCTAGCCTGTAAAATATTTTTTTCCGGTAAGAATACACTCTAGCGTTTATATCATAAACTCTCTTTTAGCAGCTAACTGTATATGCACTTGAGTAAGCATATTCTCGACTACCGGAAAAAGCAAACAAGAAAGTTGCGAATCATCTGAAACATAATTTTTGCAAACGAAGACGTTGTGCCTGTTTTCGAAATAATATACCTTTTTCGACCTTCAAGTTGTTTTGTGTGGTCAAACGACTTCGATAATCATCAGCTTTTGTTTTAAATAGCTTGTGATTGATAGTTTGCCACCAATGGGCAAGTATTTTTGCAAACAAATTTCGTCATTTTGGTTAGACAATCGTGAAGCGCAGGGGCGTAACGACGAGGTTAGATGGCGCCTGGGGATACAAGTTTGGTGCCCCCATGTTTGAACCTGAGGTCTTTGGGAAGCAAATGTGCTGTTCTGAAAAAAGTGATTATGACATTGCTGCAACTTTTTGCCCCCCCGTAGTGATTCGGCGCCCGAGAAACTGTGCCCCCTTGCCCCCTTCGTTACGTCTCGGGTGTTATGCAATAAAAATTGGAAAATTTTCTGAAAATAAACAAATTTTCAAGTCCGAAAGTCATGAACTTCTATTCCATGAACATCTGCAATTTTCGAACGCAATATTAGGCCTACCGCATAGAGCTTGCCCAGACTGACAACAAAGGTTGCTGGCGGCATTTCAAGTTTCTTCGTGTAGTTTTTGTGTCACTTCTGATCCTGTCCCACGCGTTTTTTCAGCGTGGACCTGTGTTTGTTTTGCTAA
>JGI24022J15233_10010353_pt1 | contig 10577 bp, 3 predicted proteins | sample Ectturendosymbi2_FD_15233 | JGI IMG/M metagenome (IMG submission 15233)
AAGGCTCAAAAGACTCGGACTCGAACCTAGTTTCCAATGAAAACTTCAGCGAAACACTTTGGCCTAGCGGTTGGGCCCTAGGCCAGGCAACATGAGCGAAAATGACCCTAAAACTACTTCACTTATGACGTCAGTCACAAAAATCCGCACCCCGAACCAAAAAATTTTTTTTCGAGTGCAATCTACTAGTAGACTGTCCGATCCGTTTGAGCCCTTGAACAGCTCTCTAGCGCAATCGGCGGACGAGCTAGGGCATTGGTAACGCAATCGAAAACTAAAGATAAACTAGTTTTGACTAATAAACAAGTTTTGAAAAATAGAATTAAAATTAATTCAAAGAGTATTTTTGTTTTTAATGTGTTAAGTTTTTTTATAATTTGTTTTATTCTGTGGGCTTGAGACATCTTTTTATGAGAAAATTTCTTTCACTCATGGATGGGTAAGCTATGCATTGAGGATGTTGCATTTATTCATGCAAGTACGTATCAGATAGGCCAACCAAAAGAAGATAGCACTTACGGCATGGTAGGAGATAGAGTTGTCTATTGTTTCTCTTAGATATAGTACCTGAAAAAAATAGTACAACCACGCAATTTGATGCATTGCCGCCCTTGGAATTTTTCTTAACTATAAACAAATTGCCAAGGATCTTTTATTCAGTAAAAACCGATGAAGGTAAGGATCGGTGCTTTATTTCTCTCTCTGGTCACTTGCATGCCCCCTCAGGCAAGTTCCCATCAAATCCATGCAGCACGTTTTAGTAGCCAATAAGAAGCGTATTGTTCAGTTGTGCAAAAATGCGGTTGCTTACTCGCGCTGAGTGACCAAAAACGTGGAGTGCGCGAAGTTTTTTTTTTGCTATATACTTCATGCATATGAATGTTGTATGGCAAAGCTTATATGTGTACGCTACTAAAAATTGCAGCGTGTTACTAACATTCTCAGAAAATTTTGCACCCTTGGTCTAGTTACAAGATTTTGATAAAATGAACTTCTTGTAATTTTACTGTTTCGATGACCCACTGTCTTGGATGTCCGGGTACGTCGCCTGTCTTGGATCCCCCCTCTGCACATCCCTGGTAACAAGATTGCTTAAGTTTTGTCGCTGCTCTGAAAGCATGCGCAATATAGCGCTCTGCATGCACTGTGAAAGCTGGATTCCCGTCCCGTTGTGACGCAACTATAAAACGACAGAGAAGTCGGAAAGTTCGCAACCCTGGATTTCTGAAAGCATTGTGACGCAGCCGTCAGTCAAACCGCAAGCGGGTGCTTATTGCTAGCGACAGAACCATTCCTTGAATAGTTACTAAGGTTCACAATTGCTCGCTTTGTGAACCTTGATGATCTCGATGAGATTTCGCAATGACATTCGACATTTTGTAAATTGTTATTCTTAGCACTCGCTGGCATATGACATTTCGTAATTGGTGCGTAACATTCCGACCTCAATTTGGTGCCCCCAGTGTGCTGCGCCCAGGGGCAGATGTCCCCCCTTGCCCCCCTCATTATGCCACTGACACTAACGCACAATGAGAATGCAGTAGGCTTGGTAGAAACAGTAAACGTAAAAAGTAAACCAAAATAGAAAAACCTAACCCTTACATTAACCCTAATCGTAGCCCTAATCCTAACCTAACGCTAACCTGACACTAACCTAACACTATCGGTAACCTAACGCTAACCCCTAAACCGATAGTTCGGAAAGTTTTGAAAAAGTAAAGAAAAACAGGTCCCATGAATTGAAACGTGCAACCAGTTACNACTACGAAGACATAAGTCGCCAAGGTGAGAGGTGAACCGAAAACCATTGGCACAGCCGACTTGAAACGCACCCACTACGCTACCAGGACAACGCCGCTTCAATGACAAACTGACCACTTTATTCGAACCACGTCAATCGAGGCGATGCTGTCGAATAAGTTTTGAAATAAGAAGATCCATGGGTGGTTCCGCAGCCACTTCCTATTTTTTTAGTAACACCATGCACAGAGGGTTTAAGTTTGAAGCTGTTTTCTTTTTTGTTTATAAAAGGGTTTTGTATTTGCCAGATCAAGTGTGACATACACTCCGTTACAGTAGTCACTTCTGAAGGTTTAATTTAGTTCGTAATTACAAATGTGGGCTGTGTAGCCTGTCTTATTCAATTTCCCTTCAGAGACCTGACGAGGTAACCTGAGATTGGAAAAAATTTTTGAAAAAAAAACAATTTTGATCATGCCAACTGCATGACTGTTATACAGGTGTGCAAAAATAAGGGTTCTAAAGTAACGGAAAATTTAGTTGATGAATACTAACAGTTAAACCATTTACAAAGTAACAGAAGTGACAGTTTGGTTCGTGTGCAGTAAGCCTCATGAGGTTCTTAGTTCTTGTGTTGAAAGTTGCATCATGAAATACTCCCGAAAAAAGGATCATGGCATCAATCTCACACAGATTGGCGTGGCAAACGTTCTGAGATATAGCCTAAAATTGAATGTTGCAAAATCTGAAAAAGTGCAAAGGTGGGATAACTTTCGTGGAAGTTTTGGAGGAGATTACAGTACTTGTCAATTTTGAAAAATTACAAAGTGCACTTAAAGATATTGCGATATCTGCAATCACTTTGCAGTAGACATGCGCAACCCGCGGCCCGTCGCGTTGTTTGGTGTAGCCCTGGTGGTATTATTCACGATCTTTAAATGGTATTTCAAATGAATCATTTTCCTCAATATTTCGTGCTACTCATATCACAATCATTAACAACAAGCATTTGCACTTGATCAGAAGTTTTCAGCCCCTTGATTCACATGCGAGCTTGCAGTGGCTTTGCGGTGTAAAATTGTTCGCACAATTTGTCAGGACCTGACAGGCAGTTGTTCGTGCGAACTGAGTGCTGTATCGCCAGATCTTTCCTTTGTTCCGAAAGATGCCTTTGGCCTAGAAATGCGTGTACTGATTACCTGGCCGGGCGGTACTACCAGTCTTTTTACGCTAGTGTTCTGTGTGACAACGTTTCATTTTGTGTTATGACTTTGTCAGGTGTGCTGATGCTAACTGTCATGAATCTTTATTATTGTTTCAGAGAGTCGTGTTTTTCAGTTGATTAAACCTTTCAATTAGGTCATGTTTGATTAGAGCATGTATCAAAACACTGAGTACTAGTAGTTTTGATTTTAGCTTGAATAGTGTTGTTAGCAGGGTCGTCGCCAATGGGGGGGCCAGTGGTGCCCGACCCCCCTTTTGAAATCGGTGTTCCCCATTTCACGTTTGGCCCACCGGTTGCTGCATACATCCAATACTGTATTTTAAAAATGTGGCCCTCCTTCTGGTTTTGACCCCCACTGCTGCTAAATCCTGGCGACGGGCCTAGTTGTTAGAAAGGATTTTTGTTGATTCGCCTGACATCATTAACTCGATTTATGATGCAGATGTTGTTTGTGGCCAGGAACTATGAGAGGGGGTTACGAGAGCGAGAGGTGCATTCTACCCGGGCCCGGTAGGTGCGGGGTCCCGGGAAAGTTAAAGTACACATGATCTGCTTTTCTGTAATCAAGCCTAAAATAATTATCAGTGTAAACCAGCTGCCAGTATAACAATTAATATATTTGTAAATCTTAGCATGACAGCTGATTCTGATTATTATACAAGCAAGCTATACAAATTTCGACGAGTACTCACNAAAATAAAGGGGCCCGGTGCGGTCTTCGTACCCCCTGGTAAAATTTCTCTCGGGGGCCCTGTTTGTAGCTTTGCATGTGTTNGGATTGAGAATGTAAGGAGAGTGATCAAAATTCGCAGCAGAGCAAGGGAAAGAGGATATTGAAAATGTTAGCAGTCAGTGATAATAATGTACTTGTTTTGCAATTCACAAAATCAGCAGTTTTAACTGCAATTCTGTCTTAAAGATTGGCAATTTTATGCGAAGGAAAAAGCGAAAAATTCTTGATGAAGGGTGGATGTTTAACCACTAATTTGTGAAGTATTTTGTTGTTCAACAACACGAAAGGGCTCTTTGCTTGATTTGAACAAATAACATTGCTTGTCTGAAATAATTTAATATCAAGCGGCACTGCAACTCCAGGCATTCAGAAAAATACGAGAAAATTTTAGGTCAGTTACCGCTGGATAAACCCATCAGTTGAAGATGTTATTGCAGGGTCAACAGAAAATAATATCCCTTTACAAAAACTACACTCAGCTTGGGACTGAATTGAGCTTCAAGTTTAGTGAAGCAATAGCAGAGAAACGAAAAGCCTTCAGTGACGTCGAAATGATTTTTAAAAATGCGATGCTCTGATGTCCGAAAGTTTGCCCGTTAGCAACGGTTTAACTTTAAACAGTGTGCATGTGCTGTGAAGATGAGAGTTTCAATTTTTGCTTCTTTGGCTTCTTCCAGCATAGGCACGTAGCAAGAAATTTTGAAAGGGGGGGAAACAACATCCAAGTCTCAACATTGAAATATTTAATGCCCCTTGTTTTTGCAAGCGTTATCCATAAAAAGTGCATTTTTCTGGCGCCTTTTTTCTGAATAATTATGTTCAGATTTAAGCCGGCAAATACAGTCTATTTTCATTTAATTGACAAGTTTTTAAGTTTTTTTTTAATGAAGTTCCAAGCTTCTACTTTGAATTAAACCACCAATTGCTCGTAATTCTTTCTTGTAAAAACGCTTGTGAAAATCTCGATGCTCTAAATCAGGCCTGCCCAACCTTTTTTGGTGTTGCGGGTCACTGTCACATGAAGAAATTTATTGCGGGCCACAAACGTTTTTGTGACGGAACAATAAGCTATTGTGACATAAAAAATCCCTTGATTTTGATAAGTTTTTTGCGATAACACGAGATGATAATGAGTCCTATAGTTGCACGCAGTGTTGTCAACTTGTAAGGATGTAAACCAAATCTAAAAAATTGACATATTTTTGAAGCGTTTGTTATATAAGTTTGGGTGGTAGGCCCATAACAGAAACAATAGGTACAATCTTGCTGTGTTTTCATAGCAAATTTACTTGAGCCTATAAAAAAATACTAAAAATGTCAAAAATCTGCTTACGAACTTATTACATCGCGGGCCACATAAAACAACCTCACGGGCCACGGGTCGGGCAGCCTTGCTCTAAATGCTAGATCAGCATCATTCTTTTAGCAGCCAATACTGCAGTGGAGCAAGAAGTCATCGTGGCCGCCACGAAGATTGCACTTTTGTTTTTCACACTTTTGATATAGGCTACACCAACATACATTCAACCAAAGCCGAGCAGCAAGTTTGTTCTAAGACACCGACTCCTGAAATAAGTCTAAAAAATTTGCGCGCATATGGGATGTGGATTTTGTCCAATTCTTGAGCGACTGGTTGTTGACGTACGTATGCAGCTGATAACGTAAAGACTGTAGAGTCCCTCAGGGCGTTTGAAAAATGTTTGGATTTTATGTCATTAAACGCTATGACATGCCATTGTGGTGGCATTTTTGTACGCTATTTGCTCTACACCTGCTTCCCAAAACCGATTAGGTTATTAGCTAGCTATTTGGGGTTAACAATAGGCCTAAAATTCACAAATATGATATACTGTAGACAACATTGCAAATTGGGGTAAGTTACACATGCCCTCTAAAGAAACCTGCATATGTTTGACCCACTCTTTGGGGGCCCCGCTGTCTTCTGTAATAAATCTTATTCATTACGTTATATATAGGCCAAAATTTTTTTCTGTCTAAGAAGGCAGTATTTTGTTAAATTTGCCACAAGTCGTAAGCGAAGGTTTTCCTATCAACGCTGTCTGCGTCGAGAAATTCTTGTTTGATTTTTTTGTACAGTTAAGTAACAAACGGCATTAGACTGCGGTCAGGTCAGCACGATACACTCAGGCTGTCATATCACGATGCGAACTGGAGAGACCATGCAGAGAGTAAAGCTAGTTGCACGGATGCCTTGCCCACACACGTTATGATTTAGCAGGTGTTGAGATGCTTTTTAAACTTAGGGCCCCGCGTTCTTGCAATGCTACAGGCCCCGCGCTAGCTTAATCCGCCACTGCACAAAGTGTGTATTTGCGAAAACGAAGCTACAATTGACTATTACTACGGCTCTGCACTAAAATTAGGAAATATTTGTCGCTGCAGCCTAACAGAATGGTTGATTCGTCGATCTAGCCCAGTGGTTCACAAAGTATGGGTCGAAACCCAAACAAGCGTGGTGAAGGGTCAAAAAATGGGACGCACCGAGGCGATCCAAACTGGAGTTGTGTACTTTCAACGATACCACGGCTTGTCTGTGTCAGTCCGCAGCGTACATACTTGAGAAAAGGATAGAACGACTAGCAACTTTCTTCCAAAAATCCACACAACTGTTGCAGGTAACTGCATCGCCTTGAACTACTGAGGCAAGCACAAGAGAAAGATGGTAATTCGGGGCATTAAACTAACAGGAAAGAAACCAGCAACAATAGAGCTCACTCGACGAGATTGCTCTACTGATACTAGGTTGCACTAGCATTATATAGGCATAAGCGTATGGCATGGGGATGCTGTAGCAGCCCCAACGCTGGAAAATTGGCATTATTTGGGCAAAAATGTTGAACATTTGGGCAAATTATACAGCTACATTCACATTTAAGTGAGGCAGTGTCTATGTTGCCATAGTTCATGTTCGTGGGTAACAAAGATGTATTACCCAACATACCTTTGGGCAACAAGAAGAATTACCCCAAATACTCTGAAGTTACCCTAAGTGGGATTCTTTCAAATGGGGTAAAAATGTTTGTGGTTTTGGGTAAGTAAGCTACCATGCAATGTCTCAGCTGTTTTGGGAAAAGGCAAACGTTGCCTTTGATTTGGGGGTACTTTTCCAAGTAAATTCTCGCAATTCTTGAAAAAGTAACTCACTTTTTACAGTGCATCAATGGCAAAAGCTTTGTTGAGACTATTTTGCCATTCTTTTCTGCCTCTAATGGCAAAATGCACTGCCTGATGGCAAAACAATGACTTCCTTAAAGTGAATTAAAATCATATGGGAATCCCAACAGCCTCCACAAAAATTTGGGCCAATAAAAGAAATGTCATTCAGGTTTTGGGTAAAATTAGAAACATTTGGGTAAATTAGGAGCATCTGGGTATGGTCCAACAGCTTCAATTATATCTGGGCAAATAAGAAAAGATTTATCCAAATTTGGGTGAAATTGAAAACATTTACATAAATTGGAAACATTTGGGTAAAGTCCATCAGCCAAATCAAATTTGGCAATTTGTAACAGCTTCATTCAATTGTGGTTAACTTCAAACAGTCATATTCAAAGATGGGCTGTATAGAAAAGCTCCATTGAAATTCGAATGCATCTAGAAACATTTAAGTGAACTATAAGAGCTTACATCAAATGTAGATCAAATTAGAATCATTTGGGTGAATTTCAACAACTTCAATCAAATTTGAGCAAATTGAACAACTTCATTCAAGTTTGCATGAAATTAGAAATATTTCCATAAATTGGAAAAATTTGGGTAAATTCCAACACTCTAAATCAACTTTTCGCAAACAACAATAGCTCCATTCAAAATTTGGGCCAAGTGGAACAGCTTCATTCAAATTTGGGTAATTTCAAACAACTTTATTTAATTTTGGGCAACTTCAAACAGTTTCATTCTAATTTTGGTTGTACGTAAGAGCTTCATTGAAATTTGGATACAATCAGAAACATTTGGTGAATTCCAACAGTCTCAACCGAATTTCGGTAACTGAAACAGTTTCAATCAAACTTGGGTAGCCTGCTACTGGAAAGATCTGTAGAAGAAGTTCATTCAGATTTGCATATGTTATAAATATTTCGGTAAATTGCAACAGCCCAAATCAAATTTGAGTTAATTGAAAGAACCTCATTAGAATTTGAGTAGACTTCGAAATATTGTAAAATTATGTAGGAACATGTAGTGTTAACCCACCATTCTAACTTACCCTAACTTTTGTGAACATCAAATCGGTGATGCTGGTAAGTGTTTTGCAGCTATAACAACAAAAATTTAGCTGTAAATGATGTTTGTTGATACTGCGAAGTTTTCATGTTTCAGGTTTGCTGCATGCTGTGAAGTTTTCAAGGCTCCATTTGTTGCTGCTATGCTTTTCTAGGCCTACAAGGTAGGTTTGATTTGCTTTTGTAGGCCTATAATGCAGGTTCGATTCAATACTATGAAGTTGTCATCGTTGGAAGTACAGTAGTAGCCTACTTAACCAATGTGCAGCCGCAAATTATTTTGTGGTAATAATCTGGTTCATCTGTCATATGATTCTGCAAAGTTTTCGTGTTTCAACATTGCTTTGATTTTGTGAGATTTACAAGTGTGAATCTGCCGCTGTGAAGTATTCATAAATACAATTAACTAAGTAACTGCAGCTGCAATATGTTGTGTTTTAGTAGTGTAGTTGTGATTTCATACTGTTTTGGTTTTCATACTTTGCATTTGTTTCATGCCATGCATTTGACATGTTGCATCCTGCCAAATTTCAACGCTTCAATTTGATGCTGTGAAGTGAAGTTCTTATGAACAGTACCAACTGTACTATCTATTGCATTGCATAATTCATTAATACAGTCCAGTGAAGCATTTCTGTTTTTATAAAGTATTCTTGCTGAGGTTACAAGAAATTTGTCATTGAAAATGTGCATTTGTACACATTCCTTCGTAGTTGATCACATAGGCTGCAGCATTAATGTCCGAATCAGTTCCATATTGCTATTTCTTTTTGGCATGCTGTGTTCAGCGCACATTCAACTGTCTAAACTGGAGTGTTTTTTTGGTTTTCATAACGTGACTTTAGAAGTTGTAAAGTCATGATGAGAAGCTGTAACCTGATAAAAAATATTGATTGCTAGTTGAGGGCGTAAGGCTTTGATCCCCATAGTGACACTCTTTTCAGAATTGCATTTATTTACTGCGTTATTTATATGATTTGGTAATGAAGAGGTGTTTAAACAATAGTAATTTCAAACTCAGGGCTGAGAAATCTCTCAGTTTACAGTTCATCAACGAGATGGAGATACCCACATCAACGAACTTGCACGAAAATGCGTTGCCGCCTTGAATTTCATTTGTACGTGAAGAATTGCAGGAGCGCGACTCATTGCATGAATTGATTTGTTACTTATATTTGACGGTTGGTAATTAAACATGCAGAAACCTTGATTTACTTACAATGGTACGTTTTGGTCTCAACGTTAAGACTTTCTGTTTATACATTATTTGGAAAAAACAAGATCAAATTTGGGCAAAATTTTTTGCATCCCCAAAAGTAGGCACTCCTGTACACCTACGTATATAGGGATAAGTGAATTACGATAATTCACTTGTGGTAACTATCACAGTGACTTGTTACTTATGGGTACCATCTAGCGGTGACCATTTATTTACATGTGGCGCCATCTCCAGGCCGCCACACAATCATCATGTTTTCATACGTTGCTTGAGGCTTTAAAATCGCAAGGTGTTCACCAACTCAGATTTGGGTCGCGCTCAAAAAAGGTTGGGAATCGCTAATCTAGGCCGTAGCTACATTGAGGCAAATAAGGCACTTGCCTCGGTGAACCTTCTGTATGTTGGCACAGCATATTTTTGCAACGCTAAATCAAATCATATCTTATTGTGTGGCTGTTTCAAAAAGAGCAGCAGCAGCTACACTGTGTTGCAACCACCAACCTAGATTAAATGAGGGCAAGATGTTAGGTCTCCATAAACTTCATTGAAAAGCATACCTAACCGGGGACTTAATTAAAATATTCGGAAAAATTTTGACCCTGACTACGGTAAAAAAATTTGACCCTGACTATGGCCATGTTATTCTAGTCATTCTTGCGTAAGCGGTTCTGCTGTTGAAGTCTTTTTTAAATCCATTATTATAAAATGCCAATCGATTGGGAAAATTTCAATTTAGCTTCATTTTAGTGACATGCCCTTTATCCAGGGCCGGAATAACCATTGGGCAAACCGGGCAAATGTCCGGGGCCTCGCGCGTTTGAGGGCCTTGGCCTTGAATATCAAAAGACACCCTCACTGGTTTTTCATGTCTTTAGGCTGTTCACCACGCGTCACAATTGTAGAGCTTTTTGATTACTGCGTTTAGTGTATACTGTAGTTTAAGGAAACTGACAACTTTGGCATTTGTCGTTTTTGAGTGACTTTGAACCAAACAGCACCATGCTTTATGACTCAAGAATTAGATCGAAATCAGTGCACCCATGGGCGTCCGCAGAAATCTTTCCAGGAGAGGGCAACGTCAAATTTTGCTTATCTTTTTGAGGTTGCTGACCATGCAAAGCAAATGCACGTTGACAAAACGCTTTACCCTTTCTACCCCATTATTTTGTGCTGTTTGAACCTCAATTCTCAATCTTCTGTCTGAAATGTTTTCTACACGTCGGCTATCAGAACTGCTTTTTCTTTTCATCATCATCATCATCATCATGGCCCATCCCGTCGTTGTCGACGATGAGCTCGGCGCTTCTTCATTTTTTCTATGTGGCTGACAATGAATAACCAAAACTCAGAGAGGCACGCCATCTGTTGCGATCGGCAGCAAGTGTTTCCCATGACTGTGGAGAGATGTGGAAGCCC
>JGI24022J15233_10010356_pt1 | contig 10575 bp, 4 predicted proteins | sample Ectturendosymbi2_FD_15233 | JGI IMG/M metagenome (IMG submission 15233)
GCTAGGCCAAAGTGTTTCGCTGAAGTTTTCATTGGAAACTAGGCTCGAGTCCGAGTCTTTTGAGCCTTTGATCGACTTCCTAGCGTTTCTGGTCCAAAGTTACGATCTTAAATAAACAAATTAATTAATTATCTAATTAACTAATTAGTCAACAATTTTTACTAACTTAGATGATAACTTTTGAACCTGAAACCCCAGCAGGTCATCCAAAGTATCAAAAAACTCGGATTGTAGCCTGGAATCCAATAAAAACTTCAGCGAAATACTACCATCTGATGGTTGGCGCCTAGGGCCAGGCAAAGTTGGCCAAAAAGTCCTCCATTTATGACGTCACTCACAAAAAACCTGCAACCCCCAAGCAAAAAAATTTTTTGAGTGTGAACTACAAGACATGCCGAGTCTTTAACACTTCGACCAAGTTCGTAACCCAAACAGGAGCGGAGAAATTCCCGCGCAAAGCCACGTGCAATCCAGCTGTTTTTTTGCGAGCTGCTTGAATTAACCCGGGCGTCGAAGTGTTAAGAGGTTGCATACATTTGTTGATTTGAGATACCATTTGACACTTTCAGTACCAGTTGACTTATACATACATTTTAGCTAATTTAAAGTTCTCAGGGAAATACATATACGTTTTTATCCAAAATTCCCAGTGTTTTGTTGTCTAAAAATGCAGTCTTAGCCTGAGGCTATGTAACTTTAGGTTTTGGGATAAGAATCCAAACTCTGTGTGGCTCAGAGGCTGTGTAAATGCATTGCCCTTGTGAGTGGGTTCACCTAGGTGGGACCAGGGTCTGGCAGCAATGAATGTGATTTTGAGCAATGTAAGCGTTTTGATATGCTGCCAAATGCTAGGAAAGCATGTAGAAATGTATCAGAAACGTTTCTGTAAGCATGTTTAGACATGTTGATAAAGTTTTATTATTTGATGCCAGGGTGAAGCTGCTTCTATCATCTAAAAAAGTGGCTCTGGTAGGGCCAGGCTTGTTGCAGTGGCATGTAGCCTAAAATGTTTTGAAATCGATTTGATATGTTGGCAATTGAATAGTGTAAAAGCAACTAAAAATTTGCTAGGTTTACCATTTTAGCTTAACCTGGAAAACACCTAGCAGTACCTGCTTTCTGCAGAAGCAGACAGCATTTGAATTTCCCACCAAAACCACCTGAGAACCGTGGATATCGCTGCAGGGAAATTACCTGGGATTGAATGTGTTAATAAATATACAGTTGTTCACCTTTACTGACAGTCATTGTCAAAATTTATGTAACACCTTTGCTGCTGGGACAGTTTGCATGAACCCTTGATTCCGGTGTCATTTAGCAAGTTCATAATTTGTCAGGCCATTGAGCTAGAGAGCTGTTTAAACCCTTAAAAGATGTGGAGTCTTCTTGTTTGCAATGAAAAAAAATTAGGTTTTGGACTTTGGGTGTTTTGTGAGTGACATCATAAGTGGGGTAGGTTTTGCGCTATTTTGGCTCACGTTACCTAACCTAGCCCTAGGCCCCAACTGCTAAATGGAATTTTTTGACTCAACTTTTTGTTGGAAACTAGGCTGTAATCTGATTTTTTCGAGTCTTTGATTGGCTTTCTAGCATTTCGGGTTCAAAATTTATGGCTTAAAAACAACAAACTAGTTAACCCCAATTAATTTGTTGTTTTTAAATAATTTGTTTAAGTGACACAATTTTTGGCTCAATAAGCCATTTGGGTTGGACATAGCTAGTTTAAAGAATTAAGATACTACACTGTCAACTGTTTTCCTAGAATCTGCCTCTTATCTGCTTGAACATCTCCTCTGCCAGTTATATACTTAGAAAGTAACTAATCATAATTATTAATTCTATATTATTTATTAACCAATAAGACACAGTACAAAACAAGGCCCATACATTAACTTATTGTTCATGGACCTCAGAGCTGTTTCACAACAAAAAGGTAACCCTAACGGTTTAGAGAAGTTCCAATTCAAGAATGTACATAAATGTCATCTAACTTATTTTCATTCCAAACTGAAGCAATTTCTCATCTCAATCACATAGCACTTATTCACCCTATCCCTGGTCTACTCAGCTACAGTATATAAAATAAACATTTACCAGCAGAGACTTCAAAATGCTGCTCACAATTCTATGAAGTAGACCTAAAAACACAGAATTCAAATCACACACAATAGTATTCAAATGACATAATGATTGACTAGATAACAGCCTTTTCTGCAATTCATTTTCATATAAAAAATATGGAACACAGAAAACACTCAGCGTGTATCCAACAAGTAGACTTCCATGCTACTTCAACTAAAACTTGCACGCTATTAATGATTGAAGCAAAGCTAATGTTGAAGTATTACAACAACACCTCACATTTACTTGATCTAAAGACATGTTATACAGATAACTGTTGCCACGTAAAATGTAATGGGAAAACCTCTTTAATGTTTCGCAAATATATTGTTCATATAAAAGATTGCAAATTGATATTGTTACGATCAAAAAGCACAAGTGGCAAGTGTGCTGAGCTTCACACTGTGGGAGCAAGAAACGATAAAGATCATATACTGTGAATCAATCTTCGTGTCTGCTAGTTATCACATTCAATGGTTCACCATTAGCATCAGAAGAGGTTACATGCCACGATCACTCTGTTATTGCTTGTTCACACCTTGTCAACATTCCATTCATGGTGAATTGCACATTTAACACCACATCAACCAAGAGGTTGCAACATTATCACATAACATGTAAATAGCAACACCGGTACATATCCTTAATTTTCCTATCCATGATTGTCAAATTCTTTTTAAATGATTACAAACAAAGCTGCTAACTATTTAGTTTCATGGTAAATTTGAAAAAAACAGTTTTTATTTTTTAGACACTTGCAAATTTATCTGCCTCATGGTACAGCAAAAGGTAACAAAACCCTTTGGGTCTTGGAAGAAGCATTGGTATCATAAAGTTCTTGCCATTGACTATAAACAAAAAAAATTATGTTTGTTGGAGTGATATCTGTAGCAACTTCAACTTCGTATCATAGTAACTCTGTTACAAACAGAACAGTTACATGCAAAAATCGTTCATTTTGATTTATTTGTATTTTGTGAGCAGTTATTAAAATGGACATCATCAGATTATGTCAATATTGAGACAAAAAGTTAAGTAAAACTTTACCTGCAAGTGAGTACAATTTAGCCTTGTTTGGACAGGTGCAGTCCACGTAAGAATTGTTCAGTTGAACCAGCTTGCATATGAACAAGCTCAAAATAAAACATTAAAGTAGCAACATGGCTGTACCAGCTGCACCACAGCAGTTATGTAAGACTGACAAGTGTTTCTTGGCAGCAAACAAAAATCACTTTTAGGTCTTGATTTCCTTTGCAAGCCCATGCCTCAGAAAAAATATCAAGTTATGAAATGCTTGATTTAATATCAAGAACATGCAAATTGTCTTAGGTTTGTTAGAACAAATAGCAAGCTTGCACATACATCATCGAGTGCAAAAACAAACTGGATTTTAAATCTTATGTTTACTACTTCTTTCTTAACCATGTTGCGATTACAGAGCCTAAGCAGCTAGCACACAAAGCTTCACCCTATGCCAGCAAGCAACAATAGAGATCACATGCCATGAACATTGTATTTTTGCTTGTTCATTCCACTTGCACTTACATTTACATTTGGGTGCTATTCTTCACACACACCCCGTTCATGGTGAATTGCATATTCAATGCTATGCCAACCAAGAGGTTGCAACAACATCCCTTCCTTTTTATAATGAACCACACAGATTGCACATTCTTTTTGTGAAAGTTTTTTCATGAATCATTTTCATGATTTATGTGTCCAAAAATGAAGCTGTTTGCTGTGAAGTTGAGACACATTTTGGAAGTTTTCCACTTGGAAGGTATACAGAAAAAATTCTGGGCACATATTCACGATTTATATGTCCAAAAACGAAGCTGTGTGCTGTGAAGTTACAACGCATTTTGGAAGTTATCTGCTTGCAAGGTTTACAGAAAAAATTCTGGGCACATTTTCACGATTTATGTGTCCAAAAATGAAGCTGTTTGCTATGAAGTTCAGATGCGTTGTGATAGTACTACTGTGCTTGCAAGGTTTGCAAGAAAAATTCTGGGCGCATTTTCACGATTCATGCATCCAAAAACGTGGCTGTTTGCTGTTAAGTTGAGAAGCATTTTGGAAGTTATCCGCTTGCAAGGTTTACAGAAAGAATTCTGGGTGCATTTTTACAATTTATGCGTCCAAAAACGAAGCATTTTGCGGTGAAGTTCAGACGCATTTTGGAAGTTTTTCCCTTGGATGGTTTACAAGAAAAAATTCTGGGCACATTCTCACGATTTATGCATGCGAAAGCAAAGCTGTTTACTGTGATGCTTAAATGCATTTGGGAAGTTTTTGCCTTGCAAGGTTTATGAAACATGCTCTGGGCGCATTTTTACAATTCCGCATGTTCATAAATCTTTGCTGTGTTGTTCGGTCCCATTGTGAAGTCCTTGACTTTGCATTTTGTTGAAATGCTTGGAATCTGGACACATTTTGAGTACTAGTGCACCAACAAACTGCAGCGTCCAGGCAGGATTTTAAGTGAAGGAATTTTTTGAGGAAGACTTGGACTGGCACCATAGACACATTCTGTTATATCTGAGCATCGAAAAAAGAACAGATTTTGTGAAATTTTACCTAAGTAAAGTTTTCTGGCAAAATTAGGCTTAGTCGTTGATATAGGCCTTTATCTTAACTTCTACTTGTGTTTTGTGTTTAATGTAGCTTTGGCAGACAGTAAAACCTATTTTTTTCTGGTTTATCACGTCTTATCACGCGACTGATAATCGGCTGAGGCCAGAAAGTTTAACAAAATCATTGGTGATGTTTTAAAATTTCACAATCATTTGTGATGTTTTAAGTTTGAAAGCAAACAAGCCTGCAAGAGGCGGGAAGAATTCTGCAATTATCATTGCATGATAATAGTTATAATTAATATAAGCTTGGTGAGATATAATTACGATGCACATATTGCAAAAAACAGTTAACTTGCACATGCAGTAAAGTGCTAATGAAGTCGGTGCTTGTTTGCAAAATTAGGCTAAAAAACAATGTCTCGATCAAGTCAGTATAAGCAGTCGAAATGCTGGGAGAAGAGGTTTCCGTCAATCAATTTTGACATATCATCAAAAAAACGCTGTGTGCAGTTAAGGCTAGTATGCCTAGAATCTTTCAGTGAAAAAATATGCCTAAAATGGTTGCGCAGAGTGCTTTTCTATATAGTATTATAACTTTTTATTCTGACCGAAATGGCTTTTAGGTATTTAGGCACTTGTGAGTGATCTCTGCCTATAACGAAAGGCCAGTGAAATTACGCTCGGGCGCATTTTTCCAAATTCATTACTGCAATGGTCTGTAGTATGCAATTTGCACACACTTCGCTTTCAGTGACCTCTGCCTTTTGCATCTTTGGCCTCATAAAAGTTATGCTGCCAATAAACAATGGAAACCCATGTCAGGTTGTGGATGACATACACTCCATAGTCAATGATACAATGCAAAAGCATACACCACTACAACCACTATCAAGAAACGGAAGGAAACTCCTCAACAAGCCATGGATCACACAAGCATTATACATATCCATAAAAAAAAACAAAATTACCAAAGTCTAATAAAAAATGGTCTTGAAAATAAAGTCAAATTTGCACATTACAAAAGATACAGAAACCAACTAACACATTTGCTGGTACTGTCAAAAAAGAAATATTATCAATCCCAGTTTTTAAGTGCAAGAAATGATAGTGCAAAAACATGGAAACTCATTAATACCCTATTGCCAGAAAGAACCAAAGCTACCTCCACCCCTCCCAATTTAACCCATCCCTTATCTGGAGAATGCAAGCAAAATCCCACAGATATAGCAAATATCTTAAATGATTTCTTTGTATCTGTTGGTAAAAACATGGCCAGCAAAATAATCCTTCCGCAAAGCAACAAGACTCACATTTCCAAAATGAGCTGTCAGTCCTCATTTTATTTACATGATACATCCGCTGAAGAAATCATGCACATCATACATACTCAAAGAAAAGAAGGGTACTCGTCAAAATGGCATCCCTCAGAAAATCTTAAAATTATGCAGTGAAACTTTATCTCCATTCTTAGCAAATCTCTTAACGATTGCATAAACCAAGGTATATACCCACAGAACTTTGAGTGTGCCCAAGTTACTTCTATACATAAAAGTGGGCCAGAAAATGTGTGCACTAACTATCGTTCTATGACAGTGTTGTCTCCCTCAAACAAGATATTTGAAAAACTTTTCTGAGCCAATCCATTTATATAATCAAAGACACCTACCTTGTAACCATTAGTCATGGATTTTGCTAATTCTCACATATAGACATTGATAGACATTGAAAAATTATGATGATAGCAAAAAATATTTTTGAAATATCTTCACCAGCAGCCGAGATACAGTATTTTGAATTTTTGGCCACTAAGTGGAATTTCAGAGGCGAGCACAAACATTTTTTCATTTCTCACAGTCAATTTTTGGCAATCACTCTTTACCTTGAACGATTTTTACAATGAAAAACAACTATTTTACCATTTTTTGACCCAAGGAATTCATTTTTGAAGTTGAAATATTGATAAGAGGATTTCATCACGAAATTTGGGGTTAAAAATTTTCTTAACATTTTTTTATAATTTATCCTTGAGACAATATTTTAGCACTTTAGCAAAAAGTTGCCAAAAAAATTTTTTTGTCATTCAATAAAGCAAATGTGGTGCTATAATTTCACCAATTGTGATTGATGTAAGTTGTCTTAAAGAACCCAACCAAAAAATTTTTTTGAGTGCAATCTACTAGACTGGCTGATCCGTTTGAGCCCTTGAACAGCTCTTTAGCGCAACCAGCAGAGGAGCTAGGGCGTTGGTAAAGCAACAGATAACAGCTGTTTTTTAGGCCGAAATCGAAGTACAAATCGAATATATCGCACGCCAGCTCTCAAAGTGTTAAAATTCTGCTGTTATCTTCGTAAAGAAAACAAAGAGAGAAAACTAGGTCTATGTCAAGGAGTGAGATACTTATCTTAACTTACCATCTGAGTGTCTGCTTGTCATAGAATTTCATTTTGTTGTGATGCTAAGTTCTAACTTGAGTAATGAAAGTTTTGATGTGGGCCATAATAAATTCACGCAGGCCACAGGTTCCCTCCCCTTCTTTAGAGGCCAAAGGTAATCAACTTACCTATACAAGAGTGAAGCAAGAAAATCTTGCTGAAATGGAGATCTGGGCTACGACACTTGGATACACTTAAAACTGTATGCATGCACCACTACAAGTGATCCAATGACAATGCATTGAGAAAAACATTTCTAAATGCTGTGATGTATTGAAAAAGCACTAGAAAAAAGTCAATGCAAGCCATAAGGTGACTGTTGTAATGGCCTAGGAATTGGAAATGCAATCAATCAAAGTTTTACCAGGTTGGAAATAATTGTGCTATTTGTTACCAAGAAATTGAAAAAAGTGATGTTGACAGACTCAGTGAAAGCACCTCTTAGACTAGAGGAGTTACCAGTACCACTAACAGTGATCAAGGAACTACACAAACACAATCTGCAAAACGCTAGGATACTTTTAACACTTTCACTTGAAGAATTGTGTTTCAATCAAGATCAGACTGAACTTTCAACATCTTGAGTTGAATGCATAAAAAAAGGATTCAAGTGATTTGCTTAATATGATGCTTGAATTTAAAGAAAAATTGCTACCAGCAAAATAATTCCAAAAATGTAACAACTGCTGGCAATGAAGCTAAGATCATAGAGTGCAAATAAAGCTGCTAAATCCTCTGAAGAATATCTGGTGAGAGAATCACAAAATAAAGTTTGAGAAGGCAGCAGGTGGTATATTAGGAAAACCAACATACAAGAGTAGAAACAATTTACCTCAATCAACACTTGAAGCTGTTGCTGCATTTTATAAGAATGATGAATACATTAGGGTTATGCCTGGCGAAAGTGATTGTGTAATGTTGGAGGAAATGTGTAAAAGCGAAAACAATTAATTCTTTGTAACTTGGAACTGCATTTTGCATTTTAAGAGAAACATCCTGACATCAAAAATCGCCTTTCACAATTCTGTGGCTTGTGCCCTAAATGGTGTGTTAACATTTTACATAGTGGCACACACTCTGTGTGTGTGCACCCAACACCAAAACACCATCTTACTATGCAATGCTGCAACCTGAAGCAAGATTACAAAGATTTTGTGTTTGTGATTGTGTGCAGAACAGAAAACAAAATGTGTATGATTCACAGATGTGGGAGTTGCCCTGGAAAATATATTTATATCAATTTTTTAAAAGAGAAAAGCTGACAAATGAATCTACAGATAATGTAGTATGCATGCAATGGCAATCCACTGACAAACAACATTGAAAACATTAGTTTCTGCTCCATCTTTTGTAGGTATGATTTTGCTGACAGCAAATTTTCTGTAACTACAAGCATCAAATTAAGCGAATCACTTGAAGCCGTTTTCAATGCATTCAACTCAAGATGATGAAAGTTCAGTCTGACCTTGATTGCAACACAATGCTTCACAAATGTGTTAAAAGCATTCTCCAGTCGTTGAAACACTTTCTGTATCTATTGCTTTGCATGATTTTACCTTTGCTTCTTTGGTATGCCATGAGTAACAGCTGGTGACACTTGACAAGCATCCAGTTTGTGTTTAAGGTAGAATTTCGCTGGTTGTCTTTGTGTGGTTTCTTCATAACTGTCATGGAACTGGCAACAGAACTGATTTGATAAGTGCTTTCACTGAGACTGTCAACATCACTTTTTTAACATCCCCTCTGCGGCCTGTGAGTGTGGCACAGAAAAAAACTGCCAACCATGTTTTCCTCGAATGTCCAATCCATTGACCTACCCATGGACTACACTGTCCTGATGTTTCTGAATGATGAGACAATTGAATGGCTGCTCAAGCCTTGCTTGAAGACCTAGCGCAGCCAAGCAGTGTAATGAAAGAACTGGCTGAAACGATGAAGAAGACTGTTTTAACTTTTTGTTAGCATATAGCACATTATTTCCAACCAGGAAAAACTTTGATTGATTGCATTTCCAGTTCCTCGACCATTGCAACAGTCACCTCATGGCAGGGTGGGCAAACTACAGATTGTGGACCACATGCAGCCCACAAGAGCATGTAAATGGATAACACATAGTTTGTGTTGAGGAAATGTTCTAGTAGTTTTAACAATGTCTGTGTGTACTACAGTGTCAGTGTGAAATAAAATAATACAAGGTCATAATAATATTATCATTAATTCATATTTTGAAACAAATTTTAACTGAAGTAAACAAATGTAATATATGTAGTCCCTGGTAGCAATAAAGTTTTGAATGTGACCCTCCATAGAAGCTCTTTGCCCGCACTGCCTTATGGTTTGCATTGACTTTTTTCTAGTGCTTTTTCAATACATCACAGCATTTAGATTTTTTTTTCTCAAATGCATTGCCAATGAAACACTTGTAGTGGTGCATACAAACAGTTTTAGGTGTATCCAAGTGTTGTAGCCCAGATCTCCATTTCAGCAAGATTTTCTTGCTTCACTGTTCTACAGGTAAGTTTATTACCTTTGTCCCCCAAAGCTTTGCACAGTGAGCAGTTTACAATACTTTGCATGTTGTGGTAACTCAGAGAATGATTAAGTGACGTTCAGAATTTGAAGAAAGCAAAACAAGCTAAAGATATTACAGCAACTTAAGCAACTACCAAGTGATATTCCTATTTGAAACTCTGTTAGAAGTGTCATTTTAGGTAAATTTCTTGTGATCTTTAAAGTTGGATATCGTCTTTAAGACAAAACTTACATCAATCAAAATTGGTGAAATTATAGCACCGTATTTACTTTATTGAATGACAAAAAATTTTTTTGGCAACTTTTTGCAAACGTGCTAAAATATTGTCTCAAAGATGAGGTATAAAAAAAATTTAAAGAAAATTTTTAACTCGTTGGCTGCCGGCCTACAGTATATTCGTACTTCGATTTCGACCTAAAAAACAGCAGTTTTCGGTTGACTTACCAACGCCCTAGCTCCTCTGCTGATTGCGCTAGAGAGCTGTTCAACGGCTCAAACGGATCGGCCAGTCTAGTAGACTGCACTCGAAAAAAATTTTTTGCCTGGGGGGTGCGGGTTTTTTGTGCGTGACGTCATAAGTAGTTTTAGAGTCATTTTGGCTCATATTGCCTGGCCTAGGGCCCAGCCACTAGGCCAAAGTGTTTCGCTGAAGTTTTCATTGGAATCTAGACTCGAGTCCAAGTCTTTTGAGCCTTTGAACGACTTTCTACCGTTTCTGGTTCAAAAGTTATGATCTAAAATAAACAAATTAATTTATTAACTAATTAGTCAAATTTTTTACTAACTTACATCACAACTTTTGAACCCGGATCCCAGCAGGTCATCCAAAGTATCAAAAGACTCGGATTGTAGCCTAGTTTCCAGTAAAACTTCAGCGAAATACTACCACCTAACGGTTGGCGCCCAGGGCCA
>JGI24022J15233_10010359_pt1 | contig 10573 bp, 7 predicted proteins | sample Ectturendosymbi2_FD_15233 | JGI IMG/M metagenome (IMG submission 15233)
GTCTTACATTTACAGGACTGATGATGCGTTGGAAAACGTGAAACTAGTTTCCCCGTCAATAAACTGTGACTGATTTACTTGCCGCCATCTTTGTGGCGTTTAACTATTAAAAATATATACACTTGCAAGTTTTAATCGTCGCAGAAGAATGCAAGCAGAAAGCAGGCAGATTCCTCAGAAGCTTGCCGCAAGGCTAAAGTTTGCTTACTGTTAACAAAGTTTTGTCAACTTCTTGATGTTGTAGTGAACCTAAGCTTGTGTTTGCACTCGATTCACTTGGGTTCAACCTGTGACACAGTTGTAAGTTGGGCCAGGTTTGGTAGTAAGTTTGCTAAAATGTTTCAGGCAGATTTCAGGCCTGCATAGAAAATTTTTTCACAACAACAGACACTTATGTTGCCAGTTACTGTTGAACCAATCAAGTTGTTAAATCTTCAATAAAAATGATAAATTGTGATTAATTTAGTTATTTTCACTTTGCTATGTCCCCAATACCTGCAGTTCTGCGTATCTTGACTCACTCAGTAAATTGGCTTTCAGGTCTAAGTTGGGCTTTAAAAATATATGTCGGGCCAGTTTTGGGTTTCAAAAGAAACCCATTTACAACTCTGCTGTGACAAGTTACAATGTGGTTGAGCAAGCACATGAATACGGAGCTTCGGTTTAACATGATTTTGTATCTAAATTTGGTAACGAAAATTCTGATGCGGGCCATATCAAATGTCCACACAGGCTGAAGATTCCCCACCCCTGGATTACAGCAAGCCTAGAGCTTTTAATTATCCCGAGAAAACATTAAGAATCCATGATGTTGAATTTAAATTGGTTGAACGTATGGCCTTTGCTTTTCACATTTACGTGCAAGGGAAAACAAGATCATGAACGCTGTTTCTTGTTTCGTTAACCTCGGTTCGAATAAAACAATGAAAAGCAACTCTTGAGGTGGTGGTACGACAATGACTTCGTGGCAGCGATATCAAGAATCCAAATCAGACGTTGGGATAATGGCAAGTCGCACACTGGGAATCTTCCCAGTGCGAAATAGCGACAGATACCTTGGGTTGTGATCACGCCACTCAACCTCTTTGGTCGGGTGCTGCTAGGCAGAGCTTAAAGTTGCTATATTAATAAGGGTTGACGAAACGGAAACATTTCCTACGCTTTCACTAGAGATGAAACAAAGTTTGATAGTGATGGTTAGAGGCAATGTAGAAAGTGTTTAGTACCAGACTGCATATACTTGTTCCACAATTAGCAGGGATACATTTGTTCGCCTTGATAAACTTTCAGCTTAACACATTATGCTGCCAACATTCATTTAAAATTTCAGTTTTTATCTGTATCTGTTCTGTGCTTGGTCTTGGAGACTGGAGCTGGTATATCAGCACTAATCTTTAAAGAGCCCGTGAGTATGGTCACCATCGATTCCGATCCTGCTTTGCATCAAGATGCTGTTGTTGGTAATTACTTCAGGTAATTTGCATGCTTGACACATGATTTCATTGCAACGTAATTTTATGTACTGATAATGCAATATTGATGGTTGTTCAATTAGCAGTTGTTATTTTTTCAAAGTTTGATGGTTGCTGTCAGTTTTTTAGATTGCTTCCAACACTGGTTGTGGTGGTTTTTACCCGAAGCTGTGTATGCGGAGTTTGTAAGTGAACCAGTCATTTCAAAGATTTGACATTCCATTGTGAAGCAAACCTTTTTGTTAATTGCAGCATGATATTAGTCATTGAGTAAATATTTACGAATAAAACCTTATCATAGCATGAAAATTTGTGTGTAGCTTGCAAAAATGCTTGTTGCAAGTAATATGTGGCATACACTCAAAACTGAAAATTTTGCTTGAAAGTCTGAACTGATCTCCAATCAAGATGTTGTCTTGAAAAGCTAATAAAAATTGATTGTGGAAAGATACTGTGATATATTATGCCAAAAAAAAAAAAAGTAGTGTCATTGTATCTGAGACAAGATTCAGAAAATATGTACTAACTAATTTTAAGTTAAATTTTTATGAGTATAAGAACTATTTCAAACTTTTTTTAGATTAGGTGCCGTATTGGGCTATCATCTTCAAACATTGGAGCAGTTTTGGGCTTGAAATTGTGCACTTTCTGATAGTTTTTTGCTATTGGTTATCATGCAGTTATGGCTATTGCATATCATGTTATTGGATGTGTGTTTGACAGATGGATGGTTTGTGATGTGATGTCTAGTAATTGTGTGATAACATGAAAAAGAGTTGTGAGGTTAGTTACTACAGGCTGGAAACAATGTGCGTGGGTTTGCGATGTTGACAGCAGATGGTAGATCTCTGAAGGTTGACTACTTGAAAAGTAGAGCTTGGGTCAAAAACGGTTGGATGCTCCCGGTCTATACCAATTGAGTCACAACTGACTAGCACAGTACATTGAGCATATTGTAAATGGCCAAGTCATGTGCCTGGAAATATACGAGGGCAATGTAAAAGTGCATTGAGATAGTTATCGATGGAAGTATATGAAAGGCATTGTAATGTTTCCAACATGTAGATATGAAATTTTCTGGCTCTGAATAGTTACATGGTAAGACTGTGACATAGTGTAACTAATTTAAAGTATGTCTGTGCAGTGTGTATGCTCCTAGAGAAAACACACTGCCATTTTGAACTAAACAACCTTGCTACTATATTTTTTTTAAAAGCAGCTGATAACATGAAATTTCTACGACAGCTGCAAGCATGCTAGGTAAGAAACACAGAATCATAGCTGCCTCAGGTGGAAGAACAAAGAGTGTGATCACTGGCTGCAGCAAAAAGAACTGAATGTTATGAAAATATATCCAAGTGTAAAATTTTTGGCGCAAATTTGCAGCCTGGGAATGGGCATAAATTCCACTTTGTTGGGAACAAGAAATTCTGAAACGGAACAGAAAATTTGTTTATTTCTTGTCTTTCACTCATTTTCGATCAAAGCATTCAAATTTTCTCCAATTTGGCCCACCCCACCCAATTGTACCTGAAGAAGGTTGGCAAATACAAAAATAAGCACAAAACATTGAACTGTGTTCAAACTGTTGGAGAAAACGGTATCTGAATGCAGAATTCTTGCTGCGAAATGTCACATTGTTGTGAATGACTCACGTGTTGTTAAGCATCAAATTATTATTCCACACTGGGTTTTTCATTTCGCTGAAACATTTAGGTCATTTGTCAGAAATGGCTTAAAAATTTCTGTAATTTTTTTGTTTTCGGAAATTTTTTATGACAGAAGAAAGCAATAATAATGAATTGTCTTAATTTATCTCAGTCATGAACAAAAAGCAGATTCTGCATATCTATTCAAGCCAGATTAGAGGGTTTTGTATGCGACTAGGGTTCCACACAGCATGCGCTTGAAATATATGAAGGTGCATCACTGTGCAAAAGACACAATCCTGTGTGAAACCCTCCACTTGGCTGGCTCTGACAGATTTCTGTAAGAGGCTCTGTTGGCTAACTTGAAGCACTCCGACTCGACAGCTTTACGCAACCTAGCTCAGAACAAAATTTCGCTCGACTTTCATGTGATTTAAATTATGAGTGTGAATCGAGCTGAATGCTGTAGACCAGGGGTCTCCAAACTTTTTTGTCCAAGGGTCACATAACCTATCACACAACAGTTCGGGGCTGGACATCTTACGTAATGTGACTGTTTTGGGCTATGTTACATTCTACCAAATCAACAAACTTTGTAAATATATTATTTTTTCATTAGTGAGAAAATGTCTTCTCAAGCCGGATGAAATAGTGACGTGGGCTGGATTTGGACCTTGGGTTGTAGTTTGGAGACCCTGCTATAGATGTTTTGATATAAGTTCGTCATTTTGTGTGGTGGGAAATGAGATCAAAATGCGTATTTTCAAGCACGCCACAAATAACATTTTGCCTGAAATGATTTGATTATGTCAAATATACCTTGATCTTTTTGCAGGTATCTTCAGGCATCAGGTCAGAAAAAGTGTTTGCGAAATGTAGTCATGATGTATCACCCATTCTCCAATTCATAAAGTAAAAATTAGTAGTATCCAAATCTTTTAGCTAAAACTGAAGCTAAGGTTGCACATCAGGCAAGTGTTTTTACCCACTCATTTATTGACAGAAACTTAGTGATCTTGCTGCACTTTAAGAAAAGCTGACCCCTAAAGTAATAAAGTCATTATTGTCCATCTGCAAGGTAGCAGTAATTTGCTTAATCATCGCAAACATTAACCAAGCCCAGTAATAACTAAAAGTTCACTATAACCCTAAAAGGTGTCTAATCAGGTAACATGCCAACCTGCGCTCACAAATCGTTTCTATATCACCGTGGTTGCTGGACATGCAGTTCATGTTTTGCCTATGAGTCCTGACAACCACCAGACAGTGACTTAGGGGTATGTTTTCCCTGTTTTTTTTTTAATCGTAAACCAAAGTGTTTTTGAAATGACCGAAAAAAATTGAGTCATTTCGGTCAGAATGTCTGAAAATGCAGCCTATGAACACTGTTACGGCAAGTTTTAATAGAACTGAGACAAATGACTGAAATGTTTCAGACCAAAATGTCTCAGCAAAAAATGATCGAAATGTCGCAGCGAAAAAAAAGCAGTGTCTTCCTGTAGTGTGGGTATGTAGGCCAAACCCGTCGCTTTTGGCATAGAGGTAACAAAAAATGCCATACCACCCAATATGTTTTGTTGAATCAATCTGTCATTTTGTGAATGGATCATCCCTAGAATGCGTAGAACATCTGGGATTTTCTTAAGTAATATGCACTCTTTTAATGTTATCCTTATTGATTGCATGAGCGAAACACTCATTCCCAGTGATAGGTACGCTGTATTATGCTTGGTAGATAGGATAGCTGATTGGCAATGCTGTTGCCAACATAACATTACTTATTCTTGCTGTCAGTGGCGTCTGTCACGCCTGTGTCTTTTATTGACAGGCTAAGAACTTTGTGAATGAATACGTCTTGAAAGGAATCGTGACATATTATGACGACCAAGATTTGAAGAATGTTTTTGACTACATTCAGGAAGATGTGAGTTTCGTGGTGTAAATGGTGATTTTGAGGAAGTTGGTTTCGGTTTTAAAAAATACAGTTTTNGTGTATAGAACGTGTAAAACCGTAGAGTTTTAAAAGTATAAAAACCACTGTAACCACAGTGAAAAATGCACAAATATNTCAAGACTTTTCGGACATACTTCATACATCATCAGTTAAAAATGACAATCTTACCAGGAGGTGTCGGCGCACGATCTTATCAGATGTGGGGTCTCAGCTGCAATGTNTCCGTCACTAAAAACGCCCTGCAATGCGTGTTGCACATTTTGCACTGGCATGACAAAGATTGGATAAGCCCCGATCATGGCCCGAGCCCGCATTCCACGGGAGTTTATTCTGTTCAAAGAAATTATCAATTTGTTGCAGAATGCCGTAGTCATCGTCTTCAAAACTTTCGCACATTGAGAATTCTTGTTTCAGCTCATTAGTATGCGCATGTCGACCACCAACCAACAACTGTTCACAGCCAGAGCTGATGAATTTGCTAGCTGAAGGCTGATTTTTGCTGTAATAGCTCAATGTTCTGCCCTACTTGATCAAAAATTTCCTGCGACGAGCACTTACACGGCAGCATATTGCATCGTTCGAAAGAGATCTTCTGAATTTTTTTCTTGGCTTCCGCCCACCTAGATGTTCAGCCATATCCGTAGCGCAAGGCTTGACAAGTCGTTCGCCATTCTCAAAACAACTCGATAGAGTGGTTTAAACCTGATTTGCCCTCTGCCAATGATCTGAGAGCAGGTAGTATTCCAGCAGCACGAAATCGAGCCTGTGTGGCAAAGAAAGACTGAGGCCGCCATATTTATGTGCAAAATGACGTCAAGTAAAATGAGCTTTTAAAATTGATGGTTTCGTAGAAACATTCCCAAGCACTCGAGAAGAAAAATACACTAAGATTTTTGAACACCCCTTCTATTGCAAAGTTGAACCCGAAGTTATCGTAGGATTCCCGATAAGTTCCCTGCTTCGCCATAATAACTGTAGAATATTGTAGTTTTACTTATGAATTGCACCATAGCGCAGACTCCAACGATTTATTGTACAAGTATATGAAAAATAGGCCCACCAATCACGAGCAGCCTGTTGCAATTCGTTTGTAATGTCACTGTAAAGGCCTACTAAACCGAAGTTGGTTACATAGTTCTTATTCTCGCTCTTCTTAACACTAATAGACCTTTTAATCACTAGCAACTGCCTCCGTGTATTATTTCTTGTGATGTCATGTATATACAAGTTTGCTATAAAGCGCTTCTTTTAAAGTGGCAGGTATGTATGGGTTTCATTGATCGAAGCTCCGAGTCGGGAAAACACTGCCCAGCATTTTTGATCAATATAAGACAAACGCTTGTTAATAAGATTTATAAAGTGCTTGATTGGCTGCTTCCTGCGATAAAGCATGCTACTTGTAGTTAATTCTTTCTGCGACAGTTTCAGTGTTGTGGTGGAAGGATATTTAAAGACTGGGAAATGAACATTTACCACAATTGTTCATCGCCTGGACCAGCTGCATGCGGCGTGCCTTATTCTTGCTGCCGACCACAACCAGGGGATGACAATGTCATCAACTCCATGTGTGGATATGACACAATGACGCTTGAGGTACGTATGCGTGGTTGCTTTTTCGATAAAGTAAAGTTGTGCTCACTATGCGTATTTTGAAAACCTGTGCATCTATCCTGGCACAATTTGCTTTCGCAACGCCTAGCGCTTACTGAACAGCTCCTTTGAACATAATCGCGTGCGTGGATATGTCCCAAAACAACCCAGATGTTTATTGATGTTGATGCATTTATTATCAGCATCTCCCAGATAAGATTTCATTCCCTTGTTTTTTCTCCCTAATCCAATACTGAAATATTGTTCTAATCTAAGTTTTTTTGCAACCAGTCCGTTGTCAGCTTACCAATAGTGGGCTTAACGGATGATAAAGAACTTGCAAGATGTGTTATGTAACAACCTAGCTCTAGCTTTATCTTTATTTGGACAGCTCCAGCGTTGCACAGTTGCTTCAATCAAAATAATGTTACCTGCTAAGATCCCTTGTTTCGATGCAATTACTGGAACCTTTAAACTTAAAATACGCGAGTAAAATAAATTTTGCGGGTTTATGTAGCATGGTGTATTTCAAGATTGATGTGATTGGACATCAAGCGCCTGTGAGAGAATTATGGTCAGTCCGATTGTTACCAATTTTGTTGCATGGATATTGTTTGGGAAGCTTAAGATTTCATACAGAACTTCCTTTGTAGATGAAAAAGATCAGAGGCAGCTTCACATGAAAGCGGCTTATATCGTTTCATTATAGTGTTTGTGTTCATGCGCTGGTGCAGCGGTCCCCGGTACTGAGTATTAAACACAACATGACACCCACATATCACATATTTACGTTGCAACCCTGGTCATGTGTTTATGCATGGTTACACTGTAATTGATTTAACAAAGTTGTACGGTACCTCGACTAAGGGTTATTTCGGCGTCCTAGTTACGAATATGTTCCAGCAGTGATTACTACCGCACTGCTGTGATATATCGTATCTGGGAGTGAAAACACACGAAGCCATACTTGAAAAAAACTTCGGTTGGTTTCAGATTTTTGATGCAGTTGATGTTATTTACGTGGCCGGATGCATCGATTCCGTTATTGACTTTTTTTGGAGCAACCTTAACCTACTAGCTGGAGTGCTTCTTGGGATATTCATACCTCAAGTAAGTTCATGGCATGATTTTGTCTTTAACATTCAGATGGTTTTGAATGATAAAGATGATCATCGTGCAGCACAGGAAGGTCAATTTGGTAAATGGCTGTTCCTCGAATTTTGAGTGCAAAATACGCACGTTTTGTCTGTGGTTAGCGAATTGAGTTCAAAACGCCTTGTTAACCACTTTGTTTGTTCATTGGATAGCCACGTCTTCATTGCATTACCCGCAAGGTTATGATTTCAATTTTGCTGCAGCACTGCCTGGCCGTTACATAATTTTGAGATGGGAAATTATTGTTTATTTGGGTTGTAGCCGCGCTCTATCGGTCGGATTGGTTTGAATGTTTCATTAATTTTTAAAAGAATTAAATCGTCTGCCGCCGAATGTTATAAAGGGGCTCTGCGTAAAATTTCTTTTAGTTTTATGAAAATTCACAAATGAAACGATTGAAGAAAATGGATCCGGTTATTTTCTTTTTGTTTTCATGAAAAGTGGAGTAAACAGAATAAGACCGGTTTCATATTCTCCATGGAGGTAATAGCGCTGTGGTATCTCTGAAAAGATACCCCTGCTCAATATCATCCAAGCATAAAGGAGAGACGTAAAGATGACAACACTCAGTACAGTTGCCCTTCCATTGACGACGATAATTCTTGGCCGTTGCCTTTTAAAAGAAGTAACAAAGACAATTTTTGTTCGAAAACAATGGCGCAATTATCCACATGCATTTGGTTGATGTACGTATTGTGTGGTTGACAAGTTTCAACGTTTCGTGTCAATAGTGTCTGTTCTAATTCGAGCGTGTGAGGTGGCCTCGACCATCCCAGTACCGGCCACAACATTGTTTCGTGATTGTTTTATAAGCAACGCGTCCCCCCAACTTATTATGTGGTCCGGTTTTCCCGTTTCGGTGCAAGTTGTGACAAAGTCAATATTTTCCTTGAGAAGTTTGAAAACTATCAGAAAGTTCATTGGCAGAGTGATCCCACTACAGTATAATGCATTCACTAAAACAGCATCACCCATTGCCAGTGAGCCGATGCCTGATATATATACTGTAGTTGCACTTTCCGTATGATCGTTCGGAGCGGAAATATTTCCAGGAAGGTTTTGCGTGGATGCGAGATTGGTGTCAGTTCTTGAAGGACAGCTCATAGATTTTACGATTAGAATAAAATAAGATTTCGAATGCATTCATTGCGTGAGATTCATACATTTTAATCATTTCACGACATGTAGTTCATCGCGCTTAAGATTTCTCGCTTCCAAAAATTTTAATGTCTGGACAGATTTTCCGGCACAAGTCACTTGCATCGCTGTGTTTTGCGCTGAACCGTGATTTGTTTTTAGATCGCAGGCATCATCCTCTGCGTCATGTACGCTGGAATACTTAAGAACATCATCGCCGCACAGAACAACATCGCCTCTCGCGTATGTGACGAAACAAACATAAGTTTGACCGGTCGCCAAGCGAAGCCAGCTGTAGATGGATCTCTGCCGGAAACACAGCTTGCGTGAAAACTTCACTGTATCTGTTCAACTGTTGGTGATTAGGTGTTAATGTTAGCTGCACTTACAAACACGTACAGGAAATTGCGTCGAATTGGTTGCATATGAGGCTCCTTGATAATCGCAAACCGTGATGCAAATTAAGTTGCGACTCAAGAGGAACTTCTTTACCAAGATCTCCATTTATTCTGTCGGCAAATGTGACCTGACGTGACCTTTTCAATCGTTTGGAAAGTGTTCGATTTAAGATGTACGTTTTTCTACGAATAATTTTAAACGAATTTTTATAGTGGGGGGGGCAGAGTCGGATTTGCGGCTATGTTGCACGTCATGGTTGATTGCTTGTGTGACGTCTTCGGTGATTACGCTTGGAATGCCTTTTTTTGCACAGTTTTTAAGATTGAAGTTCGACTGCGGACCTGCACTTGCTGTGATCTTATCGCAGACTTTTTTTATATTTCGTCGCAACCACTTCACCGAAAACTGTGTGGTTCTCTGGGAAGTGAACCTGCGGCAAACAATCCGAATTTCACGAGTTCGGTCGCAATTTTCATAGGACAGCTTATAGATTTACGATTTGAATATTTCAAAGACCTTGCGAGTGTCATACGTGAAATTTCATTTTGCTTTACATTTAATATGCAATTTTAGGCCATGGCAAGCGTCAAAAACCGTCCACTGGCAAAGCTCACCAACTGAGTTCAGTAATGAGGTATCACCATCAGCTTCTGCTGAACACCTTTGTACCACTGGAACACTAACTATCGAGACGACTAGCTGCTAGACTCGCAGTGAACATTTGGCATGCAACTTTCCACGGCTAACGTAGTTTACTAGTCTTAAAATGTCGTTTGCATAAACTGTGTTCTCTTTCCTGAACCCACTTGTAGGTGGATTGAAGGTGCCTTCATTACAGAAGCCTTCACAAGACTTGCACATTGGCACAGAGTGGCATCGCGGCTCTCAACAAGCTGCTTCAGTGTTAGTTGTAACGGAAAAGCAGAAGGATATTGTGTGTCAAATCAACAACACGCTTACGCTGGCCAAGGGCGGATCCAGCCTGTAAGGTTAGGGGGGCGATTTCAGTATTATTTGGTAGTCAATATCAAGATGTAGTCAAGACGCTTTACGGGTTCTCTTCTGTAAGAGAGATGAAGTATATTTCACAACGCTGTTATGACAAAACAGTGGGCGTTTAAATGGCCTAGTATCGCGAATGCTGTTTTCCGAATTACGCAAAATTATGGCGAATAAATTTACTTTTCTAGGTTTTAGGGGGGGGGCGATCGCCCCCC
>JGI24022J15233_10010362_pt1 | contig 10571 bp, 5 predicted proteins | sample Ectturendosymbi2_FD_15233 | JGI IMG/M metagenome (IMG submission 15233)
TTGTGAGTGTGGCGCAGAAGAACAAACCGTCGACCATGTTGTCCTCCAATGTCCAATCCATCGACCTCCCCATGGACTGCATGGCCTGATGGTTTTGGACGATGAGACAATCGTATGGCTGCTCAACACCTGCCCCGAAATCTAGCGCGGCCAAGCAATGGATAAAAGAACTCGCTCAAACGAAAGAAGAAGGTGTATAACGACATTGCTACAAATATCAAGTCTTCCATTTCCTTATTGCAGAAGATCCTAATGTGTACTAACATGTTCTTCTAACATCCTTTCTAAAGATCTGAATCAGCGGGAGTTGCGGTTTGATTTATGTTGTGTTACTTTCGATGCTGCAAAAACTCAAGTTCTTACTATTTCAACCAACCCACCATTTTAGTGTCCATTACGCCTTCGTATTCAAGTACTAACTGAATTTGTTTCCCATAAACATCTGCGATTTATCTTTCAGTGGTCCTGAGTGAGAATTCGCGCATCTCAATGCTGCATTTTGTAGCAACGTCAGTGACCAATGGGTTAAAATTGAACACCTTTTACCCAGTCATTCATTTCTAAGTTTTATTGTGCATACGTTTTGCTAATCCTTCACTACGAAGATGTTATTTCCCATAACTGCTATTCTGCAGACACCACTTTTCAAGAAAACATTCAAACTTTCGCTGCCAAACATATATTCGGTTGCCTGAGAACCACATCACATTAAAATATCATGAGTGATTTAGATCTCAGACCACTGCATTTCTTTCCTCAGTTTCACCTACTCACTGCATTTCGTAATACACACGCTTGTTGGACCTTCCTCTTCCTTTCTTCCCCTGCTCCAAAATTGTTAAAAAATCTTTCAAACTCTTTATCACTCTTTCATCGCAATATACAGCAACTCCGACGCAAAGCAAAGACTCTTAACAATTCATTTTGTCACACGGGTTCTAACTTTGGAATTCATTACCCGGTGATATTTTTTGCTTTGAGTTCACACCAATCCCGCCCTGAAGTATCTAATTTGTTCCTTAACCAGTGAAGACATGTTTGGTAATTGCACGGTTGTAATCCTCACGCAACTTCAATATTTCAGTTGGGCCAGAATAAACCGATTTTCGATGGTCATGGCCACTACAATCGAATGCGCCGTGTGGTACTGCAAAGACCAAACATCACATATTCCTTTCATGCCTCATAACATATATACTTCAAAATATGCAAATGCCTTTCACTGACTGGTGCAGCTTTAGTTATGTTCTCGCCCTTTCTTCGGATTTTAAAATGTTCCTTTAGGTCAAATGTTGTTTCTAAAAAGATGTTTTGATCGTGATGGAATGTAACCCTACATGACACCAACACAAATGTGTGCCTGGGCTGCAAAATGAATGAGTAAGTTTTTTTATACTGACATATTTCAGAAAGTCTTTAAGAGTTTGGCCTGCGCACTGTCTGCTCTCAGGCTCTGACTATATTACACGTATCATCAGGGGTAGCGCAACCTGAGGGCCGCATGGGCCTAAGTAGTATTAGGTCTGTTGTTAAAGTAAATCCCTTAGTGAAAAAAAATTGCATAGTTTTTTTATGACGTACACTTGCGCCCCCCGCTTTGAACAAGGTTCCTCCACCACTGCATATTATGATGCTTACGTTTACGTTTCTGACGTCACGAGCCACCAGCAGCGGCGTTGCAGGCGACTTCGAAGATCCTGGGAAGTCATGCGGAGAGAAGTCGACCACGAAACCGTCCCAAGCTCCTTTTCTGGGAGACTCCCATGATATTCTAAGTGTTGACTGAGTAGAAGAAGCTGGGACAATGACTGCTTTGTCATCTCGCACCACGCAAGTAACATCTACTGAATGAGGAGGAAGTGGTTCTGGAAATACAAATGTAATTTTTTATTGCAATGCAAGAGCAAATCATTTTCCGGAAACTTATTTTTTCCTGAAGATGGCTTATGCAAAGTCGAAAGGTCGAATAAGGTGACATGTTTTCATTATTTGTGGCTATGCTGTTCCAAATAAGACCAATTGTGTTCATACGTCTTATAAGAAATAATGTGAAAGACGAAAACATTCATGTAAGGATGAGTGGTTGTTTTTTTAGACTTTTGTAAGCAGCACTTTTAATTTACACACAAGAAATTCCCAAGTGGCTCGGTTGCTTGTCATTCCTGCACGTGTTGCTTTTTTCTCACGCTTTTCTGATTTGTTGTGTATTTTGAAAAATAAAATCCTTCTAAAATGCAAATGATCACTTATTGTTTATTTATGAAGTGAAGCAAGTGCGCTTCAGAAAGCAATAGTTCACTTGCAGTTGAAACTTTGGCAAACCAGGACTTTAACCAGCAATAAAATAAATGTTGGTGAAACTTTCTAGTTAAATATTAACGATTTGACAAGAAAATACGCATTTCAGGTAATTTATGAGGAAATCTATGTACTTTTCCTAACAGTCAACACATTGTAGCAAGACAACTGAGAGCTGGGTTTACACTATCTAGGGAGTTTCACGCGGAAAACAGCTGGGCAGTTTTTTTTATTTAACGTCGCCGTGTGCTCTGCTGCGGTTCATTGCGAAGCCATGCGAATCGAGGCGGGTCCGATCGTGCGAAGAGCGAAAATTACGCGCGGAAATGAGTTGCCGGACGAAAGCGTCTAGTCAGTGACTAGTCCATTGCAAGCTCAGTCAGAACTACTGTCCAGTCACAGTCGGAAATTGGAATGTTGTTATGGCTGAAGTTCTTGGGCGACATTTGGTCAAGGTTTAGTGAGCTGGATAAATGGTAGTGAGGTGTACTCGGTCAACTGTTGAGAATAATTGTAGCATGTCGCCTTTGCAGCCAGTGAGCTACACTATTTTTCTTGGTCAGGTGCATCAGATATTTAATTGTGTTTTAGTGCTGTACTTCAAAATAATCCTGGACTATGTGTGTTGTTCATTATGGGTTTGGATTAATATGGATCTGTATTAATACTTTTGGTGTTTACTGTAAAAAAATCGAACCATTTGTTGTTTGATGTGGGTATGTTTTAATATGGACCAGTAGTGAAAGTTTGGTAAACTTAGTTTTGTCACTGATGGTCACTCATGAGCAGTAACTATTTTACTATTTAAGTATATTTCATGACTTAACTTCTTTTGATGCATGTTATGTAATGGGTATCTGCAAATTATACCTAATTCTTGCCCATTTACTTCCACATACCACTTGCTTTGCCTCAAATCTAAGACATAAAAATTTCAATTTGGCCACCCTAAAATTATTTCATTATGAAACCATCAGTAGAATTTACAACTTATGATTACAAACCTAATCATGGAATTAACCAAATGAGCTTAGGATAATTTAAACATTCAAATGGTGTTGAACCCAACCAACCTCCTAAACAGTGGTTCCCAAATTGTAACACGCGTATCCAGGATTAACAGGTTGTCCTTAAATAAATATTAACTACACTATGCCAATGGATTCTGATGTATGCATCCACCCTGCATGTTAACACTCAGTTGTTAATAAATAGGCAAATAACTTACTATTCACTTATTTACTTACAGCAAAAAATATGGAGTTTCAATGCAACACAACCTTTACATTGTCAGTTGTCAAAGTCAGTAGCACTGCCCACAAAGGCAATATGTGTGGTCATGAAATCAAATAGGATGAAATAGGTATCACAGGAGACAGTGTCACAAAGGTCTGCCAGTGATTTGCTGCATTAAACAACCAGAGGCGGATCCAGACAGTAAGGTTAGAGAGGGCGATTTCAGTATATTCGGTAGTCAAGTCTCATACTATTGCGAAAGTTATTTTCAGTATCGTAGCAAATTATGGTGAATACAGTTACTTTCGTAGGTTTTAGGGGGGCGATCACCCCATTCGCCCCCCTATGGATCCACCCCTGTAAACAACATACATTATGGTTCACATTTTGTTCAAACAAATTTTCTGCATTCACAGCTTGTAAGAACAGTTGTTTATAGCTGGTAAGAATAGAGTTGTTCAAATAATATGGAGAATGTAGTTGATGAAAAGTTTGTGCTGGATGTAAAAAATTATCAATTTTTGTATAGTCATCCTACCTACATCCATAGGCGTGGCCAGGGGGGCCTAGGGGCCATTCTCCCCAAAATTTTCAGAACATATAGTCATTTTGTGCTTTGAGAGGTGGTATTCCAAACAAAATAGTGTTATTCGCCGAAAATCAAATATTTTGACCCCCCCAAATTTTTGATCCCCAATTTTTGGGCTGGCTACGCTACTGCCTACGTTCCTTTCTTGAATATCGGATTAAAAGCGAGGCCGACATGATGGCTGCCTCGGCCGCCTTGCTGAAAGCCTGCAACACTTCAAGCGGTTGAACTTCCGCGAGATGACGTTGCCCGGACAACAGAAATCGTCATTAGGGATATGCATTACGGAACATTTAGAGGTTCTGTAATATTCCGGAATCTTTATTTCGAATCCTATTCCGGTATAACTTGTTAGGAGCAAAATGAGTTGATCGCGCAGAGCTTTAGAACTCCGATCAGCGATCACACGACCTGTTAATTAGCTCGTTACGTCACTACGCAGTGCCGTGAACTTGTTGAGTGTTTTTCTTTCTTTCTCTTACTCAGGAGCGCAAGGAATGCCACTGCAAAATTTATGAAATTATTTGTTTTGCCAACTTGGCAATTTTTCACGTTTATTTAATCAAAATTTATTTCGAATCTAAATATTCGAAAAAACTCTGATTTTTGGATTCAAATCTGAAGGATTCGTTACGTGTAAACCCAGCTTAACCACGGAAGTTGAAAATTAATTGAAATTCGCAAGCAGGAAAGACGGCAGCTACGAATGTGTGTGAGAAAAATGCAGAAATATTTACCGAATTTACAGAGGATAGGAAAATGCCACCGAAAGAATAATCAGTGACGTAAGAAGCAAAAATAACATTGCAGCAGGCTAGAGGACACGTAAGTGATATAACGTGCTTGCAAGAATACGTTGGCACAGCCATCCGATGGGTACGGATGGTCGTCGCTGGTGCCTTTGTGGGCAGTGCTACTGACAGTCTATAAACAGGTCAAGTAAAACTTTCCCAAAACTAGCGTTGCATATAGCAAGGTATGTGCCTCCTAATGAAATAATATTGGTGGGTTTGAGTACAGTATGTGATATTCTATTATTGACTAAGGTGCATCAGAGATAGTTGATCGACAAAATTTCCATGAATTCTGTCAAACTGTTCACTGAACATTTAGATCAGATGCAGAAAGTGGACTACTGCAGAATAAATGATCGACTGGGAAGGCCAACAGGCGACAAATTTCATTTCGCACCCTTCGAATAGTAGGGTTAAGAGATTTGATGAAATATAACGATATGTCCACGTACTAGTTGTAAACTCCAGAGTAACTTTTGCACTCTCGAGGTCTCTTCTTTCAGAGCAGACGGTTGAGATGGTTACTGTGTATGTTGTTGCTGGTGTGAGGTTGGTCAGTCGAAGCCGTCGAGCTATGGTGAAATATGAACACTAAAATGCATTCCTGATTTTAAAACGAGAGTGAAACTGTGCTAAAATTGTAGTTAAAACAAAATGAAGCCACGAAGAATAACTATTTAACTTCAGAGAAAACAACGAAAAATTGCAAAGTTTGCGTTGGTCTCTTTTTTACTTAATACGAAACATTCGCCAATGTGTTAACATACAACTCAAAGAAAGTAAGCAGATTATGAGGTTAAATATCCAGATTACAAGCATTATGTACTTTGTTTGATAGAGCTTTGCAAAGTCGTTTTTATATAATTCGACATGAGGGATTTTGTAGCGTTTGATGGTCCATTTCTACACACAAAGAGTTGGTTTGATGCAGCTCTCACAAATATTACAGTTTTGCAACTTAGTTGGTTGATCATTTAGGTTTGCTATGCCTTCACCTATGCCTTCCTCGTAATTAAAAACGCACGCTTTGTTTTCTTTTAAAGTCTTTCGGATGACATGTTGTCAAAGTTTTCTGTTTTCTACTTGAAGATTCTTTTTCGTTTTCGAGATGTTTGTGATGATCTCATTTGCACAATATCTACAAAACCATTTTTACTGTTGAGGTGTAGTTCTTATGTCAGTGCAAGAACATTTGAAAATTGAAGTATCTTGATTGAAATTTGTGAAGTGCACTAAGTAGATTAGGTCACAACCAGTTGCAAAATTAATGAAGAGATGCTAAGTACTGGTAGTGATTGCGATAATTAGAATGTGAACCGGCTTTAGACAAAAAAATGTTTAGACTGGCTTGAAATCAAGGTTTGAGTTACGGTTTTTGTATTTTTGCATGAGGTCAAAGAAAAGGCAATCAATGCAAAAATGCTTCTTTCTTTTAAACAAAGAGGTTTAGAACTTTTTTATAATTATGTTGTTCAGAGTAATTTCAACTTTCATTCATGAGATTCACCTGCATTCCTTGTGTCTTGCAGTACCTCTTCCCGGAACAGATTTGAAATTAACATCCTTCGATGAGCTGGTGCTGACGATTGAAAGCCCTTTGTTCGGAAACACCAAGTTTACTTTGCCAGTTGCTGGCATCGAGGCTCGCTGGCAAGCTCCGTCAACTGGACGAAGCGATTGTTACGATGTTGAAATTGAACCAAATGATGGACGCTTAGGTTCACCAGCGACCGCTAATCAAGTATGGAATAAATAAAAAAAACAAATATTGATCCGAGAATTTCGCCTGCTATTTTTATAGAGCATAATCACTTAAATACGTATTAGTTCAGTGTAACAAATACTTTTTATGTAACAAAAGTTTGATTTTCAATTTCAGTTGGCGTTGCCCATACATTTTTCATTGCGTGAGACGACTTGTGACGTTAAACTAAGCTGCTGCCAAAATTCTTTTACTGTTACAGTTTAAGCAGTTATTGTGTCTCACTAAACAGCTGACTAATTTAACATCTTTTTAGACAAACTTTGAAATCCTCGTGACAAGCATTTTTACCTTCAGGTTCAACCGGGATCCACTTTAAGACAATTCATTCAACTGACCCCTGGACAAACTTACACCGTCACAGTTTACTCAACCACATGCGGCAAAGGTTTCTTGGGAAAGCTCCGAAGCCCTCCCATCAGCAGCACTTTGACCCTCCCCCCCGCAACCCCACCTCCCATCACCAGCCAAGAGATCACAAATTCATCTGCAAACCTTCTCTGGTCGAGTGAAAAAATACCAGGATTTTTTGATGACTTCGAAGTGAGTGTAGATGACAGTTTAACCCAAATATAACTTGGAACATATTATCTGAGCATCAGGGTTTCAATTTCGATTTTGTTAAAAAAGTCATTATTGTGTTTCTGCCAAAAGAATGACGTTACAGTTATCAGAAAGATCAACGACGGCATAGTTTTAAAATAACGTTTACTGTTTCCAAACACGGATTTTGATAACACAAGGTGTTCAGTGAGTGCACAACAATCTAACCAGCCTCATAAGCCGATGCTCATCTCAAGCATAGAAATTTTGATCAGTGGGTGCATTTAAGAAAAGCTATGTGTAAAACAGAGGAGTTACTATTCGTTGTTTGAAGCAAAGTAAAACAGAAAATTGTGTTTTTCCTTTCTACAATAAACGTTGAATAAACGGAGCTATCACCACTGACGTGGATGTGTTCAAACGTTTATTGCTGTTGACACCAGAACAAACTCTGACGCAAAATTTCAAGATGCTGACTTTAAGATAAACGACTGGAAAATTTCGTCAAAGATCGATGAGGAAATAATTGATGTCGCTGTTTGAAATCACTTTCAAAATTGGTGTGTACGCCAGAAACTAGATGCGAAATTGCCACCCGTGTTTATCTAGATCACATCGATAAGCGATGCTAATGGAAGTTCGGCTGTCTTCGATACCATTCTACAGTACAAAGCTGAAAATGAATCAGTAAAATGCTTCTGTCACAATACCACAGAATAAACTTTTGGTACAATATTATAAACTTTCAGAAATCTCTTTCGGAAAAGGTTGCCACAATACAGTGACTTTGTCAGTGAATCATGAAGACATTGTGTTTCTAGTTGTTTTTGATTGTGATATAATAATTCAACTCGTCACTGTAGGTTTTTTTTTCTCAGACAATGTCATACTTTTGTCATTTGTGACGCAACAAACTCATGGAGAAACCACAAGGACGCAGCTTTGCGAGACAGAACAATAGTTTTTCAAAATCTGTGCATTGTTTCGTAACAGAGTTCCATGGTGTTTGGTAATCTCTGGAAACTCAGTATTTTATCTTTCTGGCATTCAATGATTTTCTATGCAAATGTCAAATACCTGGTATGTGCGGAGTTGGAGCAAAACCTCGAGCATCCCACTTTGTTTTGTACATGTTTCAACAAACAGTTCTACAGTATTAAGATCTGTAGAAGAGCTGTGAGCAGATTCGAAACAAATAAGCTGAGAGACAAGTCAGAAATTTAAACGTTTATTTCAACCCTGTGGCGTCCTGACTTTGCTTCAGCGAAAGAGAAAAGGCACAGTCTGAGAAGCATAGCCCAATTATGCAATAAACACAAGAAATTTTAACGGTTGAATGCTCTTGTAAACTCCGAACCTGTCCTGGTAAACTTTTCCCAGCTTTTCGCGTCACTGTTGAATTTATTCAATTATTTGTATAAAAAATTCATTGCCTGAAGCTACTGAAGCTTGCGTGAATCTCTTCAAGCCACAAAAGAGTGGTGGATTAACAAGTTTTGTTTGTAATTGTTTAAAGGCTGATCGCCATGAACTTTGCCTTTGTATGGAGAAGTTCATTAAAACAAATCCAGTCAATTTCTTCCAACTTACCTCTTCAGTTTTAAACTTTTCAGCTTAATTTTTATGAAGCCTATCTTATATTTTTCAAGTTGATTCACACAACTGGAAATCAAAATGACGTCACAATCGTTGAACCCACCGACCCCAAGACCCAGAGCCGCAGGGTGCGGGACTTAAATGCTTGCACCAGTTATGGGTTCCAACTCTACACGCTTTACAAAGGAAAACGAAGCAAGAAGAGCAGGAACGCAACTATCCACACACGTAAGCTTGTGGCTTGTGCTGACGGATTTCATGCTGAGGGCACTACGGTAGACGGGCGGCGGCTTCTGCGACAGTGAATTAAGTTTTTTGATGGCTCATCAAAACGAAGACTGATGGCAAATACATATTTTTAAAAAATATTCTTTTAACGTCTGTAGCTGCTTTTTTAGTTGAAATCATTTTTAATATTTCATTATCAAACGAGATGAAACTAAATCTGGAAGTTAAAAAATGCAAACTTCTATGTTTCCATATCCTTTGATGCATCGTGACCGTCTTGCAGGAATATTCTTTAATTTGAAGTGAAGACACATTTAATTCTTGGAGTAGGCCAGAATATTGGTTGATATTATAATTTGTGTGAACTGTGGAAAGTTCGCAATTGGTTCTCTGAGTAAAAAGCTGCCAAGTGACTGTTACTTCGGAAGCAATTGGTAGTGGACAAATTACCGCCTTAGTTAGGGCTGAGTGCCGGCGGGCATAATAAGCGAACACTTTCAAGTCTTTCTACTGCCAAACCTGTTGTCATTCCGACTTCCTCCAAACAATAGTCACTCGGCAACTTTTTGGCCGATCCAGTGAGAGTTTGTGATCAGCAAAACTGGTGCAAACGAACAACATTGTTTTCGCTCAATGAAGGTTGCCCTGCAAATAAACTTCATTCTGCCCAGTGCTGGAAAGGTCAACGTACAATCACTACACTGAGATAAACGTGATGCTACATGTTGAGCTGCTGCAGCGGAGTGAACCAATCACGAACGCATTTGGAAAACTTGTCAGAAACACGATCATCGCGATTAAAAACTTTCGTCGAAATTATTTTTTCCACCTTTTCAATTCCCACAAAATCTTTAAAATCCTTGCTGTATTATATTCATTCAGCGCTTAACCAAAGGAATGAACCAAACTTTGTCTATCCTGTCCTGGCTTACGAGTACACATAAATTTACGTGGACATTTTTCCTTATGTAAATTACGCAAACCCATGATTTCAAATGAAATGGCGTTTTTTCGTAGAGACCAAAACTGTTCTATTGCAAGACATGATAAACCTGCAAGATGTTCTGGTGAAAATAAATTGCTATATTTATATTTTGTGTCGTAGTTCCCACTCCTCCAAGTGACCTTCGACTTGTTGACATTCAAACAACTGCAGCTTCTCTTGCATGGACGTTGCACGGCAAACAAACTACGTCGGAATTCAAAATCTCAGTACCGCAGTTAAGAAGAACACAAAATATCAGAGGTAGATTTATTTAATAATGCAACAAACGATGTTCTGTACCTATTTATTCCTGTAAGCCTTTTTTCTTTGGTTGTTATGCGGAATGCATTACCAAGAACTTTTGCGTGTGCTCATTCTATTGTTTTTTCTTATCAAGGTGTTTAGCTTTCCGTTTCGACTTTGTCATGAATTGAGCAACTGCATTTTAGTGTTCATATTTCACCATAGCTCGACGGCTTCGACTGACCAACCTCACACCAGCAACAACATACACAGTAACCATCTCAACCGTCTGCTCTG
>JGI24022J15233_10010365_pt1 | contig 10569 bp, 6 predicted proteins | sample Ectturendosymbi2_FD_15233 | JGI IMG/M metagenome (IMG submission 15233)
CCTTCCTATAATTTTTCTGAAAATAGTATTTTGTTTTGAAAATAATTCAGAGCTAATGAAATATAAACGGGCAATCTAGTTAGCACAAAACAAAACGTATGCAAATGCATTTGTAGAATAAATGTTACTAATTTCCAAAAAGCAGCTCATTGCGACTAATGCGAATCTTGCGATGGTGTTTATCTGCAAGCTTTTTCAAAGCAGGTTGCACGTTGGTCAGTTTAAATGGAGTTCCCCGATCTTGTTCATGTCAAAGCGATTGCGGTATTTATTGCGCGTGTGCAGTACTTGTCAAAAACCTTGCTCAGGGAAATACGTCGCGGGAAACCCCAGTAATATTAGCTTCACTTTTCCCAAAAGTTGAGAAGTTTCCAAATGGTGGAATCGTATTCGCTTATGCTAGTTAGCTGGGATAAAGCTATTTCGCCCATAACTTTCTACGCAGTGTAACTTTCGGCGTGATCTCTACAACAGAATGACTTCACAGCAAGCCTCAAACAACAGGTGGCGAAAGGGATATTTTGGAGTCTTTCGTTTAGCCAAGATTGGGTGCTTGGGCTTACTTGCTGGTCTAAGTTACTCCTTTCCTAGCGTACTGTTCTGTTACACTCTTTCATAAGCAGGGATGTAGCGCTACCAAACGCATCCAAAATAACTAGCTCTTTTGAAAGAGCTTCGAACTAATCTTAAACAAAACATAAAAAAGGTGTAGGAACGCCGTTCCCGCGCGTTCCCGCCCCAATACACCCCTAGTCATAAGTCAGGTGAACGCAGTACAGCTATATCCACAGACACCAAAACACTCGAAGTGACTGAAAAACACGATAAGCACATTTTAAAACTTACGGCTAGATGTGCCTAGTTTTACTAGCCGTTAATTTCTATGTGAATTGTTTTGCAACAGTCATATTTCCAGATTTTTTACGACAGAACACTTTCAGTAGGACGACGTTGTTTTATTCAAGGTACTAACTAAAGCTTATAAAACACATGACAATGAACTGCCATATTTTTGCCTGTGAAACAATGATTTGGCAGTGCTTTACCGAAAGCCATGAAGACTCGTTTCAAGGCAATTTTGCTAATAATAACACATACGGTTGAAGGGATTTGTAACAGTTCACGACGAAAATTAACTGCGCAAAACTTGACAGCAACTGCAATTCGCTATCGCCGCAAAAGTCGATGCGATGATTTTAATGGTAGCAATGTTGTGATTGTTGGGCTAAGTTTATTACCTTCAAAGAAGCTGAAGTCTTCCTCTTGAAAAAATGGAATTTGACCGATAGGTCATTTTCCGATAGCTGTATCAGTCTTGGCTGCTTTCATTATTGTCTGCTTTCGACCACTATCGATATAATAAAACTAATTAATGCATACTATATTTATTGAAGTTACAACAACTGATATTGATATGATTTTGCAAGTTTAGTTGCAAATCTATAATAATAATTGGTTTGTTGCGGCTTCCGACGTAGTAATACTGTTTTGCCCATACTAGAAGATTGCGCATTAAGTAGGCTAGGCGTGGGAAAGCAAGAAACGTGGTCTTACAGAACGTACTTACAGTAGTTTGGTAAATGCTCTTTCCATTATGCATATAGTGCTTTACCTTTACGATGTTCCCAGGTTTGAATCTACTGTAGTTTTTAATGTACTCACCAAATATATCATGGCTAAGGTTAAAAGATTGGTTGCCCTATAATTTTCGTGAAAACCGCAATACTTGACTTCCAGCCAGTCACAATCTCAATGGTCTTGGATATTTGGTGCAGTGAAGCGTTTCACAGAACCATGTTACAGTAGTTTGACTGATGCGTTACCAGTCCGATATGTGTTTTATAACCTTTGTTAGGAACTATAGAGTCGAACGTGCTTCAAATGCGTCGATTGCAAAGTAACAAATATTGATTTTTTGGAATAAATTCAATATTTGAGTTTGTTTGAACCTGCAGAAATCGCCCCTCTCGAAACCGAAATCGCCTCCCAAATCTCGTAAATCACAAAATTGCCCCCACAACGCATGAAATCGCCCCCTGGGGCGATTTCGCTCACGTTGAAGACCACTTACACGAAGCTTCTTGGGAGCGCAAATAGCCCACTAGGGTGTAGAGCCAGATATTTTTATTTGGGGTGCAACGTTGGGGCGGTCAGCTATCATACTGGAGGACATTTATGGTACATAAACGGAATAAGTAAAAATCTACTTATCTTCAACAGTGGTGAAGCCAGAGTTTATCACTGGAGAGGCAAAAGAGCAGTCCTGAATTAAATAACAATATACATTTCGTAACTTTGCATTGAAAAGAAAAGTGAAGAGCAAAAGAAAGGTTATTGGCAATTTTCCGTATTTTGCTGTCTCCAAAAATATGTCGACGCTTATGAAACCTTCATAAATCGTGATTGTTCTAGATACATTTTTAGTGCCTTGTTATGGAATAGAGGCCACAATTTCCTTCCTGTCTATGACGTCAAAGAAAACGTTAAGGTAACAAAGGGGGACAATTTCAATTTTGGAGAGGCTGTTGCGCCCCTTGCCACTCCCATATCTTCGCCTATACCATAGGCCAGTGGTTCTTAACCTGGGGTAAATTTGCCCCTGGAGGTGAATTTCATCTTCCAAGGGGGTAAATTTACTGAAACATAAATTGCAGCAAATGAAATTTATATAAATCATTCTAAACTGCAAGAGTTTGTTACTTTTGTATTTTCAATAAATGAGCGCCACTGAGGGAATTGGGGGTAAATCTGGCGATCTTGCTTGATAAAATGGTAAAATTGCAAAAAAAGTTCAAGAACCATTGCATAGGCTATATCAACTTTGTTGCCATGACACTGTTTTCGTGAAGTTCTCTGTGGCGTACTCCCGAGAACAGTAGCGTTTTGTTACAATCACTTTTCAAAGATTACCCTTGTTAACAATGCAGATCATTGGCACATGTAAAGACATTGTTTCGCGAAGAGGATTGTGTACATCCATGGATATCTGAAATTCTAGATACCCCTGGATACATCGAACACCGCTAGCGATGATGACTTTTTGAAAAAGTCTTCTATTTCTCTTACACTTCTGTCTGTCGATTTTAAGTTCAAGGTCATGACAAGTTGTTAAAATTTGCTACTGGCTTGCTTTCAGCGCTTTCAGCTTTTCTATTTTCAATTTACCAGCATTAATTTCGACATGGATACAGCATAGGGCTGAATTTTCCTACTTTTACCCCATTTGAATAAGTAATTACCAGTTTGATTTCGTCAAATTTATTTGATTTGAAAGTAAGCCTCCCGTGCCTTGATTTTGATAAGATGGTCTGGAGGCCAACCAAAAAGTTTGGTTAGTTCTACGGTATCAGACCTGGAATCACCTTTCAGTGGTAATTACCAACATTGCAGCCTACTGTAGAACCTCTGATAGAGTTAAAACATGGTAGGATATCATTTGCTTTTTCCCTTGTGGAAAAAATTCTTTGTTTGCTCATTGAGGGCAGCGAAGAAGCAGAACGAACGCCGAAAACAATGTTCCAAGCGCACGTTTCGCAAACCAAACGCAGCGAACCTTGACGAAACTTTGCGCACAAAACAAAGACATTCTTTATCACGTGATAGAGGGGCTCAAAGTACCTGAAACTCGTCACGTAATACCACTTAACTCTTGAGCTTTCATTTATAAAGGAAACGCCAGTCTTACCACGAAACAGACTCGCGTATAATATATTTGACATATAAATGCACGTTGCTGGGTCACCTAGGCACCATTAGCCAACGTTTAGCACGCCAAGACACTCTTTTGTACTTGTTTGACGCCGCAGATGTGATTATGTGCGTTTTTTCTTGTATTCAACACACCATGACGTTAGACGGCGTGTAGATCCACCGAACTCGGGCGCATTGCACCAATGATGGGCAACTCCACAGCTGTTGCAGACGTTTCAGGTATGAACATTTCAACAGCTTCTTGTAACGCAAGAATTTCATTACACGGCAGTTCATTCAGCGACCGGACTCCAGACCGATGTTATGTGACGTCAGTCACAAACAGGAATGCTGAAGTCTAGTGTGTCACTAGCTTTCGACTGCGCTCTTCTTAGTGCTTGTTTTCTAACGACTATCTTTGTGGTAACCTGTGGTGAGATCTGGATATTCGTGCAGTTAAAGTTGCGTCTCACAGATGGATCTTTGCGCAGAACCAGAACAAATTTCGTACTTTGCCCTTTTATGTGATTTCTTTCTGCTGCAGCAGTCTCAGACATGTAATGCTATCTGTGTGCATAATGTTTACAGTGCAAAATTGTTATACACCTTGTGGCAAAAAAATGTAACTTCCGTGTAAGTTTGGAACGTCTCACATCAGTAAAATAAAGCAATATAAGCTAACTTTCGGGCACAAACAAACTTGGTCCCCACAGTGTCGGAACATGGATGTAAGTAGAAAAGGAGAAAATTTGAACATCTAAGCTGTTGCAAGTGGAACCTTCCCATGTGTTTTTATGCCTGAACATATTTTATGTGGTTTAATTTCCTTTCTTCGTGAAAAACTGCTTTTCATTTAGGCTACGTCGAAAATTTTAAACAAACTAAGAAATTGGCTGATAATAAAACTAACGTTTCCGCTCTTACAGCTTTATTTGGTAGAAATGTAACTTCACGTTACGATAAAAGTAACTTTGACAGTCATGAACATTTTTCTTCACATTTTGTTTCAAAAACAGCAGTCATAAAAATCTTCGTAAGTTCGCAAGCAATGCTGGTAAAGTTCTGAAGTATACACAAAATTCGAAAGTCGTGTTTTCATTTTAAAGTAACTAGTACATATCATTTGATTGCGAATACGTCTGCGAGATAAAACGTAAGAATAATGTTAAACCATACGCAAAAACTCGCTCTTTGCTTGTGCAATAAGCGTTTAATGTTAAATTGAATGGATTTTTGATATTTCGTACATAAAAAGTGTGCAGGTTTTCTAGCCCCAAGGTAGCTTGCAAATCCGATCAGCGCAAGAGGAGACACCGCGAGATTAGGAGAGAGAGACGCCTTTTTCTTAGTGCCAGGTACCGCACCGGTATCGGACGTTTCCGCTCCTGCTTAGACAAAGGGGGTATGGGGCTGGGCCTTCTTTCTGCGGCTTGTGAGTATAGTGCAGAAGAACAGACCGTTGACCACGTTGTACTGAACTGTTCGATCCATTGACCTCTCTATGGAGTGCATGGCCTGACGGTTCTGGATAACGAGACAATCGAATGGCTGCTAAACACCTTCCCCGAGATGTAGTGTGGTCTAGCATTGAATAAGAACTCGCTCAAACGATGGAGAAGAAAGTGTCAGGTAAATAAGTGGCATGCTACATGATTAAAAAGGTAAAACGTTAACTTGGACGCTCGCTTCTTTTATACCTATGGCCAAAGTGTGGGAACCTTCACATTCACTGTAGTTTTGCTAACACCTTTGCGGGCCATATTTTTAATCTTAGAAAAGGCCGGAGTAATTTTTGCTCCGACGTCCTTAGACAATTGGTTGCTGTGTGAGAATGTTCACGTTTATTTATTAAATAGAAGTGCTAGCTGTTTCCCAGTTTACTATTGAGATTTGTAAAAGTTTGAATAGAGGCTTTTCCAAAACTTTTTGTTAGCTTTTGAGAAGTATGTAACTGTATCTGAGTAACTATAACCTCTGGGGTTGGAAATTAAAACCCTGCTCATGAATCTTGTGTGGTGGACGGCTCAGGGGCTTCTTTCTTGTTGATTTTAACTTAGAAAAATGTCATAAACCTGTGCCTCCATAAATTTTCCTGATTTTCAGAGACAAGTGGAATGGTGCCAGAGTTATTTTACAAAAATGCGCTGAAAGCCTCCATATAGAAAATATGCGTACAATGCTATCCATGGTTTTTTGATATGCAACAAATTTTGGGCATTTTACTAATATTTCAAGGTGATTTTAAGTGCAAAACGTGTTTGGCCAAATGTGACCACCGAAACCTTATGTGGGAAGAGTCTTCCTACACCATGACTTGATGTGAAGAAAACACGGATATAAAATCGCGCATGACATTTTCTACGCACAAACACAAATTCCCCTCTAAAAATCTCCATTTTGGGGGTACAGTGCATGGAATTTTATGCTATGTACATTTCGCTGCGTAGATACGATTTTGTTGCGAAAATGATTAAAAATGGACGTTGGGAGGTCAAAAATATTTTGGTCCGAAAATGACTAATTTCACGTTTCCCAGGAAAACGTAATCAAATTACGGGTGGCATTATACCCCTCGTTTCCTGACTCGCATAGCATTTTTAAGATTCCTGAGCAGGAAACATACTTAATATTTAGTGAAACAAACTTTATTCCTAAAACGTATATCGAGGAATTCAATCCTGTTTGGAAAAATCATTTAACAAGTTTTCAATATCCGTACCGCCTGTGAAACAGCACACATCAAGTCAGTAGTCTCGCCCATGCTAAACGCATTATAACACATCTTTGGTTACAGCCTCCAGCACATCACAAATTCTGTCCTTGACTTCCTCTGAGCCTGGAAGAAGAGAAGAGACATAGATTAATCCCTTCACATCACTGAAAATAAAAAAGTCACAAGTTGTCGGATGAGGTGCGCGTAGCAGGCATTTTTGCCTAGGCCCGTAGCCAGGTTTCAAGGTTTGGGGGAATTACGTTTTTAGGGAGCAAGTTTTTGTTTTTATTGTATGCTTAAGAAAAATGTTTCTGGGCACAACAAAATGTTGGGGAGGCACTAAAAAAGTGGGGAAAATTGTCCCCAATGTTCCCCGTGGCTACGGGCTCGTCTTCACCGCTAGCACATCAACCCTATTTTCCAGGCAAGCGACGACTGAAACAAGCCCGCGCAGAGAGGTACAGGCCGTTCCTGTTAAAACTGCATTGCTCATCTTCAATTACTCAGAGCTCAACAAACAATAAATTTTGAAAAATTTCCCGATAAACATCTCTTGTCAATTTTCCCTCAAAGGAAAACGGATCATGAAAATAATTCCTGGACATGGCACAGAGCATCATCACTTAGGTGATCCGTCATGGGCTCCATCGTGGCATAGGGACTTTCTTCGTCTCAAATGCTAACGTTTCACGTTTCGACTTTGCCGTTTGTATAAAACGTGGCGTCATGACTAAATTATGACGTGTTCAATACCCATTTCTTCAGGTTTCTCTAACATACCTGAACTTTTCTTGCTTTAACCCAGGGGTTCCCTACCTTTTATACGATCTCGTTACCTCTTGCGCACCCACTATTGTCAACGAGCACCACTTCCTTCAGAACAACTTATTTGATCGAATCTTTATATTCAGAAGAATAATATACATTAAAAGTACAATAAAATACCACAACTAAATTTAATGAGATTTTTTGTTTTACCTTCCACCAATTGGTCGATGCGTGGCGTAAATTTGCTAACAGTGCATCGAAAGTCATAATGTTACGAAACAATAAGAATACCAGGCTACAGGAAATTAATTTATTGAGAAACAAAGCCCGATACGTAAACTAGAAAGCTGTGAATCCAGGTTTTTGTGAAAATATGGAAGTTACTCGCGTACCACCTGGAATACCTTCGCGTACGACTAGTGGTACGCGTGCCACTCGTGGTACGCGTACCACAGGTTGGGAACCCGTGCTTAAACCCTTTAAAGAACGCGAAAGCTACGAGTGGCTTTGAGCCCCGTTTTCGTCATAATTCCCGAACCACTGAAGTTACATCAACATTTTAGACTTTTAAGAAAGGTATTTGCACGGAGCAACTTTTGAGGTATGTTTTGTACATATGTGACGTCACTGTAACATAGGCAGGGGTAAACCCACTTCAGGCCATTCCAATAACTGGTCTGTTTTTTGCCGCAGCTTGCAGGGTGTCAGTCACAAGCCTTTTCTACAGACATGCCAAGCTGTGTTGAGAGAACCTGGACTTCCAGACTTGCTTTTCTTATGAACTTTCTCGGGTTCAGTAGCGCAGCTGGACTGAGAGAATGACAGGCCGAAGAGGCCATGCCCCCCCGAAACAAATTTGCTAAGGTCATTACTGGTGCTTTATATCAATTTTTAACTGGTAGAAAATTAACGGGAGAAACAGTCGGACTCAAGACGATGCCATTGCCTGGCCCGTCCCGAACAAAATTATTGGCTGCGCTACTGTTCATGCTTCGCACAAACGCTTCACGAACTGAACTTTCGCGAATAACTCTTCGGATAGCGACGGTCGTCCAGTTGGTTTGGCCCCACGGCCACGCAAACAACCTTCATTTTTTAATTTATTCTACATTTTCTAGATTTGTACTACAGCTGATGTGCTTTCATAGAATCCTCATACAAATGCGCGCTGTACAATTTCGTTCGGCATCGGCTCTGTTTAGTACCGGCGCCAAGCTACGTAGAACGACGTACTACGTACGCTTCAGTGCAATTTCAATTGCATTACCGAAAATCACTTTTGGAATGTCTCCAAGTCACTTCACCTAGCTCGTGATTTGGGGAGAGTTTTGTGTTTATGGCTGATTTTTTAATAGTTGTGGGAAAATTAATAGTCATTTGTAGTTTGATGTAGTTTGGGGAGATATTTTTCCTTCAGTTCCAGTTACTTCCAACCGTTTGTAAAACATCTTTACCGATAAAGGTCGTTCCTTCTTCTCGCTGCTGCTTGCTTCGGTAAACACAATGCGTGCAAAGTGAAAGCTGTCAATCAAGATGCCCTACGTGAGAAAAAACGCTAAATACCGCACGTATTCAATGAGACTACATGTTCTCTATTTCTGGGCCTAAATACTACAGGAGCATTTCTTTCTGGAGAAGGTTTTGGATAACCTCCCAAAAATATTATTATGCACTTTGCTGTTGACATTTTAAAATCCACTAGAATGAATATGGCGCAGTGCGTATACAATGTTAAAATCGGCGAGATGAGTGTAGAAATCTGGTCTTCGAATATTGCGGGATCAGCATCTTCTAAAAGGGCAAACCCTCCATTTTCCGGGAAATATTTTTGGCACGTAACTGTACAAACACAGTTCAATTACGACCACTGGCGATACAAAACAAGCCGGTTTTACGCAAGCCGGTCAGCTCAATTCCAGCGAAAGCCGCTTGTTTGCGCTGTCTCCAGCTNTGCGGCAATTGCTGCTGCCAGCGAGCAACCGAGTCTCATTTTATCTTCGAATGGTTTTTGCGGTCTGGCAACAGCGCATCAGCGAATTCGCCGAGCGTTTTTAAACACGTGGCACAGTGCTTTGTTAAGTACGTGCAACTCGTGGTCGCTTGCGATATTGATTGCCGTCAGCGGGCAAGACAGGATGTGTGGCTTTGCCAGCAGTCCTTTTAAGGGCGCATGCATTCCTTCATGTTTGTTCGAGGTTAAGGGTTGATAGTATGGACTCAATAGCAAGTCCAACGAGGACATGAGACATCACGGCATCTTCCAGTTTTCGAGGTTTGGTTCAGTAAAGCGATCAAACTATGAATTCTGTTAAGGCAGGGGATTGGCGAGTAACTCGTTGAGCGTTGGCTTACAATATGCAAAAGCAACAATCGAGATAGCTGACGAAAATGGCAATATCACATAGCTAAGCAGTTCCGCTATGCATAAAATATCTTCATCGTGCAATAAACTGACGCTAGATTAAAAGTTTTACCTTGCTTGACATCTTATGTAAACAGTGAAGGGTTTNATTTTGGACAGATCACTTGGAGTGGTTTGNTGAAGCGTCAACGCGAAACCGCCTAATTTGCTGATGAGTCTGGCTTTNGGCGATCGGTTCTATTGTGCATAAGCAACTGAAACATTCCTGGCAAATAAAGGCTTTAGAGTGGCTGCTTAACTTAAAAGCGATTCCTAAACATTGCGGTGAGTTATCGAAATGATTAAGCGTGCTCACAAATGAACCACTATCTAAAGTGCACCTAATCTTAAATGCCGCATTCGATTTTCGTGTGAATAGCATCAGCAGGATCGTGTCTCAAACTCATGAAAATGGCGCTGATAATGTGAGAGCAAGAATTCCAATCTTTCGGTTTTTCTTTGCAAGGGAATGGGTTTTGCTGCAACAGAGTACATTTGGCTGTAGTTGAACAACAAAACTGTGCAATGCAACTACTTTCGAAAGTTTTCATAAATAGGTTGTTTTTCTGCTGCCGCTAGTGGCTTAGCGAGATCTGTGAGGCGTGTCATTGGCTTTTCGGTGTTTTGCAATATCATAATTGGAGGTTGCTTTCATGTTTATATTCGGCGTGGCTTCGACCGCATGTCATTTAAATTCAACACCCAATACCTGACGGATAATATCCATAATTCGAAGGTGCTTGGTGGTATAAGCGCTGTTGTTTGCGCTGATTGTTTAAAAGGAGTGCTGATATACGCGGCAATTGATGCGCAGCCAGGTGTAACGAATAGCCCAGCGACGTACAAAATACAATACCTGTTTATTGAGCAAGAATTTTGTGGAAATTGGAAAAATTCGGCAGTTCGAAATTTTCAAGAATCTATTTCGTCGTTGCCGGCTTAAGTGGTACAGTGAGTTAAGCGAGCGCCTCTAATCGAATCTTGGTAGCCTTGATTC
>JGI24022J15233_10010366_pt1 | contig 10568 bp, 7 predicted proteins | sample Ectturendosymbi2_FD_15233 | JGI IMG/M metagenome (IMG submission 15233)
GCCGGCTTCAATGTCTTGTACTACGTTCTGTATTGTCTGATTTTATCAACCTGCGTTCTGCAGAGTGTGTGTGTTCATACTATGGACTTCGTGTCTGCTCATGAACAAATAATTTAAATTAATAATCGCTTCTTAATGGCGTACGTCATAAACAAGCTTAATAGCCACTCGTGCAATGTTATGAAACAGTTGTTAGGAGTTAAAAACTCTGTGCGTGTCTATTTCCCAGTTTCTTGTGAACCAGAAGTTTCAATACTGTTCAAGTATTTACAGATCTTTGAAAGCATCCTTTGATCCACAAATAGTGAGAAAAAACACTGAAAAGTTGTGATGACGACATTTTAGAAAGTTTTTGTTCATTTCGTGAAGAATATCAGTATTTCTCTATTCTTTCGAAGTGTGTGCTATTCTTTCCCAATATAGCTACGCGTAATATTGGAGTGTGGTTTGATTTGTTCAGTTTGTTTGGACTCAATGGCACGCCTTTTTGTAGTGATTCAAAACCTTCTATGTTAGTCTCGACCATTCGCATGTTGATATCAATTAGGGTTGCCAGATGTGTTTTGTAAAATACCGGCCACTTTGTCAACAGTGGCAGATCTCAGCTCTGTCGTAATTTGTAAGTTGGACAGGGAAAACAGAGAGACAATAGGTATTGTTAAGTCATAATTAATAACTTGCCTGTATTTTGGCTGGTTCATTACACTTTGGTGCTTTGTGTGACGTGACAATTACAATAAGGATTCTGTCATCATCAGCAAATAAACTTCACTGAAATAACTGTCTTGACAAGATTCACTATTAGAGTCATTAAAATGTGAGAAATTCTGCCTTGGTTCTTTCTGAAGTTCCAGAAAATTATTCATTTACAAAATACCGGCTTCAGGCACTGATTTTCAAAATACCGGCCTCCACTAACTTAGCAATAATATACCGGCCAGGCCGGTGAAATACCGGTCATCTGGCAACCCTTATGTCATTAGAATTAACCTGGTACAGCACATAAAACTAACGTCAATTGGTTATGTGTTATTCAGATTTCCTTTCAAAACCTATTTGCCATATTGAAATTACAAATATTTATAACAATATTAAATACATACCAGTGTTCTGCAAATGCATCTCTAACTGCATTCAAGTAACTTCACTCGACGGATGAAAACGGGTGAATTCTATCGGCAAAGGTTACGTAGGAAACCTATTTCACGTAACACTACGCTTCGTCAGTCCTGAAATCTGCAAGCAATGTTCACAGGTGAAACGTTGAAAGGCAACAAGAGCAGCGAGAAGAAACAAATTCAAGATTAAAGTCAACAAATTAAAATACAAATTGCGACAATTCAAAGAGAGAAGATATGTTTTTCTCAAATAATTGCGATCAAATTGAACTGATTCTCTTTGTCATTGCGCAAGGCAACAGAACAAATAAAGCTTGAAACAACAAGACTTATGATTCAGAGCTTCGGTAGAATGCGCAAGCAAGACTGCACAGCGCCGGATTTATGGTGGGGGCCAAGGGGCCCTGGCCCAGGGTCCCCCACCAAAGGGGGCCCCCCACCACGCTCATGTGCTTAGCCATATATGCGACCTGTGCGTGCCACTTAGACATTTATACCGGGGAAGCTTTTTTGTAAACACTATCGATGGTATTTACTTGAACATTATTTGATATTGTGACGAAACAACTATTACACTTATTGATTTCCTGAAAGTCGGTCAATCTAGTGAATGCAAGGCCAAGCCACATAGAAAGCATTAGCTTGAGTCTCTAGTCGTTACTGGTAGATTTTGAGTCTTCACAGTCGCATATAAGTAGCATTGTTAAGAAGGTCTACCATACGTCCTCTTTTTGAAGCACATGTCCACGTTTTTCGTGAGAAATAAAATATTCTCCGAGCACTTTCAAACATGTCAACGTGTCCTCCTTCTTGCATTTCTTATTTTACATAGCTATAATCAGTACCATAACTAGAGGTTTGAGCCAGAGTGGAAAACATAGCTAAAATGGGCCCATTAGCCAAGATTCATAAAAAAAAACTTGAGAACTGGTGGTGAATCTTGTTGTGGATGGCCATACTAAAACTCTAATTCACCAGAAAATAATCCAAAAAATAGAAAAAACAACCTATTGAAAACCGAAAGAATACTATAGCCAAAATATAAGTTAAGGGGGTCCGGTTTTCACATTAAGCTTGCCAGGGGAGGTAATTCGCCCCTCTGCTCCCGGTCAGTTACGTCAATGGCTATGATAGATTGTATTTACATACAGTAAACTGTCCCAACTTGACAGCAACAAGATACCAGCTGTTGGCGTAGCTTAGTTTATGGGAGGGCCTGCGAGTTGTCCAAATCATCTATATTTTGGTTGAGTTAATTCTCGGCTGGATAGGCGGAAATGGTTTCTCATTGATCGTTACATAGCAGTGGCAAATCTTTTTTTCAGTGTCTCAATGACTTCTGACATCATTACACTGTAGTAGCTTTGCTGATGAACCGCGATACGGTGATCAGTGTATTGCACATAGCTTAGTGTAGTAGTTTCTAGTAATTATAGCTCATCAGTAATGCTAAAAAATGAATAAATACGTCAGAAGTATCCCTTTTTAAGAAAAGGACTAAATGATTTTGAAGCTGAGTGAATTACGTGTGGTTGCATTTGCACAGTTCACAAGAAAGAGCGAAAAGACTAATGTGACTTTGTGGATATTGAGCACCAAAAACTTACTTCTCACAGTATAAAACCAGGTGGCTATCATTTTATCCTAGCTTGCCAAGGGTGCTTCAAATGTAGGCTTACACAGCTACATATTCATACTTCATGGCCATCGACAAACCAACTGTTGTTCTGAAACGTTTTTTTGGAAATTCTCTGAGCGACATTATGACACTTGCAACCATCTGTGGTCGCTTTTACTGAGAAAGTTCAGAATACTGAGAAGACAAAAGCATCAATTGTTGAGGTTGCATCGTGTTTCGCCACTGTGAAAGCAAGGATTCAAGTAAGACACTCAGATATACATACTGTTGCGGCCAGTGGCCCAACTATATGGATAAGTACGTACGGACTGGAACCAGTGCATTGTAATAGACTACTCATTGCGCCATCCAGCTGGGCACAAACCGTTCACATGTTCACACAGCGTTGCACGCAACACGTGACTCAATATTCACGCCGTTCGTTGAATGCGTTTTTCTACTCACCTTTCTGTGCATGTATTTACGACCTCGCGGAACCTTACCTGGGCTCTTTCCGTCAATAGTGCCGAAAGCGAGTTTGTCGTCAGACTGATCCATTGACTGTTTTCTGCGATATGTTTGATTCTGTATTGTGGTAAAGGACAAGTCGCTGTTTGTGTTAATGGTGGATAGATGTTGCCGTTTGCCTCATTAAAACCAGCGCAGACCTCGAGGCAATAAATTGTACAGTGTCACCTCTCAAATCCCCTATCTGTGTCGTGTCTCAAACAGCCGCGAGCCTGAGTAACGCCTTCATCATCGCATAGGAGAGAGTGAATCAGATTCACAGTTCATGCTTGTGTGTCACAGTGAGAGTCACTTCAACAAGATGGTGCTGTGACCAGGATGTGGAGGTCGTGCCCAGTTCAGCCTTCACACAAAGAACGTGCGATCGGTGTGGTTCGTTGTGAAAAGGAGTGGATGTTGCTGCAACCTCTCCGGTGGCGTTGCGTTGATTGTGTGATTCACCACGAACGGGATGTGCGTGAAGAATAACACCATTATATATGTAGCGCGAGCAAGGAATAGCAAGAGAGATTGCGAGCGTAATCTCTATTGTTGCTTGCTGCCACGGTGTGAAGCTTTGTGCACATGCCGCTCGGAATTTCCGATCGCAACAACACGAAGCCAAGTTTAATTGGCACTAAGAAAACTCAGAGAAGGCAAGGATCATGACTAATTTATTCATGTCAGGTATGTCTGTATTGTACAAGTCTTGTGTTGCACAAGAGTAGCTAAATGGACCACTTTATTCGCTGAATTTAAATGCTTTGACTAGATTCCTCCGTTTGCAAACAACTGAAATGGAAAATGCTGAACCTTGTGAATAGGATCTACTTGAGAGATACGTTTCTGTTGATGAAGCTAAACTGTTTGGCCAATACCAAAACTTGTTTTGAGTTCGTGCAAAAGGAGCATCAACCAAATGCAATTTATTGTAAAATGATGAAACATGAAAGACGGACAAAATGTTATGCAACTTGCAATACCATTAAATGCTTCAGTAAACTGGTAAAGATTGCACAGTTTTGCTTAAACGCTATGGCTTTTTATGCTAATGTGGAACGATTTTTTCCTTGATGCAGCCACAAACCTAAACGAAAGAGAAAATTTTCAGGTAAAGCCAGTTTTTAGTCTAAAGCTGGTATGCATTTGAAACATCTTTCATGCAAGCAGTTTCATAATATTGGTAAAGGCGATTCCACATTTTTAAGAAATTTAAGAAACTTGCAAAATATTGATGGGCTAAATAGGACAAGTTAATAGGGATTTTGTTTTCTGTGTTTTTTCTGAAACATCGTCTGCACTGGACGTCTTACTTCATTGCTTCAAACTTTTCAATAGGAGTGTTTGTTATTTGACTTGTTAAATGTAGATAATACACTACTCAACTAAGTGACAGTCATAAATTGTCCTCCCTTTCGGCAGCCTGAAAATATGGCAGCCTTATTGAGCTTATTAATAAATAAACGTGGACAGACGAATAAGGAATCGTCACCTTTGCAAGTGTAGAGCTTATCCAAGTGGTTCTAAACAACGTGAAAAAGCAAAAGAGGCACAACTGAGAGAAGAAGAAGTTGCAGTGAAGTAAAGAAAGATTCAAGTTACAATTTTACAGTGGCAGTGAAGTCCATTTTGCGGAAATTTCAAGAGGGAAGAAAATCGAAGAACATGTTGTTACAGACTTAGATCTACGTAACGATGAGAACAGGCCTAGTTTAACCAGCGGTGCAGTAGCAGAAGAACGTCAAGAAGTATCATCGCAAATCACGATAGATGAGATGGCTGACACTATAACTGGAGGCAATAATCTCGGTCACTAGTCAGCTAATATACCAGAAAAAATGCAGGAACATTGGTTGGAAAACTGGCACAGGTTCTATGTGACATTGTGATGAAAAGTTATTTACCATGTTGCTTCACAACACAGAAAAGACAGAAACTCTTCACGGATATCCACAGCACGTTTTATTCGTAGTCAGAACCACAACGGCGAAGTAGTTAACAGAAGCTGGCTTGCTTCTGGTGACGGATTTTGCAACAGTTTCACATCGCTGATCGTTGTGAAATATCATGTTGCATCAAAAAGTTTTGCTACATCTGAGTTAACAAATGTGACGTCACAAGATTACGTCATTAATATTAACAATCCGTGGAAATACTAGTGACTTCATCGATAAACCCCTACCTAAAGATTCTGTATCCGCACCAGGAGCCTTCCACCACGCCTGGTCCCAGGCCTCCCACCATCTAAATCCGGCGCTGAGATTGCACTTGTTGCGTTGGCAACCAATCTTTAGCGTTTAAAAAACGCTGTGACGACATTGCCCTCACGCTGGGGGGAAAAGTTCAAAACACGTCAAGGAACAGCAGTAGGTAGGAACTGTAGGTTCAAGGACTGCTTGGACTTTTTCTATTTCTTTGTTTGTTTGTTAGATTCATCGCTGGAAAAATGCCCATTTTATCAGTCAAGCGTATCATATGCCCTACGTCACAAGCACTCTTTCAAGGCTTTGGCTCGTTCAGCTGAAGCCCTTTGCCCCTTTGCCAGTTTCCCTCATGTCCCCAGTTTGCCCCTATTCCCGTCCTCCTAGGGCCCCTCATGATCGAAAGCCATACGCTAGAGTTTGTATTTTGCCAGGTTGAATTATTCTCTTATCGTCATTGGCAGAGAGGGCTATTTCAGGCGTTCAGAATTCAACAGCAGGTGTGCACGTCACCTATGACTGCTTTTGTGAAGCACGCACCTGCTGTTGTGTTTTGACGTGTGGTTGTGACACGCCATCGGTCGCGCTTGAAATAATTTTGAAGGGCACACCTCGTTTCAGCTTTGGCTTGCTTCACGTTTGACTCACTTGTTTGTGAACCTGAATATAATTTTTTCTTGTGCTGCTTTGTGACGTGGTAGAAACTTCCAAAGCAAGGAATGTTTTTCTACGCAAACATTTCTGAACTTTCAGCCACAGAGTGTGCTTGAAAAAGATGGTAGCTTCAGGCAATGAGAATTTTAATTTTAGTTTTTAAATTTATTTGTTTATGAACACACACACTCTGCAGAACGTAGGTTGATAAGAACAGACCAAACAGAACGTAGTAAAAGGCACTGAAGCTGGTGGAATCACAGGGTGGCAGACACTTTTTGCAACTGCATTGAAGACAGAACCACAGGGTTACAGACACATTAATTTAAGCAGAGATTTTGATAGAACATCTGACTCAAGCAATGTGCTCCAAACATCACCAGCTTGGCAGCCCAACATCACCGCAAACTGATCAAAATTTATCAAAAAAAGCTGTGTTTCTTCTGATGAAAGTTCATTCGAATAGGATTATGGTGGTAATCACAAAAAAAGTTTGTTCACAATGGTTGAGATACTGTTGAGACATATTTGTGCTAAGCACTAGCTCTCTAATTTGGTTATGTTAAATTTGCGCTGAAATCAATTTGGGATTGGGGCGATTCAGTGATGGAAGGTTATTTTGGTCTCATTGCAGTTTTTTTCGGTTGATTAAGCAACTGTTAATGGGTGGTTGATATTGCTGACTAAAATTGATTCCGGAATAGGATGTTGTGAAGAAAAATGGTTGAAAAAACAACAGAAACTGTAAGTTGATCCACTTTTATATCATGAAAATATGCTTCAACGTTTAAAATTATGTTTTCAGCTTAGTGTAAAATATTTGGCAGTAAAAAAGTTAAGCAGCTGAGTGTGCCTTTCACAGAAATTTTTGCAAGACTTCATTTTATTGAAAACATTTTGCAGGATGCAAACATTGCTAAAGAGTGGAAATAATTTGTTGTAAATTCCACAGTTTGATAGATTTGTGTGTAGAAATTCGTTGTTGTGTAGTTATTTTGCTTAGAGATGTTACCTTAGACAAATTTGAGGTGTAATTTCAAATTGGATTGAAATGTTCACTTTGTCGGGTGTTTGAAATTTGCTACCCTCAGTAGATAAAAACGTGAGTTCAGTGACTTCACGCCTCAGGTGGTGCCACATAGCATTTTTTCTTTACAAGAGAAAAAAGGCTTTGGTTGGGTGCTAGCAAGTAGGACAAGGTCCAGATTTTTTAAAAAAGACCAGAACTCTATTCAATCACGTTTCTGTTGTATAACTAAGCCATTATTATGTTGCATGCTTTCATATATTTGTGTGAACGTTTTCAAAAATGCTCAATTGCTTCAGATGTGCTTGCTTCGCTCGCTCCGTTGCTGTCTGTGCATGTTTCAGCTGTATTGAGTTGCATGACCTTGCTTTGTCCAAAGATGTGCAGTTCATGTCTTAATAGTTTGTGAAAAAAGCAAACTTTTAAAGTGTGATGCTCATTTGTGACAAAAGCACTTTCGTCAAATTATGTTTATAGCCAAAAGACTATAAACATAATCTGCTTTCAAGCATTATCACCTACTCCAAAATTCTCTGCCACAAATTCAGCATGATTCATGTCAGCCAGTCTTTTCAAGAGATTTTCAAATGATCTCCAGAAATATTTTCTTCGCTGAAGTGCTTTGGTTTCAAAGTGTAAATTATTTTAAGCCATTTTTTCTTTGAGTCCTTTTTTATATTTTTAATCATAACGTTTGCTTTGCTAGAGTTAAAAATTGCCGTAAAAATTACATGTTTTGCTGCGCCATACATTTGTTTCACTGTTTTTATGTCAGATTCAGAAGGTATATTGTTCTTGTTTTCAACACTGAATCCAGGATTATAAATTGGCTGCATAGCGCTGTCTTTGTCTTCAGTATTGTGAAACATTACGATGCAATGGCCAATTTCGTGAACAGCGACTGAAAATAAATTGCACTTTCCATACCCCGAAACTGTTTTCTGGTCTGACCATCTCTCATTGTCAAAATGCAAATCACCAGACAATGTTGAATTACCTGTGTAAAATCCATGCGCCAAAGTGTCAGATTTTTAATTATTTAGTTTGTAAGGACAGTTAATTTCGGCATTTTGCTTTTCATCGTCTGTCAGAAATGCAATATTCATAACTTGACTACCATCAAAAACTCTTTCAAATTTCAAATTGCAAACATTTTGCCAAATACTAAAAGCATTTTCGATTTCGTTCAATGTTTTTTCTTTTCCAAGCGAAGAGTAATTTTGAAAGCCATAAGTCAAAACTTTTTGCTTCCAAGGGGTGCAATACTTTTTATCTACAATATTATCAGGCATAGCACAATACATTTATTATAACTCTGAAAACTTTCCTCATTCACGAGCAACTGTTTCAGCTGCCTCGGTTGCCTCAGCTGGTTCAGTTCATTCCCTGAGCGACAATCATTCAAGTCGGCCGAAACGGGTTTGCAGAGCGTCAACCTGGCTTGTGAGGTTGGTTATCAGACCCTGAAGATATTCGATGTGAGAATCGACATAGTGTTTATGGGTTGCATCGTTCGTTCGGTTGGATTCGCAAGTCCAGATTTTTTGTGGTTATTGATTTTGAGATGCCCCTGGCACTTTCTGGAGTTACGTGAAAGGTTCTCTTCCTTATTTGATTATCTATGAAACCTTTTGTCGCTGCGTCGGTGTCTTCAACTGGCTGCCCAAGGTTTGTTATCCTTTTGTCATTATAATTTTGATGTTTTTCTGGCAAAGACGTCCCATCAAGAAACATTACTTTCCGATTGATGTTCTCATTCGTTGCAAGTATCTGCCGCTCGTTTTCGGATCTCAGTGAATTAACTGCAGCATCCAGTGTTCTTTTGTTCACACCATCAGCAGGCTCTGTCGCATCAGCCAATCTGACAATTTTATGATCATTCATTTGAAGATCTGAAACCAATTGTTTTTTACCATCAAGTCTCAAATATTTCTGCGATTCCAAGAGGATATTAGCCCTAATTTCGTTCTAAACTTTTCGGTTCAACGTTCTGAGATTGACAGCCTTATGTTCAAGTGTTGGATCTGGCAACCCGACAATATGATATTGTTCACCCATGCTAAAATTTTTCGTTGCTGTTCCTCGTGGGTCCAAGTTCAAACTTTTTGTTCTGATGTCTCGATTCAAAATCTATGCGTGGTTTTCAACCGCGTTGCTGCCTGCTGTGTCGGCTGCCGCGGTTCTTTGTTGTATAACATTTGCTTCTGAAGCTTCAAGCGTACTCACATTTACCACGTCTTGTTCAGTTTGTGGATTTGCAACACCTCTTATTCTTTGCCCACCTGAGGATAAGTCAGCTCTCACCCAATGTGTCCGGTCACGTTTCAGATAGAATTCGTTTGCAGAGCTTAGTCTGAGTGCATCATTGTCATGCAGAGGTTCGCCCAAATGTCTTATCCTGTTTCCAGCCATCCCAATCTCATCCTGCATGCCCCCACCCAAAAGCGGCAGCTTCGTATCTGCATATCCTTTTGTCGCTGCGTGGTGATTTTGTTCTGGTGCTTTCAGGTATGAGATATGATGACCATCCAAATTTTAATCTTTTGCCAAGGTCGACGCGGGGCTATAACGATTTAAAAAATTTTCTTCAATCCACTGTTTCAGAACCATTTCATCTTCATTTTGCAGATTTGTGTTGATATTTCTTATTGAATGCTTCCCTATATCGATTTGCCCCTGCATAGTGCCCCCTTCAGTTGGTAACCTTTTGCCTGCTACAAAATAAACGTATGCTCGATTCACCAAGTCATGATCTTCTTCTGGCCATCTCACGTTTTTCATCAAATGACCCTTCATATCCAAATCACTTTCGCCAACACTCTTCGAGTCGACGTAGCCTTTCGTCGCTACGTCGACTTCTTGGGTTGGAGACAATACGGTTTTTATTGCCTTTTGATTCGTATCGATTGGATCACCTCTTTTGAAAAATTTTTCATTGACATATTTCTTCATCACTGCGTCCGTTGGACCCTGCGGCGAGCCAGGATTCACAATGCTTTGACCAGACATGCAATGGCTTGGCCTTTTCACAAAAAGTTGCTGTTCACATATTCATGTGAAACTCCACTCACATTTGTAACATTTTGTCCCGTTTTTGGAATTCGTCCGAACTTTTCTACTGGCATGTTTATCATATCACCAAAAATTATTAATTATTTCCTGCATCCCTTTTCCTTTTTGTATCTTTTTCAAAACAAAACGACAAAGATGGCCACAAAACACTTCTTGCCTCGGCTGAATTTGCTCAGTTGAATAGAACACATCACCGAGGTAGTCGTTCAACTCAGTTTGTGGAGGCAATCCGAACGAGTCAAAATACCCCTTTTTATCACCACATTTGAGCCACGCGACCCAGTGCGTCCCATCTCCAGAAGTGTCGTCTAGGTTCATAATTGCGCACTCATTTCGTTTTGGTTTCTTTGGCAAAGTGTCTCTCAAGAAAA
>JGI24022J15233_10010368_pt1 | contig 10566 bp, 8 predicted proteins | sample Ectturendosymbi2_FD_15233 | JGI IMG/M metagenome (IMG submission 15233)
TATAGTGTTTCATGTTTCAATTTGGGGGGCTTGGAGCTTTGTTTGGGGTACTTAGCCTCCAAGAGACCCCTCTCGTGGCGACGGGGCCTGGACCGATGCGTGGCTGGTTGTGATTCTTTTTGCGCATTTCACAGTGGCAACTACCCAAATAGTTAAAGCTGTTCAACGCCAAAAAAGAGAAAAAAATAGTTAACATAGTGCTAACTACGCGCAGCAGATTGGTACTTGAGTGGAATCTGATGCTATGTCATTGGTTACAATGCATTAGCTGCAATAATGATGAAAGCGATGAATGGCTGATGCTGTGCTCAGCTCGTCACATTGTAAATGTGACAGAAGCTGATGAGGATGCTTCGTGGGAAACATGTCCTGACAAGACAAAAAAACTGTTTGAACAAACCTTTTGTACATGTCCGTAGCAAATCTACGTTGCAAGTCTTTTGTTGCAAATCTAAGCCATGGGTTTTATGCAGTAATACAACACCAGCCGCGTCGGAAGAAGAGAGCAAGAGGGGGTCACAATTTTTGGATTTTAAAATTTGGTATTTTCATATCAATTTTTAGTAAGAAAATGTTTTTTTTATCTGTTTCGAGTTACTAAAATGAAATTTCGCCACTGCTGGCTCCCCTGGAAAGAACCTTTTTGTATCTCCTGGCAAAATCCATTTACCCGCCCTGGAAAAATCCTTCCTACGACCATACAGCACTAGCCTGTTGCTCTACAGTAGTATGGTGTAGTCGCTGGTTTGCTTTTCACACAAACGTGTAGCAAACGTACAAGCAGAACTACACCGATTTTTCCCCATGGAATCAAAATCAACCGGAACATGTTTTGAAACTTACTCTTAATTTTTTAACCGTAAATATGTNAACGTATGGTATGCAAACGTGTTGACGTTGTCGTAACTCTGCACAGAGCGACTACGGCTNGTACAAACAGTCGTTCTTGCGTCAAGCTGTCGTCTTGTCGTACCAACTGTAGATTTAGTATCCTATAAAACCTTGANTACGTCACTGATGGCGTGGTTTCTTCCCTGCTTACCAGTGAATCACTTTTTGTTTCTCAGCTGCACTTATAAGACTTCAGTTATTCACAAAATTAACTTTCCTCACTTTTTTTCTGATTACTGATTCTTTTGCAGGTCAAAGGATGTTTTACACGATAAAACTGTTTCAACTAATAAACTCAACCATGTTTACGTTACCGAAACTATCAAAATCAAATCAAAATTAGTCGAGTCTATGCCAACTGGCAAAAGTGACTGCTACAGATATTTGGATGATGAGAAGCAGTTGCAGAAAAACGCTCAAGGGTAAGTTAATTCGGTTTTCCTTTTTGGAAAATTTCTACAGTATGAAAGTAAAGAAAAAACACTTTTTTCAGCATATCACAACAAATTTAAAAGTAAACCTACATGTAAAGGTAGTGTTGCGATCGGAAATCCCGAGCGGCATGTACGCAAAGCTTCGCACCATGGCAGCATGCAACAATAGAGATCATGCGTCGCAATCTCTCTTCGCGTACGCTGGTCATCATGTTCAATCTTTCACACGTTACTATCGGCAGAGCTTCGACATCACAATCTCTCTTACTCTTGCTTGCTCGCGCTACATATATAATGGTGTTATTCTTCACGCACATCCCGTTCGTGGTGAATCACATAATCAACGCAACGCCACCGGAGAGGTTGCAACAGTAGTACAAATAAAAATTATAGAAAAAGGGACCGATGCCTGGTAAAACCAACAAAAGTTAACCACTATAAATTTCGTTTGCACAAAATTTTTAAAAATTCTCATCTATCAGTGAGGCAGAATACAACCATAGATGTTCGGGCTACAACCAGCTGGTATTTTCGGGGGTGAGGCAAAATTATTGTAACTTGTTGCACCTAACAACTAAACAAGGTTTTGAAACTTTTGGGGTCAGCAATTGCACGGTTACCCCTGTCCGGTTGCAGCGCTGACCAATGTAACCAGCCACTTTGCTGGAAGAGATGTGAAGTCCACGACCAGGTATTTGATGAAAAATGGATAAAGACCAGCGTTGCTGCTTTTTCAAATATAGCAGGAAACCAGTCACTCACGCCGCTAGAACGAAGGATACCGAAGGCAATCTGAACATACGAGAGCGCAACAAACCAACCTTGACCAACCAACCACCAAAAGGCATCACCAAAGAAGAAAGTTCAGAAGACGTGAAGCTCAGGTAACACTTGACATTGTATTTGGCAAACACAGCTTCTGCATTTACTTAAACGTGTGTTGACCAGTTAACATTTTACGTTTTTTTTGTCTACGTGCCAATATCAAGTTTAAAACAAGCAAAATAGAATTGCTTTGTGTTAAAGTTTGCTTTCTACAAACTGTACAAAGATTTTCAGAACTAAATTTTTTGGCTTTATGAAGCAGCGATTTTAAGTTTTTAAAATATGTCGTCAGAGAGAAACAAAAACGCGAAAAAATTGACAAAGCCTACAACGAATGGTTGGCGGTGAAGCAGAGAGAAAGAATTTCGCAAAAGAAGACGGAACTGCTGAATTCAGTGGATGTTAAGCGGAAGGTACGTTGCTCTTGCTGCTGCTGGTTTTCTCTGCAAACAAATTTGCTTGAAACTGGTAAACACTGCGTTTCTTCTTTTGAAGCACAATTCTGCCGATACACTGTTTACATCTGCATCTGGGAAGACGTGGGGAATTACTTTTGAAGAGTGGTTGGAAAGGAAGAAAAACAGCAATGATCCCAGACCTTGTGAGCAATTTACCTGAGCTTTTTTGCTCTGTTTCCTTGATTCTGAATTTCTGAAAGTGATTGACAGCTGCTAACAATATGAGATTTAGTTTTGCAGTAACGGAAAATGAGGCCGACTTGACATTACAGAGGTGAAAGTAGACTCGCCGTTCCGCTGGAAGATTTATTGCTTGGGGGCTTACGCACGGGTGTAGCCATGGGGGCCAAGGGGATCATTCCTCCCAAATTTCTAGCATATCGTTTCCTTTTGTGCTTTGAAAAGCGGAGTCCTGAAAAAGTGCTGTTGGTCACTTAAAGTCGAAATATTTGGCCTCCGCCATAATTTTTCGATGGTGACGTTACTACATGGGCCTATGGCGTTTTACTGAGATGTTAGGGTGTTGCAAATGTCGGCTGTCACAAATTTATCATGAACTCCCTTAGCAATATTCTTATTTTCTTCATAATCCCTATGCAATTTGGTCTCATTAGTGTTTTCATTGTTACGTAGCCCTCAGTTTTTGTCTTTATTTCTGCGACGTGATGATTAAAAAAACATTTTGGGTGGCGACATTCAAACTTTTTTGCGTTTTTAGGTATGCAGATTGCGTGAACAGTAGGAATTGCATGTGGACTAGAGTGTGTTTGCCATATTTTTAGGTGTGTAGAGTGCATGTACAGTAGGCTACTAGTTGTACTTGGATGTACAGTATTAGGTAAACTACCTGAGTTTTCTTCACTTTCAAGTTTGGCTACAAGCATTGCTAAAGAATAAATAAGGTGCAAGTGTTGATCAATATTGGAACATAAAGAGAATAACAAAGGAAGATTCAGCGCACTGTGAACAATTTTTATGCCCAAACTAAAACAATCAGTGACCACCAACCAATGCAGCAAGTACAAATTGATTCCATTTTAGTCCTAGAAGCTAGTTCAACGATTTATCCATTAATTTCTAATGAACAAAATATGAGGAGTTTAGACGCAAAACTTCTGGATATTCGCTATTAAATGACAATTTCAATGAAAAATAGGATGTACGTTATGTCGTGAAGTACATCATTTGGTAATGAGAGCATCCCGTGGTGACTTTATTTCGGCTCGATGGGCGGAGGGCACTTATTATGGTAGCACTAGAGAAAACTAGTTGTAATTACTGCACAAAACGATTCATGCGCACCAAAACTCTCAAGCACATAAAGAAAGTATCTATATTCTTGAAACAGCAAAGAAGGACGCATTGCTTTACTTGAATGCACAAAGTGAACAAAGTGTCTTTCAATCTACTGCTCGAGTCTTTAGAACAGCTTCGCAAAAAAATTGCCACATGTAAATGTCGCAAAAAATAACAAAGTTTTGACAGACACAGAAAGTTTGTTTGACCTTCAGCAAGCTAATTTCGCAGATATGGGATGTGTCTTGCTTAGTAAAACTGTTGCCTTTGATACAATTGGTCATGTTATCTCACTCCACGCACACGAAAACTTGCAACTACAGTTATTGAGAGCAGGAGCAAAGATAAATGTTACGAATATCGTTCTGCACGAGTGAGCATACGATGGTCGATGATGCAGATGTAGAGTTGTACTGTAATTAAGCCCGAACCCGCCCGAGGGCGACATTTGTTTTTAAAGCCCGATTTAGGTCCAAAAGCCAAAATTACCAATTGAATCAGGACATGGGTAAACTCGGGATATTGGTGGCGTAGCTAACTAGTTGCTCAAAGACGAATCTTTGATACCGTATTGTGGCACTGTCTCAATCACAGACTTGAGTTTGCTATTGGCAATCCTCTAGATATTACCAGTGGCACAAATGACTTGCAATCATTTCGTGAATATTTATATTCTTTATATAGCCAGTGACCGAAGAACATGCGAGAAATCAGTTACTTTGCCCATGATTTGAATATCACCCTCAAAAGAATCGGAAAAGTGTTTACTGATTTATTGTTTGCAGAATGGTTTCATCTTTCAGAGCAGTATCAGCGCAAATTTTTTTATGGCTACTCTACGTTTCCTCTGCTTGATTTCCATTTTACGATTTCATTCTTTCACTGACAAAATTGTTTCACACGTGACTGTTAATTAACTTAACACAGGTAGCAATGAACACCAGAAAAAAGCTTCGGCTGACGTGAGATTTGAGCCCACGAACTTCAATAAGTGTCTTCGATAAGCGATACATGGCTAAAACTTATACCATCCAAGCATGCATAGAGGTTTATTTCATGAGCCTCAGACAACAAAAGTTCAGTTTTCTGTCTCACCGGCTAATAAGTCTCCTAAGAGCATTATACTAAAACTTGCTTCCAGAATGCACAAAAACGCGCATATTTAGGTGTAATTTTGCAAACTTTTCTCGGGGGGATGTCCCCGGACCCCCCTAGAATGGTTGTTCCTTCGGTACTTCCCCTAAATTTGATTTGTGACGTCACACGATTGTGACGAAACTTTGCGCCCCTTCGGAAATTTTCTGCGTACGCCACTAACTGTAAGACCCACTTCCAGAGATCCCAGCAGTGCCAATCACCCTACGTAGCCTATCACGATTTTTGGTTGTTTTCATAATTTACAATATGTTTTTTGTGTGTTCAAAATGTACAATACAGGGTGGGCTTAAACGTAGACTTACTCTTGATTGCTTTGTTACAACCATAGCTGGAATTTCGCAACGGCTTTGACAAATACCGGATCGTTCCGGTAGTAACATTATTCTACTTTCATCACTGCTTAGCAAGCAAGTAACGTTGTGTGCCAAGTTAGTTTTGGTAAAGTTTTATGTGGTGTGCGGACGCTTATAACAACGTGAGCGCGTGTTTTGTCAGCCACGTCACAGAATGAGTCCACGGTGATTAAGAACCGTCCTATCAACGGAGGAAAGACGTTTGAAGAGTGGTTGAGGGAGAAAAGCACAAGACAACATCCTCAAGAAATCCAAAGAGATGAACAGAAAGAAAGACAGCTGTATGTGAATAGCGAAGTGCTTTGCATAAATAAGCACCTGCCTAGTTTAAAATATAAAACATTGTCTTGACATGTACTCATTTTATTTCAGTCCATTCCTTTCAGCAGTTCATTAATATGGTAAAATGCATAGGCTATTGTGATTTGGGCCAAATNTACCTATATAAGACATAGCCTATATTCCTGAATTTTTGCTCATATCTAATTGCATATATGATGGGGCAGAGTGNATGGGAACCAATTTGCTCGATGGAGCAGACCGTAAATGTCTGAAGCAAAATAAAGCGTTTCTTTTTGGTGCGACAATGATATTTTCAAAGCATATTTTTCCTTCTAGTGTGATGTAGCCTTTTCAAACTTTAGTTGTTAATAGGAAAGAACTGCGCCAACGAAACTTCGAGAAGTGGATTGCACAAAAAACAGAACACACAAAAGAAGAAAAGAGAAGAACGGAAGAGCTCAAACAGAAAAGGATGCTCGAAATGCGGCAGGGTTATGAAGAATGGAAGACACAGCCACGAGTAATTACTTTCGACGAATGGAGGAAAAGAAAGGATAATGAAAAAAAGTAAATATACAGCTAAGTACCTCTTTCAAAACTTCATTCTCAACCCAAACATTTTTTTGTTTGCAAGGAATGAGTTCCATGTTTCATTGTTTTTGAAATTGTTTTCAGAATGACCGTATGTACAGTACAAAATACTAGTTTCTCTACGTAGTTGATAGCATTTGATCTTTTTCACAAATCTTATGAGCGTTTTCATAGTTTTAACACATTGAATCACTTGATCACATGCATTGTTCTGTTTCGCATTGAGTATCATCATTATTCCAGAGTTGAGGTAAATGGATTACTAGACCTGTTTCAATTTTCAAACCTATAAAGAGCTTGGTGAAGTTCATTATTCAGAACGTTTTGCATGTCTCTTTCCTGCAAATCGCAGCCACGTTATCCATTTTGACTTCAGGGTTTAATTTTCCTTAAACAGAGGTTCAACGATTTCAGGTCTGCCTATTTGGTCGATTTAAAAATAGCACCAAACTTAATTGATTGCATAATTAATAATATTCAATTCAGCTTTGTATGTAATCTAAACTAAGCCAATGATACATCTCCAAATCAGAGCAGAAAAAGAAATCATTGTAAATGAGTATTCGTTACAAGCTCTCAACTATCCGTTTATTGTCGTCTGACCATCATTTCCGCTCTCTTTCTGCAAATAATGCAGTTTGGATGACAGCGTTTCCGAAAAGCTGCTGTACGACACTACTATGGGTGTTTTTACAAACTCATTATAGCTGTATTGCATAAAGTTCAGCGTTTAGTAAACTGAACGATAAACGAATGTACGATAAGTAAATGCCAAAGGACAGCACGTTTTTATAATCAAGAGCTGTTCAGTCAAATGAAACATGTGGATTTTCTTGATATCCACTGTAAAAGACTGTATCAGAAATTTACACCTAAGTTTTTTACTATAGACGGTATTTTTTACAGACTGAGTGAGCTGAGCAACGCGCAGTTTGACGTGGTTCAGGCTCTCAGCGAGTGGCTTGTGAGAGACAGAGAACAGTTGGCTGAACAAGCCTTTCGTCGTTGGACTTTACGGAAGGAGTCTCAGCACCTTCAAGCTGCTCAACAAGAATGGAATATGGCGAGAGTCAGAAGGAAGAAGGTGGAACAGAAGCTGAGGGAGAAACTAGCGATGCTGCGTGCCAAAGCCAAGTGTAAGTTTCAAGAAAAGGACTTCTTGAATAATAAATTCTTGTTGACAAAATGTTAAATGTTGACTCTTGCTTTATATATGAACATATAATGTCTCCTTACATTGACTTAATACCTTAAAACGTTCACATGGTTTTATTAAAAATTTCAATAGCCAAACTGTGTCAGACTTCAATGTCACAGAATTAAATAAGGATTTTTTCAACTGGATTTTTATTCGAAATTATTATGTTTCTCAAAGCATGTGGGTGAAATGCTAAGTGAGCATGTGGGTGAAATGCTCTGTCAGCATGTGGGTGAAATGCTCTGTCAGCATGTGGGTGAAATGCTCTGTCAGCATGTGGGTGAAATGCTCTGTCAGCACGTTAATCTTAAGCAGAGCAAGATACTCGTTAAATTTTTTAAATGTACATTCTTGCAAAAACTCTTCTTGGAAATCATATCGTTAATTATTTTCAATACGATGTCACTTATTAATTATTACGGTATGGTAAACACATGTAAAGCTCAAAAGAAATTTTGATTCAACCATTGCTCTTTGTACCTGTTGAGAGAAACTATCACAGCATCATTCTTGCATATGCAGGACTGGATGTCTTTGGCGTGTTAAAATTACTGAAACGTTGCTACTAGCTTTCAACAAAGTCTGGAAAAAATTCTAATAAGGTTGCCGATTTTTCTTTCTTCGATTTCAAGTGCGAAGTGGTGGCAAAGTTCAGTCTGGCGACGAAGAAGAGTTTGATCTTAGCTCTGAACTAGAAACTGAAGCTGGGTCTCTCCCGGAGGAAACGATTGTGATTCCTCAGAGCGAATGTAAATCCAGCGAAGACGAGGTCTCTTCGAATGAAGACGATACCAGGAGTTCATCTTCAAAAGTGTTTAAGAAGGCTGAATGTTCCTTTGCTGAGGCCAATACTTCTAAGGTCGAGGAACAGCAGATACAGTCTGTTGCAAAACCAGTGAAAGTTCGAAGAAAGGCTTCAAGAAGAAAGAGGCGCCATCGTAGTAAGAAGGTTAAATGCGTCAGCATGCCGGATCTATCTTTAAGCTAAATAAACATAACGAAATGCTTCTTTCGCTGTACCTGTTGGTTGAAAGACACGCAGTTACGGGTATTAAAGGTATTATGATGTAACTTTCCTGTTTCTGTAACCAAAACGGTGTTGATTTGTTAAAGTGAGTTAGCTCTTTCGCTCTGGTGGTAAACGAAGCATACGTTTAAGCAGGGGCGTACCGAGGTTAGATGGCGCTTGACACAAAAAGCGAGTTTGGTGCTCCCATATTCGAACCTATAAGGTCTTTCGAAAGCAAATGTACTGTATTGAAAAAAGTACTTGCGACATTTTTGGGACTTTTCGGCGCTCTCCGCAGTGATTTTGGCGCCCTTGACTCCCTCGTTGCGCCTTGAACCTAATGCGTCAGATTAACATTTTCAATATTGTTTTGGCGTAAAAGTGGGTCTCAACACGTGTCAAGAGAAAAAAGTCGTTATGCTTGAAGATAATTACCTTTTCCAAGAAAAACGTCAGTTATTACACTTACTGAAAACAGTAATTCGATGCCAAAATTATTTCGGTTTAACCGGTCTCTACTTTTTGGTGTCAAAGTGACAAAAAAACAAAGGATCGTCAAAGTCAGTCACATCAAGCGACGATGTACTGAAGACACAAGTGTTTTAATTTATTTTCGAGATAGTTCGTTTAACAAGTTTTTGCAATGTCGTTTCACAGTGTCCTTTAGCGCTATTACTGTTTTGCTGAGCTGCCATGTTGATTGCTTATAGTAATTAATCTTGTAATTTCGAATTGTCAAGCTCTTGAAATGCAATTCATGACAATTCATTGATCAAGGGGAAGATGGTTTTATTATTTGCTGAATTCAACTACAGTTTACATAGCTGCGAAGTGCCTGATAATTTTTAGAAATTTTTACTTTGTGCAATCATCTTGCATCACTACTGATCCAAGCTGTTTCATTGACAAAAATATTTAATATTAATTCAAACTTCGGTACACACTAAATACGTTTGTTGCAGTGTCGTATAAAACCTTCATATGCTTTATTTTTATGCACTTTTCATATCAAGGTCTAGAAGCACTTATGAAAATAAGCAGAAACTTTCGTTTCTTGTTTGACCGTTTTCTGCACCTGCGTTGTTATCCTCGTTGTGTTACGAAATAAATGTGACTTTGTTTTCGAAGCTTTGTTTGCCCTATGCAGAACTTGAAATCGATTCTCTTCTTCTGCATCGTCAATCAAGGGCGTCGTGTTCAGCTTTGCATTAGCCTGGAAAGAACTGCTGTCTCTGCTACCTACCGAAGCGTCCCGATGCGCGTATTGCAAGAATTTTTTTCTTGCGTAGAGAAGAGAAGAAAGAGTAGAGAAGAAAATTGAAAAACACAGTGACTGGTTCCTGCTTTTTTGAACTTTACGCAGACCTAAAACTCGAAGACTTATTCGGCTATTTCTCAAAAATCAATTCATTTTTAGAACACGTCCGCATCACATAGGCGTAGCTGGGTGGAGGCAGGGGCCATGCCTCCCCCACCCAGCTACGCCTTGTTTAGAATATCAAGTCATTTTGTGCTTTGAGAGGCGGTATCCCAAACACAATACTGTTGCTAGCCTAAGATAAAAAATCCCCCAATATTTTGGCCTCCCAAAATTTTAGGCTGGCTACACCACTGCGTTATAAAGTCGATGCAAACTTGGATTGCATTTACATTAGTAAGATTTCACACCAGCTTGTTTTGTTTCTTGCATCTTCTTTATCCAACCATGATTTACGCTTGTATTACGTATCGTGCGACATTTTTGCAGAAACTAACCTTTGGAGAGCATGAAAGATATGTAGCATCCATCGCTAGCAGTGATTCAAACAACAATAGCATGTGTAAAACAACGGTGGCAGAGAGCATAAAATTGGTTTGTCTTAATTTTCTAATTTACAACTTACTTTTGTGAAATAAAGCTTATCATTTCTAGAATAACGCGCTGTTGCGCCTTTGCGTCAAATTCGTATAATAACCAAAACCTCTGCGAGGTTGACTCTGACATGTATGATTTGTGGCGACCCACAACACAAAGTTTCGCCAAACCTAGTGGTATCAAGGGCGCTGTGACGTATTTCTCATTTTATGAAAT
>JGI24022J15233_10010371_pt1 | contig 10565 bp, 6 predicted proteins | sample Ectturendosymbi2_FD_15233 | JGI IMG/M metagenome (IMG submission 15233)
TTCTTAGACTTGGAAGTGACAACTCATGTCCCACGATAGGACTCAAATAAAAAGCTAAATGACGATCACGTTTCCAAGCGAAGCTTGTGCATTTACAAGTACCTGAAAGACTTATTGCTGAAGCGACAATTCAAAAACAACACGTGAATGAAAGACATTTGCCAGGACACTACTTCCATTTTAGGTAGCTTTGCTGGCTGTCGTAAAAACGATGACAAAATCGCATGGTGGATTTACACTGGGCCTTAAAGCATATTTCTTTAAAATACATTTAACGCCACTTATGAAGGTAGATTTTCAATGAAGTATTTGAATACTGTTTCACATTTTTAGACATTGGATTGCAGATGTGAAGAAAAAAACATCAATCCCACTAGACCAGGTTATTGATAAAAATTGTGACACTTTTCAACAGAAGTGAAAGCAAGCGGGCTGAGATCTCAAATTCACAATCAATACCTCCAAAGTTAACCTCTAGTCTCCCAAAGAAGTCATTTTTCAATTCATTCTATATAATAGTATTACGAAGGCCCCGAAGAAGCTCAAAGCCCTCCCCAATGCTGTTGATCTGGCGATGGATCTACTTCTATCCAGCCAGGCCAGAAAACACAGGAGAATCAGCCTATCACCAATTTACAACCACGAACCTTCGCCAACACTGAAGTTACAAGTAAAAAGGTAAAGATTTCACCAGAAGATTGCTTTTTTTGCTCAACTTTATATGATACAATCGGAATGATCTAACAACCAATAAGCTAAGCATTTTTCTGTCGGTTGCAGATGTCGCTAACCATGCCAAATTTGTCTTTTCATGGTCAGCATGAGTTGTCTGACGGGTTTGCAATTGCAACAAAAGGTTCAATACCACACAGCCATCAGTACCTGTTGCCTGACACGTAGCCAGGTGGGGGCAAAAGGCGCCGTCATTCCCCAATTTTGGACTGCAAATATTCAAGTGTTGAGCAAAAATTGTTGTGACCACGTGAAACCAATATATTCAATGCACTAAGCTGAAGATAGCCAGTATTTTGCCAAAGTTTCTGCGTGAGAGTTGTAGGCGTACAAAGTGGGGGGAGATTTGGACAAGATTTAAAAAATTCAGGAAAAACTTCCCGATATGTTTGGGCAAGTTTCTTAAGCAGAACCACCGCCATGCAAAATTCTCATATTCGTTTTCTTCAAAGTGGCGCAAAATACGGGCGAATTGAAAAATTTTCCCCCCTAAAGCCCAAGGTTCCCATATGCCTCTGGTCAGAGCTGTTTACCATGATTTGTTGAGGCGCGTCGCTGAGCGCAGTAATCAGGGGCGTAACGACGGAGGCCGAGGGGAACAATTCCCGGGCGTTGAATCACTATGAGGGCGCCGAAAAGTCCTAACAATGTCACAAGTACTTCAGTGCAGTGCATTTGTTTCTGAAAGACCTCAGGTTCGAACATGGGGGCGCCAAACGTACTTCTTGCCTCGGGCGCCATCTAACCTCGATACGCCCCTAACAGTAATTCAATACTCCTCTGCCTTGTCCATGTATATGAAGTGAGAAGTTGCACAATTGCATAGTTACGTAGGTCATAATTATTTGAGCTAATCGAGTACGTTCAATGCATTGTTATCATATAGCGGCAAGTTCCTTGCTAACGTATACGTATGTAGCTTTTTACACGCTGCATTATAGTTCAGTCAGCAGGGGCGTAACGGGGGGGAAGGGCGCAATTACCCGGGCGCCAAATCACTCTGGGGGCGCTGAAATACTGCAAGGGCGCCAGATAGTCCCAACAATGTCACACGCACATTCTTCAATACAGTAGTACATTTTCTTCCGGAAAACCTCAGGTTCGAAAACGGGGGCACCAAACTTGCTTCTTGCCCCGGGCGCCATCTAACCTCGTTACGCCCACGTTAATTTGGAGATTAGTTCCGTCAAGTAACTCATCCACTCACCTTTATGTTGTAAAACGGCGATGCAGACAAACTGCGGACTCACGAACTGCACTGGCAATAGCCCTGAAACCGGTTTTTCGTTTTCATTTTGGGGGTTTGTAACACCTTGAATCAGTAATCAGTTTTCCATATTGCATTCCTATTTTTACTGCTGCCTTTCCTTTTCCTTTCAAGGTGGTCATGACGCATTAAACAAATAAACTTGCAAAAAAACAGACCATTTTCATACAGCACAGCAACAAGTCGAGAGCTGTGTTGAGCGAACGCGACTGCGTTTGTGAAGGCTGGGCAGTTCTCACACGGCAAAGAAGTAACGAAACAGTAGAACTATTACGAAACAATGGCATTGTTCACGCTATTCGATAAGAGATTGAGTAAAGTCCGGCACGTAAATCCTGACGTTTAACTAAGCGAAAAACATTGTTTATTTTAGAGTATTTTTTGATCTGTTTTACTTCCATGGGCACCAAAAAGTGGCGCATTTGTGGCAAAGGGGCGCCACAGAGGTTTGGGGGGCAGTTGCCCAAAACTGCCAGGATCCGCCACTGGCAACTGATATTTAGGTTTTGAAAAAATTACTGCTGAATCTAGTAAATTATATACTTGGCTACATTTTTGACGTAACAATTCAAGAATGGCGGTAATATTTTGCAATTGATACTAAGGGCGCTGTCTGATAGCAGAGCAACTAATGGGTCTTCACAATGAACTTTTTCAAGTGATTTCTCAAACACTGAAATGTACACAGAACATCCTCCATTTTGGATGAGAAAATTTTTGCTGAACGCTAACCCTGTGGCTTTCTTTTTACCCACATCCTTTGATTACAGTATGTTATAGAATTATCTTTTGTCTCCGTGTAGAAAGTAATGCTAACATTCAACAATACTAAAAGGTTCACTCAGTCCCGTCGCCACGTGGGGGGGTTGGGGGCTTAGTCCTCTCAAAAAAAGCTGCAAGCCCCCAAATTGAATTATGAAGCATTGCAAATCGGTGTAGTTTTTATCAAATTTCAGAATGACATGCCCCCTGAACAAACGTAAAGCCCTCCTATTGAAAACCTTGTAGCGGTTGTGGGTTCACTGCTCAGCCTAACAGAAAAACTACACAATACAAACTCAGCAAACGAGTGATTTGCGTAGACATCAAATAGTGAATCACTTTGATCTCTCTTTGCTGCCGGCAACTTTTCCTGCAATCCGCAATACATTGACAGCGATAAACTTCCAGCTATTACAATTTATAGAAATGGACTTTTAGGCCTATTTTTTCGAATGATATGCAGACATAGTTTGGTTTTAAATGGTTGTTATAAGGAAGTTAGTTCTGATGCGATAATAACTATTGAAACACAAAAGCATTGCGACAAAACCCGCAGGCACAATTATCGCCACAAGTCTAAAGTGATGCACTCCCTGGAAGACATTGTGCTTTTGGCGCTTGACTAGAACAATACCTGGAACAGTGGTGTAGGAGGCGGGGGTGCAAGCGCACCCCAGAAAGTTTTGATATGTCAAAAATCCGGGCAAAATCCCAGAAAATTTGGGCAAAATCCTTGAAAATCTGAGCAAAATCCTGAAATATCTAGGCAAAATCCCGGAAAATCTGGACTAAAATGGCACCCAACGTTGTTTCACTTCAAAAAATGGTGCACAACATTTGCAAAAAACAAATGAAGCTGTGCAATCATGCTTGTTAGCAGCGAGTATGATTCAGATATGATGCTATTGCAGACCTAAGCGTGAAATGCACGGCATGCCATTGTAGAGTACGATTTTTTATTAGAAACCATTAGGCTTACTAGAAAGATTTGCTCGATTGCTGGCAAATTCATTAGAAACCATTACGTTTCCTAGCAGCAGCATAACATGAAAGTGATAATAAGTAATTGGTAGCGAATTAGCATTGCTTTGCAAAGTGGTGCATTTTCAAGGTGATATAAAAATGCAATGTGGCCTAAACAAATGTGGACTTTTCTTGAGGTTTTCATCAGTGGAAACAATTTTTTTTTCAGCACGGTAACCAGTCATATTTTCCCCTAAGCTTTGCAGATCAAATTGTGCTTTACTTTTCGATTCATCACTGCTTATTATGAATGCAAGAGATCAGAAATCAGAAGTTTTCAGCTATCTTAAAAAAGCCAAAGGTGAATTTCTTGCTAGAAGCTATACTCTTTCTTCGAACAAAGCGCTTTTAAACACATCTTGGCATTTATGTTAATCAGGGCCGGATTTAACTGATGCGAGGCCCTAGGCCAGGGGCGGGGAAAGTGCGGTCGCACGCGGCCTTTTCGAAGAGTTTCTGCCGCCTTCTAACCGTTTGCTCACTTAACCATATTTTTTCAATTATATTTTGCTCGCGTGTATAAGTCGCACTCTCAAATTAGGCCAGTTGAAACAACACAAAGTTCTTCTTACAAGTTTTATATAAAACCTGTTCCTGAAAATCAAAATCTTAAAATCATTGTGTGCAGTAATATTAAACACTCTTCTGGAACATTCTCATCAGCATCCCATGAGTGTGGTAGGTAAAAATTTTTATATCATATAAATCGAAAAACGGGGGAAAGATCACCATGGCTTTGTTTCTTAAATTATAGCGTAATCGGACCGAGCGTGTTCACCTTCCGCTTGAATCTGCCATGCGGTGTCTGCGATGTTACCGTGTTTCCCCGATAAGGCCTAGCATGATATTTGAGGATGATTTTAATATCAGCACTACCCTTAAAATAAGCCCTAGTTAACTGGAGACGACAAAACCTTCCTTAATCTTAGCCAATAAATTGTTGTTAAGCAAGTGAGAATAACAAAAAACTAAAAATATTGAGAAGCTCAATCATAGAGTCATATGACCACGACTGACCACTGTTATCTTACCTTGTTAGATTGAATGACTGTAATCTTGTTCTTCATGTTTTATAGTTGCCTTGGGGATATATTGCGGAAAAGCTTCCTGCGAAGAGCTGGGTTCCATTTTGATGATCTTGGATGTTGTATAACCAATATGTGAATTTTGATCTACCTGGCGGGGGAATGGTGCTTCGCACTCTGCCGCTCGGTGTCCATGTTGACGACAGCGATAGCATTTCCTAATTTGACGACGCCGTTTCGTTCGTCGAGATGCTGGACGACGGTTGTTTGGAAAGGGTAGTGACGTATGGGCAGTTTTCAGCATATCTGACTGGCTCAAGTGATGCTGCTGTATCTCCGTAATTAATTGTGTAAAAACGGCGTTTAATCTGGCAATCATTGTGTAGAGAAGGTGTCCATCAAGGTGTAGGTGATCAGTTTGCTGGGCCTTATGTTCCTGTGTTGGTTTTGAAGATGTGATGAGGGATTCATTATTCTGAACTCGTAGGTCTTTGTTTTTATGCTGTTGAAGATTTCTTGCTTGCCAAGATCGTAATTTATTGATGTGATCTTCAACATATTGATCCATCCCAATGGATGACTCAGCTTCATATAATTGGCTATTCATACTATCCTATGACGTACTTGCTGCAAAATATAGGAAGCAAGATCCTGTCTTTGAAGAAAAATGCAAACGTTTATAGTTTGCTAAATATAATCCTACTCCGAACACTTCCGCCTGTTGAATAATGGCAAAAAATATTCAAAAACGAAACCAAACCCAGCAACACTTGTTGCTGCAAAGAATTTTTGAGTTGTGAGGAATCCACAAGTGGAACTGTCGTACTCATTGGCAGCTTTGTATGTGGGAAAGCAAATATGGTTCGTGTGGAGAAATTTTAACAAAAAATTCAAGGATTGGTTGTTCTAGTTGTGTGCTTGGATTGCCCTTGCTGTTCTATACGTTATAAAGATGAGTTTTGCAGAATTCTTAGATTCAAATGAGTCGGGATCAATTTCGTATTTCAAAAACTTGGTTTGAGCCGTTTGTGCAAGATTCAGCACTTATTTATCGGTTATCGGAAGGTGGCGCTAATGAGAAGGTAAATTTGCGAGTTTGGGAATGTTATTTCAATGTTATTGAGTTAAGTTCATTTTAATTGTGCAAGTGTAGTACGGTTTGCGATTGTAATTGAATGTGAAATGTCGTAGCGTCTTATACAACTAATGTAAAAATTTAGGTTTTTGTTTATGGGAAATAATTGATTCCGCATGTGAGCTGAAAAGTTTCGCACATGTTTCTTAAAGTGTAAAATTTGAAGGAATGGCTTACTTTTTTTTTTAAATCGCGTGTTGTGGAAGTGTAATTTCTATTCAATGGGTGTTTCCATAGAAATGTTATACGTCATTGTTATGAAACAGCTGCTAACAATGCGGTGATGTGACCAGTGTGTGTTATGGCGCTTTTGTGATGCAATGAGTCATGTGACACGTGAATGCGTTTCCCGCTGCACCATTGAAATTGCGGTTGTTATGTTTGCAGCCAAAACAAAACCTGAGAAAGCGCAAGCAGATAACCATGCGAGTTGTATAGCGTGTCGGCTAGCAGTTTTGAAAAGATTTTATCAATGTTATAAACAATGCGGGCTGCGCAAGATGCTGAGAAATGTTAGTCCTTTAGATAGCGTTTATCTTAATCATGAAGATTGATTATGTGATATTTTTGGGCCTAATAACTATGAAACATATTATTTAGAAACTAATAATGGAAGGGTGTCGTGGAAATAGTGGGAGATTAGTCATTATGACAAGTAAAATTCAGAGTGGCTCTGCTGATCATAAAATAAAAACTTTGGTTACTTATTCATTGACTTGATGTGGATGGGAAAAATGTTTGGCTTTTCCAGAGATGGTCAAAAAAGTGTGTAAATATCCATAAAAGAGTCTAGAAGCCTGTCTGTGTGAAAACGCATGTAGTCTGTTCTTATAGTCTGCATCTCAACAAATGGCGATAAGAGATCAACAAACCTTGTGGGTTGGTTCTCTCAATCAAGCGATTCGCGGTGAAAGTAGTTCTTTTCTGTGTTCGTTCGCGGCTTATCACGTGATTGTGTGAATATGACTGGATTCTAAAAATTTGTTGTTAATATTCGTCACTAATCTGAATGTTTGTAGCCTGTCTATTTGCTGTCTCGTGTCTGCCTAATCATCTACTATAACTAGAAAGCTTTGTTGTGAACTCAACTTGTTTGTCGGAAATTTTCAAGTTGTGTAAATATCTCGTGTGATATAGAAAAGAGGTGGTAGTATGACCTAGTTGGGCGGGTGGAAAAAAAATGCAGAAACGTCTAGCTATGTGAGTTACCTCAAAAATGAATCAAGTTGTAAAAAATTTATAAAGGTGTTAGTCTGTACTGTTTGCAAAGCGGTACCGCCATAATAATTAAGGTGAAAGTCGAGATGTCAGGGTTTTTGGATTTAAATCTCTCTTCATAAAAAAAGACCAAAGCTGGCAGTGTCTGTTGTCAACCGTCCACAATGAATCTTGCTCTCGGTATGCTTATTTCCGCATGGAAAGATCGGTTTGCAAACCCCTCACGAAACCCAGCGTACACCATGCGAGACCACTGCCAAACATTAGGCACTACGTCTATCTAGCAACATGGAAAGCAATGCTTGGTGGTTCACATCATTCAAAGTGAAAAGCATTCCGTAGTTGCGCTGTGTCGGCGATTTATTGTGTGCTGTGCACAAATTGTGCGGAAGCACTATTGTGAAAGACTAATGTACCTTGTAAAAGTATCTAGATGGGTTTTTAACGCGAACTCTTTTATGTCAATGGCGTGATCTGCTTTTTGGCCTAGAAAGGAAGAGGCAGCAGTTACTGAAAATTTTCACGGTTAGCGTTAGGTGGCGTTGTTGGTGCATGAGCGACTAAAAAACTTGGATGATGCATTTCGTGTGTACTATGTGAGTAATCAGATTAATTACTAGAAATGCTTTTTGTAAATTACGCGATAATTGCTAACGGTTTTTGAAAAGAGGTGAGGCCGAAACCTATTGTGGGTCGGACGTTGGCTGCAAAATTTAATGACTATACTAAAAATCAATGCTTTTTGAGATTAATATCTGAAAAGCTTTCTAAAAATTTTTTTTTTGGCGGTTTCATGAGTTAGTTAAGATGGTTCGAAACTGTGGATTTTTTAGATTAATCATAAAAGTTTTTTGTGTAGAAGAAACCTTCGGGTATAGTATAGAAACTAGAGCATGTGTTAGTTTGCGTGAACACACCACAGTGACACCTTTCATTGAGTTTTACTCCGCTATCAAAACTAATTCGAATTTAGAGACCGAAATCGCGTTTTAAGTAGCTTGACGTGTTGTGCAACACGATTTTCACCTACTTGAAATATCAGATCAAACAATTGTATACTCTATGCTTACTGACTTTGCTCTCCTTATTTAGTAAAAAGTGACAGGGTGGTAGTCTTGGGCTGTCTGTTATTCCGCTCTGCTGTCAGGTGTAGTTAAACTGTAGTATCTGCACTTAACAAGAATTAAATGCCATGGAAAACTGCAAAATAGTTTGAATTTCTTGAATTACTGTAGTGGCTACCCTGAGCTGAAGAAAGGGCCTGTGTTCTGATGTGGAACTTATATGTACAATTAGCAGCCTTCATGTTTCCATTTTGAAAATAAAGTACCAAAATAACCTTCTTGGCGCAGCTGTTAGCTCTGAAAAAAGGAAATTGGTGTTATCATGCAATGGTCGAGTTGGAGAAATTTGTAAAATTATCAGGGGTAACATCTGGAATACCGGAGTGGCCATACTGGCCGTGCCCTTGTGGGTTCGGAGAAATTAAGACTAGAACGTACAGGTTATAACGTATAATAGCAAAAACTGCATAAGGCAGCAGATCGATGTTTGTTGGTTCTAGGAGACACTGAGGAGTTTTTGAAAAATAGCATAAATTACAGAAAATTTTCCATTTAGATTAGCCTGTGAGAAGCGTCTGACATAAAAAATATGTGCATTATTAGTTAGATCAAAGGGCTACGAATAAAATTACGTGTCAGAGGGTAAGTAATTATAAGTTTTAACTGCAGAAAAACAGGCATAAGGACTGCAATATTTTAGTTAAATTAGGAAATCAAAAAATATGAAAAAACTTTGGTTTCAGAAATACGAACAGAAATCCAAGAGGGATAGGGGGTGTAAAATTCCTCAAAGTAAATATTCTCAAAAGGTTTTTCCGTCAGTGGGACATTTCTGTTGTGAGAAGCCGGGTATTAAAAAAGATATGAGCATGGGGATGTTTTCTGGTGGGAACATGTCTTTACTGCAAGGAGTGGATTTTTCTTCAGGGTAATCCGAGTCAATTTGAATTTTTAGACATAAGATTCATGGGTCCATAGCAACTGTGAGGAAAGAAAAATGAGTATTTCGCAGAGGGGTCAATAGCACTCACAACATACCTTCCGAGCCTCAGTATGCTGCAAGGCAGAGCCTTCGTCTTACTTCTACTGCATGACCAGAGTGGTTAAAACAGCGGAAGGAGAGTTGTACTGTCTGAGAGTGATGCTAGTAGAACTCTGACCTGGGCCTGTAAAGCTAGCCCCTTTTAAAGGTAAAAGTCATGCATTCAAGGCGTGCTTTTACTTAGATAATTTAAAAGTCGTATCCCTAGGCAACATACGTGATCAGCTTGTGATTGGTGCATACTTTCACTGGGAAAGTCCCTACATATTACCTAAAGGTGTTTGCACTTCCTGCGTTGCTAAGAAACAACACCATGTTTGTTTGTAAATATCCAACCCGGTTGCTGCTGAAGGTAGGGCGTTTCCATGACGTTTCTTCATGCTTCATTGATTTCGGATTTTCTTGTTTGAGTCCTTCTCAGTCCTGGTCTTTGCAGCCTCTGGCTTGCCATATGGTAATTCTTTCCAGTGTTCAATATGCAAGTTGTAGTAGACAATATTTTTTGTCTGCTACACGTGTACCAGTGAAACCGCACCGCATAATTTCTGCAACGCTTGCAACCAGACGGTAGGAGTACATTGCTAAGTACTATTTTTCAATTGTTTTTGCAAGCAGTTTTGTTATGAAAATCCATATTCAAAAGTGGGAGAGTGTCAACAAGTTTCTCTTTTGAGAAGCACTATAAAAGAGGTATTTTCTTTGAAGTTCTTTTCAGAGCAGTCTGTTAAAAGTTGCTGGTGAGTTTTTTTGTTCTACGTAATGCCCACTTTGTAAAGTTCAGAAATGCCTCGGAACTCTCTTGAGAAAAAGTTTTGCTCATAAGAGTTTTATGCAAACAGCAAGTAATGCGTTATGGCTGATCATCAGCTACTCTGACGTGCTGCTAGGCTTTATGGCCTTTCTGCGTTTTCTAACCGACCTCCGGTGTTGCGAACCTCTAAGTGAAGGAGCGAAAACAGAAATTTGGAACAATTGTGAATAATCAGTTTAACGTAAAAACATGGAAATTATCAAACACTTCAAAATAAAAAAACTTGAGAATAAAAACTAGCAAATCAAGGAAATATATATAGAACCATAAAATTAGCAGGAAGGCGCTACACCATTTCACTACTAGTCAGATACAACGCTAATCTCGACCTTCGTTCATTCTGCTAAACTGTAGCAGGTTGTCAAACACATTTTCACTGAGGGCCATATCAGCATTATGTTTGCCCTCAAAGGGCCAGTTGTAACTGTTAAGACAGTGTAAATGTGGTCATGGGCGTCGGAAGGATTTTTTCTCGGGGGGGGGGGG
>JGI24022J15233_10010373_pt1 | contig 10565 bp, 6 predicted proteins | sample Ectturendosymbi2_FD_15233 | JGI IMG/M metagenome (IMG submission 15233)
CTCACTGTCCAGCTTTNTANTTAGCTTTTCTTTTTGCTTCAAAAATTCACTTCTCATAATATTCAAAGATCGGCTGGTCAGTGTCATCCTGACAATGNTTAATTGCATTTGACATAATGATGTTTTACAAAAACAAAATTTCATTTGAAAAAAAAGAAATTTTCATTTCATTTTTCTTCATAAAACAAAAAAAATGAAAAAATATTAAAAAAAAAAATAATGACAATGTNTAATTTCATGTGACTCGACATTGACTCGAGTTGGCAAACTAGTGACTCGAAATGACTCGACAGATTTTGTGACTCTACTCTGACTCGACTCGACCAAGTCATGACTCGACTCTGACTCGACTCGAAGGGCTTGTGACTCGACTCGTGACTCGACAAATATGACTCGTCCACATCACTGGTCCTGGGTGGCAGTTGTCCTCGGTGGCAGTTGTCCGGGTGGAAGTTGTCCTAGGTGGCTGTAGGCCTAGAACCATTATTTGTACAACTCCATTGCTCCACAAACTATGCTTGTGGAACCGGAAACTAAATTTCAGGCTCCGGTTCCATCATCTGAAGTTCTGGGCTCAGACTTCAAAAAAACAAAATTGCTTTGTCTCCGGCTCCGTCCCAAAACCCGGTGCAATTGTACTGTCAGACTCGCGATTGTGCTGTCAAACTCGCGATTGTGCAGTTGTGCTGTCAGACTCCTTCCCAAAGCCCGGTGCAATTGTGCTGTCAGACTCGCGCTTTCCGGACCAGCGTTGAAATATTTCATTGCAGTAACCATTGCTTTTGTTATACATGATTTTCGATGTCGGAACTGGTTCCAGATGGTTCTTGAGTCATTGCTAAACTGTTGGAGTCCGCTATTATCAAAGAAGACAGCTTCCGCAATCGCGACTTTATTTTCGCTGAACATCGTTACAAATAACATCTTATTTTCTTGCGTCATTTTGGAGTGAATAGCAGACAATCAAATGATCCCGACAGGTACGTTTGTGGTTATTGCTGCAGCTTGCTTCAATCAAGCAGTGTTCACAAAAGACATTTGATAAAAAGACTGAATGTTGGTCATTGATCGTTATGCGATCATGTCATGCATGCGTTTCCGCCAAGAGTAACTGATTTGAAGCAAAGGACAAGGACCGTTTGAAATGGCGCCAGCTCTAAACTGTTCCGACTAACATTCAAAACCCGTTTGCCATATTTGCCAAAATCCAAATAAAGCTTGAGACTTCCCAAAATATGACAATTGAATGAAATACAATTGAAAAGAGTTTCAAGCCAACTGAAAACCGTGATTTCACGTAAAGCTTGGGTCACTGTTGCATTTCATGCACTTGACTTCTTAGCTAACACGTCGCGTTGACCCAAGGCCATAGGTGTGTTGACAGGATTGTTGTTGACATCAGTAAAAACGTCAATTCAATTTTTGGCAACTCCGTCAAAACTGGGCAAAAAATTAAATTGGTGGCGAAATTACGAGACGTGGCATGGATGGTCACCTTTGCGTTTAAGTTTTTTCGGGAAAAAAATGTAGTTTAACTTTCTTTGCTTAATTACTGCACGAATATGACGCTGTACCTGAGTCAGACATGCACCAACTCGGCTTAAAACCAAAAAAAGCTCTGTTTCCAATGCTTTGCTGAGCGTGTGATTAACCCATTAACTAATACTGCATAACGTCAGCCTGTGCGGTATTATTGTGCCGAGCACAATATGCAAGAGCTTCAACGCAAGAGCTTCGCAAGAACTTACGCAAGAGCAAGAGCTTACGCAAGAGCTTACACAATGCGCAAGAGCTTCAGCAGAACGCTGGTAATAGAATTTCGTTGAATTTCTTGTACGTTTTATAATAGGCACCAAAACGGAAATACCACTCAGTCATCAATCAACCTAGCTATGACCGAATCGAATAGATTTAAACGCTTGAATGTTGTCATAGTGAATTAACCTGACACCCACAGCCAAGGTCTTGAAACCAAGTTTCAAAAAATTGTTTTTGAAACTTTAATTCAGATGAAGACCAAAAGTTATTATTTGCATCATTTCCATAATACTGTTTTATGATACAATATAATACAAACGGATGTAAGATGCACGGGAAACGTTTTGCAGCAAAAAACAAATCGAATTGAATTAACGGATCTTGAAAGAAATCGATCGATGAAAATCATATTTTACTGTATTCCTGAATTACCTTTCGTCAAAAGTGTGGCTTTAAGAACGTTTTTGAGATCAGAAACTCGCATGATTCTGTTATGAGCTGAAAATTTTATTCATTCGTTTCATTCCACAAGCATGCATTCACTTTCGCAAAATTAACCACTTGTCGTTATATGTGCACAAAAAACAAATCGTTTTGAAAGGTATTCAGGACAGAGCGGCGATTCTTTTCAGCAGGGTGTCAAACGTGGAGCCTTGCACCATTTCAACAGATTGCAAATTCATTTTGATTTTTCCTGCAGTGATAATACCTGTGAAAGATGCAGAGGATATTTTGCAAAGTGATTGTTTACTTGAAGTAATAAAAACCTCACGGAATTGAAAAGATCAAGTTTTTTTCGTAAAGCTTTATTCATATCTATTTTTGCAGGTTTTAAGCATTACAAAGTGTTTGCAGCTTTCCCCAAAAGGGTTTTACAAAGTATTTTGGAAAGCTAATGAAGTGAAATAAGCAAACAATCGGTTTTGGCATCAAATTTTTTGAGTTTTCCACCTTCCGCATGTTAATCATCTAAGTAGAACTGGAATGCGTTTCTTTGATTACTACCAAATGTGTTTGTCCTTCCAGCTTTTATTTAAATGTTGTTAGAAACAAACTTCCGTGCAGGCAATAGTTAAGTGATTCGCTTCCAACATCGTCCACGATTTCCTTTGAATAAATGTATGAAAAATAATTTACTGTAAAGCAGGATCATGCATAACTGAGGCTGACATTCTTGTTTTATTCGAACAGTGTTCACTTTTGCAATTAATCCGTCTATTTGGACCTAACACTTTTGCTTGAGTAACGCTTAGTATTGTCCAGTGGCCACAGTACTGCAGATCTGGTTGAAGTCAGTGCAAGTTATTGGCCTTACTTGATTTAGGTCTCATTCTTTTAATGTCCAGTTGAGTTGCTGAAATGAACTCATGAAACATCAAAATGCCCTAACATGTTTTTCATAGTATGTTTGAAATCGGTTTACGTTAGATTCTATTTGTACCAATGGATGATCACAACCGAAGTAAAAACATGAAGAGTTTGCATGCAATCCCCGCCGAATATATCCTAAGCTCTCTCGGGAACTGTTTGATTGTTGGGTGTAGAATGAAAGCTTTTTTGCAGTGATTCTGATTAAAGGTTAAAATCTTTTATATAACAAACATGACACAACGCAGTGAGGGTGTTAACAGTTTCAGAGAGTGAAATAGTGGATTGAGAACAAGGTGAGTAGCGCTGTGTGCATGAGCACTCATGGAACCTGCATGCCACGCATAAAGCGTTTTTATGTGGTTTTAAAGGTTTTCCATTAAAATCTTATAAAAAACTTTTTCCACCAAAATGAATACGCAGAAAAGAGTTCACATGTTTTAATGAATAAAGGAGAAAGCGCAACACCCTGCAGTCCGAAACACTCGCCGTCGCTCACATTTTGCAATGCTTTTTTCTACATCTAAAAACCAACAGAAGGCAATTTGCAAGTATTTGCAATTATTAGCTTCAGCAAACACAGACTTTTTACAGCACATGTTATCGAATTTACCAGGCCTTTGAATAGTGTTTTGTTTATTAAACTGCAGGAACAAAATCTCACCTAGCCAGCCTCTGGCCTGGTAGTTGTTTTCTGTCACAATTGGAATGATAGCCTTCTTCAACTCAACTGCGTACTGTGCTTCCATCCTGCAGTTGAAGCTATTGGCATATTCGCTGGACATCAGCAACAGCACTACTTTTGCACCCTCAACGGCGTGTGCCATGCCATCAAGGGCATCATTTGTAAGTCCACTGTTGTCAATCCATGTCTTGTGGCCAGCGCTGCGCAACTTTTCATCCAACTAAAAATCATCAGCTGATACATAGTGCATATACGTTACGAAAGTAGCCCTGTATGCGAAAACCCACGTGAAAAGACGTTGTTTTGTGCGCAAACAAATTTTCGTTTTCCTTGAACGCTTCGAAAGCGAAAGTTTTCAGAATCACCAATAAACATTTTCAAAAACATTTGTTTTGTCTGGAGTGGAAAAGCCATTCGAGTTGAGTTCATTTGAAAACCACATTTTGTGCTGGATGGATTTTAAATGCTTTTTCCAGAAACATTCTATTTCATTAAGTTAAATAACCTAGCCTGGGCATGGAATATTGTTTACTTTCTTTTTTTCTAAAGCAATCATCAGAGGGATTATGACTTTCAGAGCATATTCACTAGAATGATGCATAGAATAATGCCCCCAACCGGTAAAATACTTCAGAGCTTTATTGTGAGATATCTATTTAAGTAGCCTATTTGTCATTTTTGGGAATTCTTAAAGAAAAGAATGTGCAAGCAGCTGTTCTGTTAAAGGCAATGTTGAGAGTTGAATCAAAGTGTGTTCCTGTAAGACAAGTTTATATTGAATAGCTGCAGACCAAATACTTATTTTATGATGTTTGATTACTTTGAATTACCCTAGTCTAGTGGATTAGCCTACGTTAGCAATGTAGAATGTATATGTCAGAAGGTTGAAAATGAACTGCGTTCATACAAGAATTCCGATAAGTAGCCTACATTTCAGCTTCAACAGTGTTTGACTGAAAATTCAGAACTACCAGACACAACTCAGGGTCAAACATAGACACCACATTCACCGATCACTTGAACAATATCCTTTTCTCAGTGCAGCGACGCAAACGCGCAAATTTTCACGCAGTGAAGTGTCCGTGATAATCCATGTTTTACTAATACACCACCTTAGTGTCAACATTTAGATGTTCATTTCACAATAGGCCGCAACTGATAGCACTGTTGCAGTAAACTTGAAAATTTGTTACCTTCAACTAATTTTTCACTGAAACGTTTGAAATCATATATGGAATGTTCATATTGAAAATGCTGCTTGCAATCATCTGCAGCAGATGCATATGAATTACTGTGTAGACGTTTCCAACATGAAATGTCTTGCCTTGATAAATTTTCAGTAAACACTATACATTAAAAACCAAATGTAGTTTTCTGTGCCATTCTCATGTCCACCAACAATTCACTATCTTTCTTGAAATAAACCAAAAGACATAAGTGCACTTGGTAGATGGCACGGCATGATTAGCCATTTCCAGGTTACGGATTAACTTTAAAAACTAGCAAGCACAGCCATTTGTTAGAAAAAGATTTCGAATGTGCGTGGCTACTATCGGAAGATCATCTTTACCTTCTTCAAACAGCAATCAATTTTATATTTTTTTTCTCGATGATATACCTTCAAATAGAGAATTCATGAATTCTTAAATGCTTATTGGACCTTCGTATTTTTTTGGAGAATGCAGAACCCTAAAGGATAGCTTGTGTTCTTGTTTGTAATAGACCTCAATTAAAAAATCAAGGTAAATTTGGTTGGAAAATTTCGATCGTGTTTCTCACTTGCTTTTGAGTGATTGCTCTTCTACAACAACTTAATTCGTCATTTACTCAGTCACATGATTGTTCAGTTAGAATAGTTTAAATCATGATCTTCTGACCCAAACATATTTGACGCACAATAAAGATGATGTGCTTTCTCTGTAAAAAATCGTTATTAAGCATTTGGCTTTCAGAATCTTTTGCATCCACCAGAATTATCCAGTTGAAGATTGAACACGACTTGATGAAACACTGCTTGAGTTATGTCTATGCTGCTAAAGGCTACGAAATAATTTTGTCAATGTTCTGAACAGAAACAATCATTCCCATATTTTTAACTTACAGTGGTTGCGATTTTGTGGCTATCTTTCCGATTATAACTGATCATAATATGCCCCTGATTTCCGGTTGATATTTTCGCTTTCCATTGAAGGCCCAGTTTCCTTGCATTTACTACGGCAGATATTCTGAAAAATAAGCAAGGGTAAGAGTCGGTGTGAACGACATCTGCACAGTTTGTTTGATGCCACAAACGTAAAATCACGTGGTTAAGTGAACTGTCTGCAATTTTATGTTTTACTACACGAAAGCTTATATTTCAGTTTGTTCATAAGATTCACGCCAAAACAAAAAGAAACTGATAAGTGTATATCGTGGTGTTTTAGTTTTTGTGAAAATTGACCTAAGAAAATTGCGGTCTATATTTTGAAACTTGTTTGACTACGAAAAGATCGTGAAAAGAAAACAGCTGCATTTTGACGACAAAAACAGGTGTAGTTTTTACATACCTTGAAAGCGCAGTTTCAAAACGTAACACCTTCAGTGTCAGAACCATATACAGTTCTTAGATAAATGGCAGTTGATATGGTTTGAAAAAGAAACAAACGAAAAGTAAGCTATTCATAATGCAAGCGCGTCCTGAAAGGAAACGACAGTAAAGTTTGCAAAAGACGTGTTGAGTGGCTATCTTTTCCTAAATTAGCTTAAGCAGCAAAATGGCAAAGGCTAGATGGAAGTTGGACTTAGTTTAATGAACACAATTTTGTTTGCGGCCCACGTGAACATTTGATATGGTCCGCATAAGAGTTTTCGTTATGCAATTTAGAATACAATGTTGCGTCAAAACGAATATCTATGATGAAGAGGCACTAAGTATGTTAAGAGAAGCCTCTATCTCTCATTGTTAGATATGTGCAGAGTTTTAGGATAAAATCAATTGTTTGTTGCGACCCACCAGCAACAATCCATCATTTTTGCGGCCCTTTATAACAAAAAGATTCCCCATCCCAGGTTTAAAGGATTGTGCGATGGACTTGATGTGCTGCTGCAAGAATGCTCACAACATCCTTAACTAAAACCTAATCGCCATTATCTGCAGTTTTCGGTGTGTGATAACATTTCCGCGTTTTCATTGAGATTACTGTTGGTGAGTGTTTTTGTGGAAGTACAATGCAAACGCAACATTTCTCTGGTATTGAAATTGCACTTTTTCCGGTGTTTGTGATGAGAACCTTGTTCCTCATGCCTTTCTTAAGAATCTGATGCAGAAAATTTCTCCTGCTGATTCGACGAATGAAATTCTTCTCTTTGCATAACTACAGCATATAGCTATATAGCAATGACTTACTTGCTTGCAGCTTCATTGTCAGTGAGTTAAATGCTATCCACTTTGCCCACTTGTCCACTTCATTGTCAGTGAGTTAAATACTACTACCGTATAATGCGCAGATCTCTGTTTAACTTAAGCTAAGAAACACAAAGGCGAAATCAAATCCACTTGCTTTAAATCTTTTTTCAACTTCATCACATTCGAATATTTCGCATTTTGGGAAAGAACAAAACGATTTTCCTCGGTTAGAAGAAGACCCGTGAGAACCTCTCGAGCAAGAGACTTCCCTTTTTTATTATTCCCTGAAAACAAAGCGTTTAAATGCAAAAAAATCATTAGATGTTTACAAAATGCTGAAAACGCTGACGTCCATCGATCTTCAAGTAGAAGGAGTGCTAATGTTTTGGCTGCCGCAACATCATTAGTAAACAATAAAGTTTGCAGCAAGAACGGCGTACACATTATCTACGCACAATACCGGAGAATCTGTTGACGCCAAATTCGTGCCTTGTAACTGGTGTTTTTTCGCAAAACGCTGAGATATCTACTGGCTTGCAAATAGAGACATTCATTTTTCTTGTTTTACTGCTCTTTAGATACTGTACATAACGGATGGGATAGCCTTAGTACAGCAAGCAAGAATTACGAAGCATTCGCTTCAACACTAGACCTAAATTTTATTCGTTTTTTATTCATAACAAAGAAGTGGATCGATGTTAATTTTTTGATCAAACCATTGTTTTGCTACGGATCGATGTCCGTTTGTTGTTGCCCATTCTCATTGCGTGTGCGTGCGTATTCAAGCACATAACGGCGTCTGACGATCACCTTCAGTTTCACTGTGTCAGTGTCCAATACTATATGAGCGGATTCGCATGGAAGGCACTTCGTTGTCATTGGCTTCATCACAGGCAATATTACAGTGAGTGTTTTTCACAAGTACAGCTTACATCATTTTTTCTGATCATCTTTGACCATTTAGAATCGACTACGGTTAATTGAATCTCAGAAATTTAATTGAAGAATATTGGAAATAAATGCAGTTTGGGAAATGGATTTGTCACAATTTTGAAGAAATGCATAAGAAATCCGTCGACATCATCTTTGCAAAATGCTTTACTCTTCTATGCCAGAGTTTGGTAAGCATTTGATTTCTATCCAACACTGGTGATAGGCGCGTAAGTGAAGAATTTAAAGTATCTAGCTACCTATTGTTATTTGATTTTCTTTAGGAGGATGGAGTTTCACTAAATGAACCGAAACAAAGCAAACGCAGAAAAATATTAACCTGTTTGCTTTCAAACAGGAGTTAAAAGGTTTGAACAACAACGTTACCCTGAAGTAGACTACCTTCAGAAGCAACGCCTTGGAAAATTTCGTGTCACTCATGAATCATTACTCTGGTTTGCGAGTAACGATCGCATCCAAGAAAAACTTTGACCGGAAAACTCATCTGATATCAAGACGAGCTGATAGATTATGCCTGCATAAGCTTGGGGTGGATAACAGCATGTTCAATTTCTCAGAACAGGAACGTACGACATCATTTTCCGATAAATTACAAAAGTATACAAGATGTCTTTAATAAGAGAGTTTTGTGAATACTTTTTAAAAAGGAATTATTGATATCCATACAGCAAGGGACAAGAAAGAAAGAAAGAAAGAAGAAATTTTCATTATTTTTGCTTTTCACTCCCTTTGGGATGTCACGGATATTCTGAGGTTTCATTACGTTTGCTTTTCACTCCATTTGCGATATCACATATATTTTGGACTATGCAGGCACTCAACTCCATTTACTTTGAGCTGTGGGCCAGGAGGTTGTTTGTTTTGAACACTGTACTGGAAAAAAACAATGGTAGTATCATGCATGAAGCATTCCCCGGCACTAATTCAGTACCTCCGAGCCCAAGTCTGGACATAGTACATGCATCCCTTTTATTCTTTGTTGTGCCAGGACCGTGATTCAACTCATTCATAATTTCTTACTTCATAGAATAGATTTCGCAATTTATAAATGCTAAAATATCTAAAAGAGGTATTTCATATTATTTACATTATATTAAATTTGCAGTCTCGAACAAAGCACGTTGTGTTTACAGCACGAAGGCCACTGATAAATATACACAACTTGTAAGAACACGATTCTGTTTTAGAGTTTATGAATGTACTTACGATCTACTTTTGACTTTCCTACTTTCACCTACAAGCTTCCTATGGTGTATATCATGGTTTTTGTCTGGTACCAGTACGGTATGTTCTCCTCGGATATAAACACTATCAAGCAGAGTATAAGATCAATCCATTACTATCCAGACTGTCACTGAACATTGTTGTGGCAATGATAAGCCTTTACAGAGGCTGTTGCTTATGGTATTTGCAGATCATCAATACCAATTTGATAAAATCTAGGTGGATAAAAAATCAAAATAACATATTATACATATCTTAAAACGTATGGCATCATATTACAAAATATAGAAAATTTCGAAAAAACTGATAGCAAAGATTTTTCTTTTTATACCTACAAAAATACAAATATTTGTTTCCATACAAAATCGCAAAGATTGCAATTAGTACTGAGTTGCTCTTGCCATGCATACAGCCTCTACCAATGTAAAATGCGTAGTTAAATAATGAAATAATCTGCAAAAATATCTTACCGTCAGAGACCAAGTCTAAGAGTGTATCCACTATGGAAGTCTTTGCCAAGACCGCATTAAAGTCATCGTTTACTTGTAAGTGCTTCAAAGCTCTCAAAACATCGGTTAACTGAAGGTTAGATTGTTGAAGAAGTTCAATGTTCGTGAAACACTAAACAAACACGTTTTGATCACCATCATATCACAAAATTTGAATATGCAAATCCAAAAAAATTGAGTGTGTGTCACTACTAAGAGTAATGAATCCTTTCGCAGTAGAAAAACACTTTTGTACACGCAATCGCATATAATTACATCAAATACTGCACAAAATTACCAAAAAATCTCCGCTGAAAAAATTATATGTGTTATGAAAGGTTCATTTTGAATGTCCTCAATGTAAAATCGAACAAAATTTTGATAAGCTCTTGGGATAAACCCCGATATAGCGCAGCTCGAAAAGTTATATGGTCTCCTTGTCGATCAATGTATGCTTTCAATTCCCGCCTAATGATTTGAATTCTTTATGATACAATTTTTTTCAACGAATATTGACATGTGCCAACCACACTTTCTTGAAAAACGTTTGGAAGCAATGGCAACTACTATTTGGAACGTCTCGAAAAAGTTTATAGGCACCAAAACATCAAAGACGTGGTGCTCCTACGGTACAACCTTCGTTAGGTATGATTGAACATCCTTGTCGTTTAGCATTTCATGCAGTTCACGGTCATTTTGGAGTAGC
>JGI24022J15233_10010374_pt1 | contig 10565 bp, 7 predicted proteins | sample Ectturendosymbi2_FD_15233 | JGI IMG/M metagenome (IMG submission 15233)
CCCTGCCACGTCATGCCGACCGACCCCCGGGATATGAGCAACACTGGTTGACAGAGAGGTATATACCTGGTAGAGAAGGGGGAGGTTTCGGACAACTTGGGTGGAAAGCAAAAAACGCCAAGATCTCGGCATCGATAACACTAAGTGAAATGTTCTTTTCTTATGACGCCTGCATGAGCAGAGTCAAATTCCTTCGCGGGCATTCACATTGACTGCATATAAACGTCAACTGAAACGGTGAAAGACCGTTAGAAAAAATGAACATTCAGGACCAAATGTTCATCGCAGCACAGTGGGAAATGCTTTACCCAAACGTGTGTCCACCATAGTTTTGCTCAGAATGGCACAAATGGTGGCGATCATCGAACAGTGCGCAAAGAAAAGCTGGAGCTGTTTGCTACATTATATCGAAACGATGATTTTTTCAATGAAGCAGACGAAAAACCGATTAAACTGAGAAAAGCACAATATCGGTACCTTTACTTCTCCAGCAATCATGCGCAAGACGCAATCACAAACCAGCGGAAGTGATGAAACATTCATACAGCACAGATCGTTAAGGATATGACGTGCGCGGCATGACTGACGCGCCGACTCAGCGATTAGAGCCGACGATCGCAACGTTAAAGCCGCCATCAGCTTTTCAAATAATAAAAACAAAAACAATAAAACACGGAACAGTCAGCCGCATACGGCCATGACGCAATACATAGCAGACGTTGCGCGGATATTCTGAATTGAATCGCTCGCGTCAAATAAGCCAAGTCACAGAAGGAACACATCGAGTCGTCACATATAAGATCACGCGGTGATCAATCACAGCCAATCAGCAAAACTTCGTCCGATCAGCCAGTGTCCGATGCGTAATTACCAAAAGCGAGATCAGCTGAAGTACGTCACTTCGATGTACGACGTGGGCACGTACCCGTCCACGTCGCCGGACATGGCGCGCGTCCAGCCGTCGCCGTTGTCAGCTTCGAGGACAGAAAACTCCTGTCCGGCTTTCATCGAAAGGGCGCCTTCGTTCGTCGCTGTTGAAAAGAAACGTCGATGCAAAACTCCGGGCGAAGCAGCATGAAAGCTACGCGAGTCACTTGCCGAAAAAAAGAAGTTTCGCCCACAACGAAAGGCAAGAGTTGCAGGTGCGCTGAAGGCGTGAACGCGTCGGTAGGAGTGTTACAGCAGGAAAGATTAAAACGATCATGACGCCATACACATATACAAGGCGGAAGAATATGGACGCTGGCCTAAAAGAAAGCAGTTGATCTTTCAACTGCAGTTACGCTTTCACTTTCAAACACACATGGCGCGTTTCTTCCGCATTGATAAACTCCCGCTCACGTGCATATTGTTTCAGAGTGACTACTTCCCCGTAAGAAATCCTCAGTCAAGAATCAACCACTGCAATGTTAAAGAAGTTTACATACTCCGCCTACAAAAAGGCTCAGCTTTGTGGAGTGCATGAAGTAGAAAATCTACTATCATCAACGACAAATACGTTTGTATAAGACAAACTGACATTAAACTACCCGCGGAGAAAAGTTCCAAAAGGGAAAAACTATACAAAAAAGCTATGGAAAGCATAATGACATAATAAATAAACAAACAACAAGGCGGTACAGAGCACGTGAGTGGCGTAACTTAAGTTCTTATAGAAATATTATTTTTCTGTGGCTACTTCAACGTTTTCGTGACAGTGAAATCGGTTCTCTTCGAGCAAAATCATAAAAACTCGCCCCGTAACCACGACTCCTGTCAAATGGGCGCGGTGATGTCATCGCCTGTTTTACTAATTCGAGACACGCCGGAACATGGAGGTTTGACGGAGGCATTGCTCCCTTGTCTTTTTAAACAGGCAGTTGTGGAGTGGTAGTGCTTTTTTTAAAAGAAGAGAATTGGTGATGATATGCGGGCTTAAAAATTGATGTATTGCACCACGCAATGCCCTAAAAAATCAGAATGGCTTGACCACATTATTTTTTGCTCAACGTTGTACAGAGCATCAAAGAGGGGCAGTAGTCCCGCAAGTGCGCATTTCCACATTGAAATATACCAAGTGAACAACAAATCGCAGTAACGCATTTTCACGCAACGATGTGTCTAATCATTAAAATCTAACCCAGGTCCACTAGCAATTTTGCTCATCACAACTCTGCCCTCGAATTTTCTCATGCCATATCTACCCCTCAATTGCCTCCACTATCTGGGCACAAGGAAGCAGCTACGTGAAATAACAGCAAATTAACATATTTCAGTTATGTAGCAATCTCGGGTGCACACCGAATTTGACGCTACAAAGCGACTTTAAAATGTGGGGGTGTACTGTTTCCGTCCACCAAACCGAGACCTGCGGTTGCCAGAGAGTGGCACAGAGAACGTGTCAAAGAAACACAGGATGTGGGTGGCAATGTTCGAAGCGCACGAGTCTAACTTTCACTGCCGGACCGAAAACGCAGATATTTTGAGAAAGGCATACCTTCGAAATCGTACAGAGCGACGCAAGTTCCGATTGGTTCGATTTCTTCGTCAAAATCGTCACCGAAGCTCTGGTCCCTTTGCAGATTACTGCAAGTTGCAAATAAATTTTACAAAACGTTACACGGTGAGCACTTATTACATTTCTCGCTCTGGTTGCTGTGTCTGAAAAGATCACCATGCCGATGGGTAACAGTACATATGTTCGTTGCTTGAGCAAGTGTGGGAGTTCTCAACAAATTTGAGGACAGCCTCAAACAGCAGATCTTAACACCAAATCACGAAAGTACACCGCCGATCGCAGTTAATCTCCATTGAAAGATGCGAATGGTGCTACAGCCGTCTGTAGCGCAAATGAGACCAACAACATTAAAACCATACGTACTTGTGTTTCAGCACTTTGGAGGATACGAACCCACAACGACGAAAAAGCCAAGTTGCACATGTTACAGCATCAACAGCAATAGAGATAGCACGGTCGAACGAGGTCACTCTGCTGCTTATACCGGTTCGCTCATTTACGAGCTATTCTTAGCGCGCTTCCCGCCCATCTCGCATCGCGTACAGTGGCCATGTGACGTCAGTCCCACTTGTTTAACTTGCCATATTTGAAGCAACTTTTGCACAACTGCTGGAGTTGTCACCTCATTAATGAAAAGCTCGCGAAATATACGGTGGTCGTAGTGGGACTCAGACCAGAGCTGACATTCGACTTTCATTTTATGAAAACAAGACTTGACGCATTTTGACAGCAGCTGTGATTAGCAAAAAGGAGGCGTGTGAATTGCGTTACAAAGGAAATCCTGCGTGGTATTCTTACTTCGATTTTTTAAATCGCCGATAACTGCAGTTATTCCTGTTTCGTTATTAAAAAAGTTATTTAAAAAAACGTTGATTTGTCAAGGTTTACATCAACCTAAAGTGATTTTGTCACTAATAGTTAATTTGCCAAAGAACGCAATGGATGTCGGTGCTTCCAACCACGTTCAGACTAAGCTTTTGCTGGCGACCATCGCACAGTGGGGAAGTGCGTCAGATATCTACCAAGCAAATTTCGATATCTACGAAGTAAACAGCACTCGCTGTTTTGCAGCTTATGGCAATGTTTTAGTATTGAAAGACATCTTTCTTTGAATATTACGGAACTTTGAACAAAAAGCGGATTGTGCGTCCTAACATTTGAAATTGTCCTTCAAACAAGCACTTTTGATGTGCCGTTTTGACATAACCATCCGCCAACTCCTGAACCATTCTGTTTTATGCAACCGTATATTACCTAAAGCATATCTGAGCCAAGTTGCAACTCACCATTTCGAAACGATCGTCTCCCTGTTGTTAAGCACACACAAGAGGCAAGCGTCAGTATTAAGACTTAATTGCGACTTCTCCCATTTTCCTTGATTAAACCTTCCCGCTTACACATTTGAACCAAACGTTGGAACCCAACTACCGATCGGCGACGCTTCATTTTTCCGTTGTGTGCTTTATCATTGTCTTTCCGCGCATATTACGATCGAATTTCCTGACGATCTGACTTTGCGGCCGTGCATTCAGTAAAACCAGTAGCCCAAAAGCGCGATTGAACAAAGCTGGAGCAGCTAATTAAAGTTAAAATGAGATGGATACACTTTAACGTTTAGCAGGCTAACATGACAGTGAACAGAACAACACGCGGCCACAGTCTAATCTACAATAACGTAGCCTACAACTACAAATGCAATTTTAAACCTTTCTGCATGGATTTAAACACTTCTATGCGTACAACGTTTCTCAAGCCAATACACCTGCGAGGTGTTTGAAGTTCGACTACAGCTATCATACCCCACCTTTGATCAACCCTTTCGACCCGTAAGGCCACAGCCTCTCTAAATTGTGTATTAAGAACTTAAAGGGTTAAACACATCCATTTTAAAGCTCCAATTGATTCGTTAAACAAACTGCAAATATAACAAACATAAATGAAACTAGAAAGAGTGAAGTTATGCTAAACCACTTTAATGTGCGAATGCAAGTTTATCAGCAGTACAAGCTAAAACATACGTTTTGTTTTTATAAAGAGTTAAAGGTGTGATGCTACAGATCGAAGTGCAAAACTCTTCACTGTCGTGAACATTCTTCCGCCACTTGACCAGGAAGCCTGTTGCTAAGCAGGTAAAGGACGTAAAGGCCGCCCAAGTATCAGGTGGCATACCCCACCACCGATTTGGCAAGGGTGGTTCAACATCAACGGGCACTTTTAGATCCTTCGAGGTTGCTGGCCGAGCGTCATACCCCCAAGGAAATGCGAATTCAGAAATGGCAATAAATGTTTAGCCAGGTCACAGTTGACGTCATAATAACATGCACAATGTGCGGCAACTGGTACGTGGGAGCAGAATGTGATTGCTAGCACCAGCAAGGAAACCAGAGTGGGAGAGGCGAACGACGATCATACATTGAAAATAATTTCCTATATAATATTAAACGCCACACACCAGAACAGCTTCCGAAATAAGAAAAACCGTTGCAGACAAGGATACGTTTGCGAACTACTTGGCGGAACAGCATATCAACTCTTGTCCTAGAAACAAGTAGCAAGATTTAATTTAAAAATCCGTATTCGTCAGAACCTCACTCTTGCCGGCACTCTGAGGTACGCAAAAAATTCACGAGGAGCACGTCTCATTGCAAAAGTGGATTTCTTAACAATAACTCTTGTCACTGTTAACAACAATTCGGTGCGCTTGTGACAAGCGCGAAATAAGTTTTTCGAACATGGAAGCTTGGCACTTGAAAATAAGGCGTTTTACAAAAGCTAGCAAACCTTCTTGTGCAAAAGTACATTTCCTTTACCACGGATATAAAACTTGGCAATGGCTCGTATTCGAGGGTAGCGCAATGCATTTGCAATCCGAACAAGGTTCGGTTCATTCAATACAGTAAATGTTCACCTGTTTTTTTCTGGTTCATTTTTAAGCGGTTGGTGAGTCGGTGTTTGCTCGGGACTTTTGACGGCAGATCGGGAAGGTGAGCTACTTTGTACTGAACCTGTCGCTTCTGCGTACCAAGCCTGCAATGCAAAGAAAAAAACGAAAGTAAGTTAACGATGATTGTGACAAAAAACACAATACGCGACCTGAACTATAAAAAACATGGGGAGCCATTAAGAAGTCATTTGGGACGGTGTTTGAACCTGAGCTTTACTCAGATTTTAACACCAGCACTACCAATTGTACTTCCACTTGGAAGCTAAGCAAGGACTAGTGCTTTCTTATTAACAATGTATGACAAAACTGCGTTTAAAATTAAAACCATTTAACGCTGAGATTAGCAGAAACAGCTGAATGTTGTATTGAAGTGGCGAAAATATTGCAATGAATTTTATTGGTTGCGTATTTTCCATAAACGCTGACTGAGATTACTATTCTGCGGATAAAAACACGAGTTTGGCAACACATATTGCAACTTGTGAGTGTTTTTGTAACTCAAAGAACTTTAAGTTATAAAGTTGAACCAGTTTATTTAGGATAAAAACTTTCTTCTTTCAGAAGTTTGGTTAATGTCTACTATACTTTTCAGGGATAAAACACTTTATATTTTCACCCTGCTTCAACCATCTTGCTGGAATCATTCCTATGAAAACAAGAACGATAAAAACAAAACATGTTTTTCCAGCTGCAATGCGTTAGCACCACGTCGGAGCAGGCAACTCTTTGATTATTATCGCACAGTAGTCAGGTACAGAGCACTTTCAAAGTGGCGCAGATCAAACTCCAGCCTATATAAAGATGCAAGTCTTTACCTCGAACTGATTTAGATCAGCCTGAAGTTTTTCCATTTTGCCTGTTGCTTGCTTGATCTGAGCTTCCAAGGATGTTGCATCGCCAAGGGCCGGATTGGACCGATACACATCTTGCATTTTCAACATTGCTTTTCTGAACAACGCGCACGACGTTTCAACGGGTGGTATGGGTAACTACAAGGTGAAAACTACCCGCAACGTAAAGAAAAAGGCTAAAAACGCTTCTTTATTCACGCAAAAAAGCGACTTTGATTAGCATACCACGTCTATGCTACAGTTAGACACAGTTTCTTTCATTGATGCAGTTACGTGAAACATAGACTACCCTGAAGTACAATTTTCTCTGACGCTTTGCCTTGACCTAATTTCAACGATTCGATGTAATATTTTCTACTAAAAACAACGCAAAATCTGTACACAAGCAATTTTTTGCAGTGTCAAAAGAACTCCTGCTGTTACCTACAGTATATGCTGCAAACTTTATTTTTCTGACAAGCGATCTCATCAAAATTTTAAGATCACATCTATGTAAGACTTCTTTCAGCCATTCGACACATTTCCAGCCAAGCAAGTCAAACTTGCATCCTCGCCAATCAAACATAATACATTTCGCATTTGCCAATCCGATGCAGTGCTTAATGACACAAGATGGGAACAAAAGGTTTGGACTCATATGCGTATCTAACACAAAAATTGCTGTAAAAAATCAGCATCAGCGAATTTCAATAGGTTGATGTATATAGCGCGAGTAGCGCATCGGTAAGCACTGGAGCCGGCTAGAAAGCGGAGTCAACAGGTTTCAAAGTTTCATTTTGCAGCAAACATGTATATGTGTTTCTGAATTATTCAGAACTTTGCAGTGTTTGGAGAGTCTTGACTTTGAATATTTGGAACTGGTGGAGGTGGAGCAAATGGGTTGGAACAGATCTGGAGTAAAAAAGTGAGACCTCTCGTAATCACACAATTGAAAGTGAAATTTCACCGTAATTTAAAATATCGTATTTTCCCCATTCGACATTAAATCGAATAATCGCCATTCATACAACAACTTGCAACGGGCATTTTGTACGTTTCAACATTTCCTGGCGCTGAAGATATTTGTGTTTCATTACATCTTATTCCTGGATTCCGCTGTGTGATGGACTCGAGCGCTGACCCTATGCCTGTGCTGAACATTCTCCAAAAACTATTGTTGAGATAAGTGAAACCTTGAATGTGGTGGACTAACCATATCAGATGGCACAAGCACAAGAACTACACTAATACTTGAGGTTTTCAACGTCCCTGGCAAAGTAGCTGCGCCGACATTCAGATTATAAAAAACGGGATGCAAAAGTGAGGTATTCACAAGCAGCAAGGATATATGCTTTAACATCCTGTTTTCCGTGCAGAATATAAGTAATGACCACAGTACAATTAAAGAAAAAAAGGCGCGCAAGCAAAACTTCGCACATACATGTCGTGTCCAGCCTGCCAAACAGCAACTATGCAACATGATTTGACAAAAAACTGACACATTAAACATGATTGTTATAAGATATATCAGTGCTATTCAACCTGTGCGACGGTACGCACTCGTGCGGATGAGAAAACCGTGCTCGTGCGGATGAGAAAACCGTAAACGTATTTTAAACAATCCTCTCTTTGTTTAATTGCCGTCTTTCTGTTTTATAAAATATGGTACCCCGCACAACGAAAAACTGGCAGACACTGCGCTCATATTTTGATAGTTTGAACATCTCATCAGAGGAATGCATTAGAAGTTACCGAGGCTGCCACGAAACTTGCTACATCAGCTATGTCCAACCAGCGGCTCGCGGTCGGCATGCGGCCCAGTCGAAGGTTTTGTGCGACCCATTTAGGCTTTCGATGTGGTAAAGGTATCCTACATGACAACTTGCCCTTATTCTGATAATCTTGAATTTGACATTTTAGTTGCAGGTGGTCGTCAGTGCCACCTTATCACTCTATTACCATTGCAGTTAGGATTGGAACGCTTTCAGGACTTTAGCTTTAGTTAAATTTAGTTGCTAAGATCAAAATAAGCCATTCAATGTGCGGCCCTCATTAGTATGTTATTCAATGTGCGGTCCTGGTTAAGATAGTGACATACTGTTTGGCTCAGTAAGCCATTTGGGTTGGACATAGCTGTTTTATCTGCTTATTCTATTGTTACTTCACGGTGGAAACAAAAGATGTGCAGCTGCAAGGCAAAACCGAGTTGATATCAAATTTTTGTTGCTCCTGCAGTTGCACAAGACCAGCGCAGCTATTCAATCTGTGTGCTGAGCCACGAGGACGCTGCTGATTTCTACTGCTCAGCAGGCCCATAACCAGGGGGGGATTTTGCCAACCCTGAAAAAATGTGTTGGACATCTTTTAAAACTGTTGGACATAGTTAAAAAATTAGGGCCACTCTCAGAAAACCCTGCGCCACTCCTGGTGTCCCAAGGTGGTTACGAGTCTGCTGCTCAGCAGCGTAGCTACAGGTTTGAGACAGGGTGGGGCAAAATTTAGCAGAAAGGGCCCTGCTGGCCACCTTAGGGGGACCACTAGCGAACACTCAAAAAAACGTTTGAGAAATGACAGTGAATCCGGCATCAAGTAGCCTTACTCCACAGGTGAAACAGGCAAGGAATCTATCGCAAATTTTTAATAGGGAATCGATTACACAGAACACTACACATCGTCAGTCCTTGCATCTTATTCAAAGTGAATCCAGATGTTGTGGATGTGGATACAAGATTAAAAAAAACGGAAACACCCAGAAAAATGCAAAAAAACAACAACCTACTGAAAACCAAAATAATACTAAAAATCAAAATGTCAGCTAAGGGGGGCCTGGTTTTTGCATTTATCTTGCCGGGAGGGCTCGACCCCGGCTCCGTTACGACCGTCAGTTATGCCACTGCTAGTGCTGGAGGACACTGTAGTGTCACGACGATGAGCATCCAATAATTAGGAATCAGTCAATCATTATATTCTATTTTTAGGCGAATATTATTTAAATTGGCTTAGTTTTGCCAACGTAATTCCAGTCAGGCTCAGTGTGGTAAACAGCAAATTCACCATTCCTAAATACCCAGAACTCAAAAACAAGTCGGCATCATTCTTCAAACACGACAAATAGCGATAATTTAGCAATTGATGGTGCCACCATCTGATCAGCGGCTCGTATTTTCATCATTAATAGCTTATGACCATATGTCCGCAAAGAAGTCATTTGCTCTGGCAGAAAGTACTATGAAACCATACATGGAGATAGCAGCACGAGAAATTCATGGAGGAACCATTGGCTGCAACCTAAGTGCAAAAACTACCATTACCGATATCACAGGGGCCGACAACTTTTCAGAAAAATTGGCTGATAACTTTTCAGAATACGGTGTGACGTGGCTGAAATGCAAAACTGAGTCTATAGGTGGTGCAAGGGCTATGGTTGACATTCGAAATGGTACTGTTACGCTCATAAAGCAAGTCGCACCAGAGATTGCGAGTATCCAATGTGTCGCGAAGCATTGGAGGACAAGAAGCTAGGAAATGAAAAAGAAAATTGCCAACTATAGCCGATGTAATCAAAATTGTGAATGCAATACTGAACAGCCTAAAAAGTTGTGAGTTTGACGAACTTGTCATAGAAATGGGAGGCGATGGGGATCTTCTTTATCATTCTGAAATGTGGTGGAACTCTCGTGAAAGAGCAATGGAGTGAGTGTGGAATTTGCGACAGGGATTTCTTGTGTGATTTGATCAACGAAAAGATCATAAAGCTCTTTTCTTTCGCTATTTGTTTTGGCTTGCTGGACTAGTCATTCTGGTAGCATATTTAACCAGCTGAAACTCAATGTTAAAGTTATGGAATTTACATATTCGAAGCGACCTCCAAAATCACACTGTTCAAGCATGTAGTTCAAAATTTCGAAGAAGAAATCGACAATAACAACCTGATGAGTTTGAAGACCCTACAGACGCTCGATCATATCCACGTGTAACTGGGAAGAAATATAATTTGGAGCAGAGTATCACTGAAACAACCAGCTCCCATATACACAGTCTGATTGATGATTTTGAAGCTTACTATCCCAGACAGCAGGCTAAAAATTTGCAATCAAAGCTATGCATTTTGAATACTTTCGGCAAATAGAATCCACCTAAAAGACGACTTATGCCATCATCCTTTTATTAGACGTATAAAACACGCTGAATTCTGGGTGTCTTCTCAGTGGAACACTAGAGAGGAACGGATCTGGGGGGGCAATTGCCCCCCCCCCCTAAAACCTATGAACGTAACTTTATTCACCATTATTTT
>JGI24022J15233_10010375_pt1 | contig 10565 bp, 8 predicted proteins | sample Ectturendosymbi2_FD_15233 | JGI IMG/M metagenome (IMG submission 15233)
ATGGCGTTCGAATGGCACGGATTGACGGCAGGCGAAGAACATTCGTCGATGTCTGAAATTTCCATGAATCATGGTACAACAACATAGTGCTTTACACAGTTAGCAGACTAAAATAGTGTTGATCAAAAATTATAACTTTCATTACCTAATTATCCGAGATTTGACCCAAAACTTAAAACATTATACCGGAATTTTTCCTAAGCTAATTCGAGAAACACAAACAATCACGTAAAACGTTTTTAAGTTTTTTATTCGCGAACTGACAACAACACTTTGATTCCTGTTTTAACGGACGGTGATTATCAAAACAATCCCAAGTACAAGTATTCTTAAGTATCCAAAAGTTAAACGTCCATAGTGGCATCAGTCATGATGACTTCTCACCCGCACAGTATGTTCCATCCCCTGTAAAACCTGGCTTGCATGTGCAAACAAAACTTCCTTCTGTGTTTTTGCAAGCCGCATTTCCGTCACAGTCGTGTGAACCATCCATGCATTCATTAATGTCTGTTCAAAAAGAAAAGATTGAATTTTAATCTTGTTTCAAAAACTGACAACTTTAACACAAATGTTTACCAAATGCTGTTAAACGTCATTTGAGACACAAGGTGACCCGCTCGTTGCTAAAGTTAAGATAAACAGAATTTTATGGAAGAATAGCGGACACATTAGTGCTTTACTGTTTTGTTCATTCCTACTGCAATATTCCCAGTAATATTCCATTCGTGAATCAACTTAATGTACTAGTAGTATATGTTTAAATTACAATGTGCATATTTATCTGCACGCTCTCTCCTCATTCGGTGTTGAACAGTTTTATGTGTCGTTGAATTCACTAAAAAATATTTACGCTTTAAGTTAGAACACCAGAACAAAATACACTCACCGTCACGACACAGTAGTTCACAACAGCAAAAATATCAGGCTGCACGTCAAAACATCTGAGTTAAACACACTTTTGTGTTCGTCTGTAAGTTATTTGATTTGTTTGACAGAATGAAACCTTCATTCAGAGCAGGGGTCTCCAACCTTTTTGAAACCGAGAGCTACTTCCTGGGAACTGATTTTAAGCCAAATGCCTACCAGGTTGATACACATTTTAGAAATAGCCATATTTTCAGTACACTTTCAACTAGATATTATTATTAATGATCTTTATTTGTGTGAAGACACTGACCATGTTAAGGATTTCTCATCATAGATATCAATAATGATTTAACAAGATAGGAAACAAATAAAAATCAATATGCAGCACCTTATTTCTGTACTTTTAAGTGTTTTTCAAATTAAGCGTTTTGAAATGATCATTTCTACAATAGTCCTCGGAAACCACAATGTCCCATTTTCACTAGCCACTCATGAATTACTTTGCCCAATGTTTGCACAAATAATAAATCATGTGACACACAAAAATAAACTTTTAAATTTTTTAATCAATCTGATTACATTTTGAACTTGACACCAAATCTGCAGCATTTTAACTATTATCTTGTTATCAAATGTTACATTTTACAAAAACATTTAACAAATCGTGAAGTACACATTTTGAACTGGACACCAAATCTGTTATCTGTTTCTTTTTCAGTTAGTGGAAAGGCTGGCAGTGCATGTTGTTCACCAGTGTGTTGTGCTCTGGTGTATAACTTGACACTGCAACCTTGAGTGAGTCTTGGAGATGTTCATCAGTGAGGCGTGTTCTGTGTTTGTTCTTGACGAAGTTCATGTCAGAAAAGGCTTATTCACAAAGACAGGTTGAACCAAACAAGCTTGCATACTTCATAGTTGTTGTGCATACACCACTGTACTTTTCTGTGTCAACAAGGCACCATACGTTTGATGCAGCCTGCGAGTCTTTGAGGTGGAGGTGATTTTGCAATGTTACAATTTCAATCTCTATCCGTCCAGCATCCAGGCTGAATATTGCGCTTAACTGCTCAGCAATGCATGATACGTCCACGTTTATGAAAGGATTAAAATGAACGACATACATGGCTCAAGCTGATCCAGGTCACAAAACCTGTTCTCAAACTCTTGTCCAATTCTTTCTATGACCTGAGAGTACTTTTCTGCAACTTTGTCAAAAGCCTCAGATGCAGAAGCATTGTCTTTCAGCACTATCTGCACAGAGGGAAAGTACATAACCTTTTTCTCTGTAAATGCACAGAGAAAATGTTGATCTTGCTTTGAATGTATTTAAAGCAATTATCATATCAGCAACAATCTTATCTTTGCCTTGCAACTCACAGATCAAACTGTTCAGTTTCCCAGTAATGTCCGTAAAAATGCAAGGTCAAGTGTCCACTCAGTGCCTTTCAACAGCGAAGTGTATTCCCCTCTGGACTGCATGAATTCTTTGATTTCACCAAAAGTGACCAAAAACGAAGCAGATTTCGTTCCATGCTGAGCCATCGCATTTCTGTGTGTAGTAGCAGGTCACCATATTCGGTTGACATCACCTCCAATGGCACCTTGAATGTTTTGTTCTGTCAGCTCTGGAGCGGGTGCTGTTTATGATCTTCACGACGGGAGTCATCACGTGCTCAAACCGATCAATTTTGCACATAAGGCCTGCTGGTGGATGACGCAGTGGTAATGCAAAAGGTTTGGGTACTCTGTGTCATCTTCACAGTGAGCAATGAATCCTGTATGTCGGCCGATCATAGTAGGTTCCCCGTCTGTACTCACTGAAGCCAGATTTTCTAGCGGCAACTTTTTCTCCACCAAAAACTCCTTCACAGCATAATAGATGTCAGCTCTCCTCGTAGTTGTCTTTAGGGGCAGTAGTGTCAAAGTTATTCTATTGCGAGGAAATCATCAAACGCCATCTTGATAAAGACCATCAACTGCGCAGTACCGCTGCTGTCCACCGACTCGTCACACTGGATGATGAACCACCTGCACCTCGGCAGATCACGGTCCAGCTGGTCGGCCAAGTTCCCGGACATAGCCCACACTCTTGTTAAAATTGCACCTACCCCCAGCTGAACATTGGAGAGAGTGGAGATTTAATCGATTCCATGTTTCTCGTCTCCAAGAACAGTTTTAGCAATTAGCATCATCCGTTCTTTGACAAGCTTCCCGTCTGAAAAGACCTTATTTGTCTTAATCAAGAACTGCGTAGCTCCAAATGAGGCTTCGGTTGCTTTTTGGGAGTTTTTAACCTGTCTCGTGAAAAAATATTGCTGTTTGCACAAAGCAGCCTTTAACTCACGGGCCCTTTCTGCTCGTAGTGCACTGCCCGGCGGGTAGTTAGCATGGTAGCTTGTGTGACACGTTGTGACATGTCTCTCCACATTGTGCTGGTTTGCTGTCGCCACAGTTGCCCCGGAAATGAGACGCACGCAGTCTCCTTTCACAGTGGTAAAAAAACTCTACCTCCCATTCACCGTGAAAATGATAAATTTTCTTTCTTTTTCCTGCCATCTTTTTGGAGTCAGCCATGTCCTCATTTTCGCTGCGCCGCTTACTTGTCTCCACCTTGTTTGTATGATCTCGCAGAGCTGTGTGTGTATTACTCCACGAGGCTCCTGACTATGTTGCGGCACACCGAATCAAACACCGAATCACCCGCACAACTTTCAGTTTTTTCTACTCAGTCTGGCGGATTACATACGAGGAAGTTTAATCTGTCACATATGCCTATTCCGCTAGACACGAATAGAATAAATAAAGACTGTGCGCGTGTTTCATACAGTGCGCACCAATGTGCTAGATCAGTGCTTCTCAAATTGAGCGGAATCGCACCCTTGGGGGCGTTTTTTGAGGGGCAAGGGTGTCGAAAAAACCAAAGGGGATGATAGGTGGGCAAAACAACAAAAGGGCGAAAATGCTCAACCACTAATCGATCATTGAGTTTACTTCAGTAGCCTACTATTATGACTTGTTAGTGTCTTGAAAATATTAATTCATTATGATAATAATCGTTGGAGGTTGTTCCTAAAGCAATTTATCCGTTTAATTTTTACTCTGGATTGTCTATGTGCCCGGCTGCAATGTGGATTATTTTCACAAGAATTCTGAACGTAATATTAGCGTCGTAATACAATTGCTTAGCTCAGCTATTTAATGGCTTGGTTCAGCTATTTAATACTTTCTTTAAATAAAGTTCTTTCAGGCATGGGGGGCGAAAACGACGTGTCGAGAGTGAAAAGGGGGCGATGGAATAAAAACTTTTGAGAAACACGGTGCTACATGCTTGCGGAACCGCATGCGCTGCTCATCGCAATTGTTGGTGTAAAACACGGTAAGTGTGATTTAAACAAAAATAGCAACCAAAAAAATTAGATGTATCTCACTGGTAAGTGCCGCTATTTGAGCTATTTTTGAACTAGCTGGCGAGCGCCTCATATGGTCCTTAAGCGACGACCTGGCGCCGGCAAGCACCGTGGTGGTGACCCCTGATTTAGAGCAACTGTAGAGCAAACTGACTTATCTAGAGTTTATTCAACAAGACCATCTCATTCTCTTAAATCAGAGGCGACAGTCAGTTGTATTGTATAACGTTTTCTCTCCCACACGCAAAGCAGCAGACTAATACATGGCAGTAACAAAGTACAGCACGCACTAATACGTGAAAGAACACGGAGGTACGTGACGATAGTAGAAAAGCATAAGCTTGTTGGCGCTAACACAGTTACTTTGATGACACACAAGCATAGATATGTGATTTTAGCATAACATTCCCTTCATGCATGCATGGCTCCAACACGATTGTTGTAATACTGTACTACGATGAGTTCGCAGTACACCGATTTATAAAATGTATGGGGGAGTGGGCGGCTGCGAAAACCAGGGTTAATTTGGGCTACAGAACTCCTTAGTGCGAAGCCACTTACAGTGCAAAGGGAACAGTTCATTAAGTAAATGAAAGTAAAGTATATTGCCCTGAGTATATGGTAATAGACGCAATGGGGTTACATGATGAATGGAGGCAAAATGCTTTACAGTAGGGTTTCCTTACCTTTCTCTTAGCATGTACCCCTTCAGCATTTCGACAGATGAGCATGTCCCTCTAAAGGTTCTTACTTATGACAAAAAGGCTGAGTAAATTAACAAAAATCCACTGAATTTTAACACAAAGTTTATATTTTTAAAACTATAAAGTAGACTACATTTTATGGTTTAAAGTTGATTGTTGTGGCTGCACGACAAATGTACACCTTGATATGGGCAAATGTACCCCCAGGAGCACATGTACCCCAGGTTGGGAACCCCTGCTTTACAGCATACAATAGCTCTCAGCTACTGACTACATTTACCAAGTATTTTAGACTGATAACAGATGCTCATCCATATAATACGAGACAAACTTTAATTCGGCAATTTGCTTTACCAAAGCACCTTCCAACTCAGGTGCGGAAACGCTGAAAAACAGTGCAAGAAAAATCGTGACATAAATTCCTTCAGAAATAAAAAATAAACCGTGTTTGACACTTTTTACAACGGAATGTGAAAATGTGTTATCGGGGTACTAGAAATATTATTGGTATACCTATTTGGTAGAATACAATGTGCTTTAAGCAAGGGCGCTGATTTAATTATTTAACGCTATTACTATGAAAGGTATCGCTGTTGTATCTTACTCAGTTTGGATATATTTTGTTGCGTTCACTAATATTGGTCGCATTAAGCTCTTGTAAAAAGTAGTGGGATGCCTTTGGTCTTTAATCGCATTGCGAATATTGTGTCTACAGAACAGTGAACGAAGTTCTATTGACCGAAAATTCATTTCCCAAGCACATCATTGGACCCCTTGTTCTCAGCATTCTTAATGTAGAAAATGTGCATTTTCTTTGTTTCCCACCCCTGGACGTATATTGTGCTGCGCGTCTGATTAGCATTCTCCGCCACTGGCGCTCTTGGCCGCCTTCTTTCGTTGTAATTAGTAGCACTGTCCGCTCACTAGTAGCACTGTCCGTTCACTAGTAGCACTGTCCATTCAGTGGTAAGTTTGACATGAGCGCGGCTGGTCGTGTTGAGGAGCTGCCTTGTTCCTAAGTTGATTTATTTGAATAAGCTCGCCGAACGTTAAGGATCTTACCAATGCAAAGAAAAATCCTGTCATTTTTCGTTTGTATGTTAAGAGTGAGACTCTACGTTGACGAAACTGTGAAAGGCACATGATTTGGTGAGTATTTGGTTTATTTTTGGTTGTGTAGGCAAAGAAATTTCGCTCACAAATGTCCTTTCTTTATATAGAAAACATCGACACTCAATTATTGCTTGGCATCCTGACTTAATGCAGGATTATTCAACTGTTGAGAAACCCAGTTGCAAATTCAATGATACCGTTGCAGCGCTGCACTAGTCCATAACTGTCGACGCATTTCCTCGTTAGCTATAACGAATAATTCCAAAATATGTGAAAATACCAAACGCCGTCAGTAGCAATGCTATACCAATTTTCTGGAGGTTGAACTTGCCTGCGAAGAAGTATTTTGCTTCCATTAATCTTATAACCGGGTTGCATATATTAAAATTGAACGTACTCGGAGCAAAATACTGTACTTTCACATATTTACTGAACTGTTCCCTTTACACTGTAAGTGGCTTCGCCCTAAGGACTGTATCCCAAATTACCCATGATCTTCGCAGCCTCCCACTTCCCCATGCATTTTATAAACTGGTCGTTGTACAGGAACTCATCGTGGCACTGTATCACAACCTTGTTGGCATCATCCATGCCTTAATAAAACCACATATGTGCGTTCATCAAAGTAATTGCGTTAGCACCAACAACGTATGCTTTTCTGCAATCGCCACTTATCTATTTTCGTGTTCTTTCACGTATTTGCGCGTGCGGTACTTTGTTGCTGCCATGCATGCATAAAGTCTACTGCGTTGCCTGTGGAAGTGAAAATTATACAATACGATTAACTGCCGTTACAAATGGGGACCTCTGATTTCAAAGAATGAGATGGTCTTCTTGAAAAAAATCCAAACGAGACAGTTTGCTCTAAATCAGTGTTTCCCAAGCGGGGTGCTACGAGCTAATATGTTTTTCAATATATCATTAAAATACTTAATCAAAATGTCATCAAACCTTACGCAAATTGTTAGGGGTTCGCCACACAGGGCCCCAAATTATATTTTTCTGCTGTAGGGTGCCTCAAGCCTGAAAAGGTGGGGAAGCGCTGCTCTAAATGAAGCGTTCTTTCTGCTAAGCAAGCAAAATAAACTGCAACCGAACAGAAAAGAACCTTGCAGTGTGTTTTACTCCGCTGTTTTAACGTGCAACCTGATATTTTTGCTGTTAACTGCTCTGTTGTAACGGTGAGTGACCGTATCTTGTTCGGGCGTCCTAACTTAGAGCGCAACTATTTAGTGAATACGATGACACAAAACTGATCAACACGGAATGGGGTGAGTGAACGCAGAATAATATGCATATTGTGTCATAAATCACGCCAAAACAGTTATAGATATCTGAATAATACGTCACATTGTGACGTTACAAATAGCGCGCATCCAGCATTAACAATGACCACCATACACCACCGGTTTCAGCAGCATTCAACTTCTAGCCTTCATCAGGGCAAACAACGTGCAATGAAAACAAGTGAGAAACACCTCTGGTACGATTTTTCCTTGTTCGTTTCACAAACTCCTAATAAACTTCAAAACCCCTACCAACCCCTTTTCTAAATGAAAGTTATATCATATTGTACAAAACATTAGATTTTTACATCCACCCGAACAGCTATGAAAATGGAAAAACTTTTTTATATCAAAGCAACCACCGCAAGGATTCTTGCACTCACGATAAATTCCCTTCTCTGCAAAGATTGGGAAAATTAAGCTCAACAACCTGGGCGTAATTTGCGCAGATTAATAGACCTACACATAATCTGCTCCAACTATCACAGATAAAAATGAATCAAATTTTTGTTCGTTTGTTTTTCTACAAACGTTTTCAAAATTGTATGTGGATTTCTATCAATGTACATCGTTTTTAATTTCAAGTGGAAAAAAAAGTCTGGCATGCCCGTTTTTATTGCCCACAAATATTGAATTTATGTTTATTTTCTTCTTCACTGTTTGTTGAACTTGACCATCCCAATGATTTAAGGATCATTTGAAAAACTAATATCAATCAAACAGCTACGATATTTGATGCAATGAATGCCTTTAACTTTCATTCCATTTTAAATGCTTCACCTGTAAAATTCTGAGTTTGCAGCACTGCTTGCAGGCAAGCATACAATTTGAAGTTAATGTTACCAGTGTAATTGAAAATTTAGAATCTTATTGCTTTTAGTTTTACCTAAACAACTTTTCACTCCAACTCTTTCACGCGAGTAAAAATCTGGCTTCAAACACTCGTTAAGATGTTGATGAAAAAAGCAATTTATTTCAGATTCTTCAGTTTCGTCCAAGATTTGAATGATGGCATTGTTCACAAACCATAAAACATAATTGCAATTAAAATTTGCTGCAAGTTTTAATGGATTTTTCCGTTCTTCAGATATATATCTTAAATGCGAATTCGATTTCATTGCGTGGAAAATCGATATTCAGTGTGCAATCAATACTAGACGCAAGAGTTACTATGCAGATTCTTCACCTGAAGCTCATGTAAATTAAATTTCCGTAAGAATACCAAATACCAGCACTCTTAAGTATCCTAAAGTTAAACTACACTAGTGGTGTCAGTCATGTTGACTTCTTACCCACACAAGTTTTTCCGTTGCCTGTGAAACCTGGCTTGCATGTGCAAACAAAACTTCCTTTTGTGTTTGTGCAATTCGCATTTCCGTCACAGTCGTGTGAACCATCCATGCATTCATTAATGTCTGTTCAAAAAGAAAAAATTGAACTTTAATCTTGTTTCGGAAATTGACAACTTTAACACAAATGCAAATAGTCTCCAAGGGCGACACAGTAAAATTAAATCGCAAAGTTTTTTTCCAGAAAATTAATTTCGCGTCATTTTCCCATCTTCAGTCCTGCAATATGCAAGCAAAAGCTCATGGTCGACATAATGAAAAACTAAAGCAAGATTAAGAAAAAGCACAATAGCTGTGGTTTCAAACACACGATATGACTATAGAATAGATGCTGAATGCGAAAAATGACGTCAATTGCGGAACGGTTATCTTGATGGAGTGCGGTGACGAGACAAGCAAAAAAATGTCGGCGCTATGAACTGCTGGTCACCGTTACTGGGCAGTGAATTGCGTAACATGTTTCGTTTTATAAGTGTTTTTCTTCCTCGACCAGTTGTAAGTATTTCACTTGGTTCAGTATTTGTCAAAGATCTCTGCAAGGCTGATTCAGCAACGATTTCCTCTCCGTGTCGTCGAAAATGTGAAGCTCTAAGTTCCATGCGAGCTTTCGAGGAATCAGCCTGCCGTGCTCTGCTTAAACAAGTTTGCGATGATTCAGACCAAAGGATCAAGTGGGGGGTTGGGGTTAAAACCCCCCACTTGAATGAGTTTGATATGTTATTGCCTGCGCAATAGAGATTAATTGTTTTCGCATACTTTTTGCTTGTTAAATTTGTCGACTTAATGCAAATACCACGGAATGAATTCGCATGCTAATTTCAAGAAACAGTGTAAATGGGCCAAAAAGTAATAATTAGGTTTTGGGGGGAATCTGGGTTATCGTCTGCATCCATGGAACCATCTCATCACTTTTTGCAGATCTTGCGTACACATCGTACACTGCTCATGTTTAAGATTGTGTTCGGCGATAGTCCACTTTATCCGAAACAATTGTCTTTATTTTGTCTGTTATGGCCGATCAGCGCATGGGCTGACCGCTATGGCTACATTTCCAATTTCTGTATCATGATACACGAGCTCAAAAACAGCAGTTGTTAAGGGGAACAATCAAACACCCATCACCGTTACATTGGGAAGGGCTCATTTAAAACGGTGAATCCCGTTTTTTAGCCCTTTCACGAACTTCCAACATCAGGCCTAGTAATTAATGCTTTTGGTTTGTTTAAATGCCTGTTCTCCATATCCGGTATACCATTTGAATGGTCTTTCATTTTCACATGCCAGTTTTTACAATTTGAAATTCAGTAAAACATATGTTTCTCGTTTGGTCACATCGTTTCATAGTTTATCAAATCGAAAGTTAATCTTAAACTGAAACAAATGTAGAACAAACATCTAATGAAAATATGCATTCCACCTGTTCGTTTGCACGGGCCTTTAAGTAGCATTTGAAAAAATGTATCACTTGTCTTTTTTTGACCAGATGTTGAAGATCACAAATGTGAAATATTTGAAGTGCAACGATCAAACATGGCAAAAGTTCGGGTTAAATCAACAAACATGGCAAAAGTTCGGGTTAGATCAAACATGGATTAAAGTATGCAAGCAAACTGATTGGAAACCAGATATTTTCCTCTATTCGATAAAACGCTCGTTTAAGTGTTTTCATGCAATTTGTTGTAAAGCACACTTGAGCGTTAACATTGTGTAGATGATTATCTGGACGCGCTATGTACAGGCCCGTAACCAGCTTTGGACACCAGAGGGGCGATTCTGGGAGGAGCCAAGTTTCTTAAACTATGTTCAACACATCTTTTTAGGGAGACAAACATTCTTAGG
>JGI24022J15233_10010376_pt1 | contig 10564 bp, 3 predicted proteins | sample Ectturendosymbi2_FD_15233 | JGI IMG/M metagenome (IMG submission 15233)
ATATCCGAGAAGACATCAAAGAAAAGTTTGATACCTCCAACTTTGAGAATTCAAAACTTCCGAGACTTAACAAAAAAGTCCCCGGGATGTTTAAGGATGAGGCTGGCGGGAAGATCATATCTGAATTTTTTGGACTGCGCGTCAAATCATATGCCTTTGATATGAACGGTGATGAATTCAAAAATGTAAAGGTGTGAAAAATATGTTGTAAATAAAGAAATAACATTAAACGATTATAAAAAATGTTTATTTTCAGGAAGACAATAGCTGAGACCTATGAATGTGATTCGGAGTCATCATCATGAAGTCTTCACAGAGCAAGTCAACAAAATCGCCCTTTCTGCTGATGATGACAAACGAATAATCCTTCCAGATCGACAAAATACATTAGCTCCAGGCTTTCAAGGATGGGGACAGACAGAGAGGCCCAAGGAAACACAGAGGGGCCCGGGAAAGACAAGGGGCCCTGGGGTGGGGAATTCCTATGCTATTTTTGGGAAGATAGAGGGACCCTAGCAAAGATAAGGGCGCTGGTGTGGGAAATTCCTATTCTATTTTGGGCATCGTTGAGAAGTTGATAAAATAAACAAACAAAGAAAAGAGCCGGACCCCTCAATCCCCAGTTCCTATCTACTAACACTCCTGCAATCGCAAACTTCTACCTGCAGATTTAAGCCTGCATCTGCCCCGCGCACCCTACCAACCTGCACCGATCCCGTCCCTACACCTGCCACTGTGCGTCTGAAAACCACTAAAAACTCATGCAACGTATTTCATCGCTAGTGGAAATTTATTAAGTGGTTCATTTCAAAGCCACTATAAGCTTTTTGTAAACACTGCTAAGTAAAAATGTGGAACCTTTTTGTCAACCTTGAGCATTTTGTTTTTAGCTTTAAAGCACTGTTGAAAAAGAGTATATCGTTCACTGACGAACTCTTCAAAATTTCTCTTCTGCTATTCACGACATGCCAAGCCATAAACAGCACTCGTTCACTCGCAGCGCTAGTTGTCATCACCCGGAGCATATTTCTTTCGAGATCACTGAGAGCTGGAAACTATAATCTATGGTCTCGCTATCACTGGAGAATGTTGCAGCACCTTTGTACTGCAAGCTCTCTGTAGCTTTTCTTGCTCATGTCACTTTCACATGCACTGGGTCAACATTCACTTACCGCACAAAGGGTTACGTATCCCGCACCCGACCCGCCTCACAGCAAGTTCAGCCCACAGCCGTCCAGCAAATGCGGGTTCCCGCAACCTGCGCAGGTCCCCTTTCCCCGAAAATATCAGCTGGTTGAGGCCCTTGCACTTAGACTGGTGTAGACTCTACACTAACTTGCATAAGTGCTGAGAAATCTGTAAATTGTAGTAGGCATTTGGAGTTTGAAGCGTAAGCATTATCTGGCAGTTGTAAAAAGATTTGCACGATACCCTCCGTATTGCAGCAGCATCAAGCATGGAACCAAATATTACAACTATTATGCAACAAAGAAGCAGTTTCATAAGCCACATTGCAAACATGTTATCGAAGAGTAAGGAAAATAAATAACAATATACACAAACGTAATTTAACGTTACGCCTGTAGTCTTTGTTTTTCAATACACAAAATAGTCTGGCCCGTGGACGATGATGAGATCGTGAATTTGGCTCGGCATCCAAAACGTTTGGAGACCGCTGTCCTAGTCCATCATGTTCAGTGTGAATTCCTGCATATACTCATGGAATAGGCTTGTGCTGATCAGTCACCATAACTTAGTCGTGATCTTGGAGACTAACACGATATTCAACATGCAGGGAACAATGGTGCCTGGAACAAAACAGATAAGAGAAAAGAAAGTAACCAAATGACCTTATTGCGGAACTTACTCCTTTGTTATGGTATTTCAAATAAGCAACTGATTATGACACTTACATTTGTACTTTTGTAGAACAATCCTGTTTGACCCTCTAGATACCTGTGAAGATGAACGCCTTGATAAAATAAACGCCCTAATTAACTTTCAAAATACTCTATAATCTTTCCTCGTGTAAAATAATAATTTTTTTCCTTCAGACGTGTTTATATATTTTTTACTATTGGTGATGTTCACTTATTTTTTCAAAAATTTCTTTGTCGTTTCCCTTACGACCAATTACTTGATCACTTCCCTTACCACACATCTAGTAATCTCGTTACAGATGTTTGCCTCTTTTATCTCGACAATTGCTATGTGAAGGCCCTTCGTGCAGTGCGCCAGTCAAAAGTACGAGTTCCGCGTGTGCGTCTTGCTGACCGCTATGACTTGACTTATTGTCGCGTTGCTTGAAACCGGTTGTTGTTGTTCCGTAATTTGCGCCAGTTTGATCTTCAGGTTCAGTGGCACCACCTCCACTAGACCTGCCTGTTTTCCCGTTACTTTTCACAGCTTACGTTTGATTTATTGTAGGGTAAGGTTTGCGTACATTCTCTACTTTTGCTTTAGCTTTTCAATATTTCACTAGTAGGCTCTTGCTTGCATTTTTTATTATGTGTATAGCTATGTGAAATCGATTTCCTATCAAATCAATTTTCTGATTGATTCGACTACGTCACCTTTGCGGGGTATTAACCGATTGTTATTTGAAAAAATACGTAATGGCACATGCTTTCCAGTTTTTGGAGCCATAGGACAAATCCAGCAAAATAGTTTGGAGTAAAATCAAAACAAAGATTCTTGCTCCTTCAAGACATTATCGTGGAAATGCAGACATTCAATAACTAACGGTAATGTAGCTTGGAGCTACGTTTCTGTCGGGTAATGACTATTTGCTAGAGGATCAGCTGAAACATGGAAAATTGCTGGCTATAGTATGCCCATGCTGTTCTGCTCAAACCATGACACTTGAGCAGATAATACCAGCACAATGTCATGTAAAAATCCGCAAACCTATTTTTAAAATCAAGTGGATTTAATTACTAAATTTCCAAGATTAAAATTTTTGTTTATACTTAAAGTTTGTTAATTTATTAGAATACAAACATTGTGACACAAAAAGGTCCAAAAATTGAGATAAAAATGCATAAATTTCAACTTCAACATTAAGGCTGAAATTAAGAGAGGTATTTCCTCTCCGATAGAACCCTAAATACTATTTGAAGAAAAGAAAGCTTTGCCGCGAATTCTGGTTCAGCGTTCACGCAAAATTACAAAACTTTCGTAAGATTAAAAGGCGTACAGCCGTACACATTTAGGCTTCGTTGTATGCACCACGACACAAATAAAACAGTTGACGTCAAACAAGAAGTTTGCCATCATCCATGAAAGGACGTGTCTGGTTATTCGCCTGGTGATAGTTTTACTTTGAATAGCAAGTCTTTGATTTGGTTATAACTTTGTTATATGCAGTGGTTTAAATACTTAGGAAGGAAACGCTTCTATTGCAAAATTTTTGACTTCGGCTGTGGGACGCTGCGAGACGCAGAAGAGAGAATTGGGAAGTGCCTGATCATCGTGCCTTTTCTCCCACGTCCAAATTACTAGTGTAGTTGATGACCTAATAGCCTCAATGCCAATAGATATTTATTAAAGGAGATTTTGTTGACTGAAAAAACACTACTGAAAAGAGCAGCAACGCCCGTTGAAACGGACAGAGCCATTAATCCACACAGCTCTTTTTAACAGAAGAAGCCGGGCATCGACAGAACAAACACATTTTCACAATTTTTGAAATATCCTTACCTCACAAAATATTTGTAGAGAAGTGCTTGTTTGGAGCAAACTGGTTTGATCTACTTACGCGGTGAAGTGGACATTCATTGCATTTATGAGGAACATGCTAAACAAATTAGATACATTTCAAGATCTTATTTTTTTTAGGAAATGAAGATTGAATCAAGTTTGTAAAGATGGATTTACTTATAACTCTTTTAGAGTTATAAATCTAAAATTACTGGCTGTCACCCCTGCACTTGAGTCTTTTCTTGAGTTTTCCGGTTTCTAATTTTCCGCTTGCTTAAGTAATAATAATGTGTAATTTTCAAAAATTCCGTTTGTTCTTAGTTGAAAGCAACCAATAATCTGCTAATCGACAAATGTCAATCAAATATTGGTTTCCACTTGATTAGCACATTAAGAGGAAACTCATTAATAAGTGTCTTGCTGATTGTATTATGTACTTGTGACAAACCCAGGGTTTTGGACAATATAATTTCCGAATAATTCAGGTCACCGTGAGAACGATTTTTACGTATATTATACTGTTTTTTGTTCCACAAAGCGGTTATAGTTGAAGGACAAAGATCAACACAATAGTTTACATCACCTAGATATCATGTAAGTTGCTTTTTGTGAAAACACTGTTTAGTTCATGAAAACACTGTTTATCTTGGGCGACGTTTGAAGGTATTTAGCCAAATTTAATGATGTTTTGCTTTTGCATCCAGGCACGCACTATCTTCTAGATTACCAACATTACTAATACTTCGCTAAAATCAAAACGTTCAGAGCAATTAAATACCAAACACTCTTATCAAAAACTTTCAAATCTAGGCACAGATTGTTATAGAATTCTACACATTACAAAGGTGTCTCACGTTTAGAAAGTTTTTTCGCAACTTTACTGAAATGTGGTTTTCAAGCATTACAATTGCTCAGTGGGGATGGCTCTATGTAATATGCTTCAAAACTTGAACTAAGCACAGGACATCTGGACGTTTGACAGGTTACAAATTTGGAGGGCGACATTTAACCAACAAGTTAATGTTAGTCCATTCTGACCACTGATGCAAATGTATACAAACAAAACGAAGAAGTTCTGGAACAGATAAAAATTTTCAGGCTAAGATATCTTTTCACGCTCGGTTAGAATGCCTGCAGTTTGACAATACATTACAACGTGTGTTAGTGGGAAATACTTGCTAATACACACTAACAAAATCCGCGTTCTTATACGTCGATCAGAAACTTTTGCAGCTAACACCAATATCACAGCAAAATCAACATGACTCTCAGCTGTTTCGCAATGCTGCTTTTCTTGTGTAAAATAGCTAGAACTACATCGTATTTTTAAATGAATCTGAGTCATGTTTTTACATGAATCATATTTTTAAATGGATCCGAGTGCTACAACAGAAAACCACATGGTCCTGTTTGTGAGCATAGCCCTGCTTGTTTGTGTTTGCTTTGAATATTGTTTATTGTGGACCGTGTAGCTGTAAGACATCTCGTAAATAAATTTCAAAATGCTCGCTTAAGATTAAGACGTTTCATCATACTCGCTTTGTATTTCCTTTGGATTGTCACGGGTGATCCTCGGGCGCCCATCTCCGCCGTAGGCCACACGGTTATTTTCGCAGTGAATGGCGCACTTATGGCAGGCCAGTGGCAGAACAGTGCTTGAAGCTTTCTCTTGCATTCATTCATTCACGCCGAGCACGAGCGTGAATGGATCGCAAGTACCGACCGTTTTTCAAGTCTTAGGTATGATGCGACCGGGATTCGAACCTAGCCCAATAGTTTGGGTGAAGTAGTTGTGTTGTAACAGGTGAATCTTGAAAGCAGATCTGTCACATTGTAATTCGTAATTCACTGCAACACATTTTGTGAAGACAGCTTTTTTGTGGTAAGTAGTTTTTGCAATTGTGGGGTACGAACGATGAACGTCTACTGTGTAGACAGCATAACCAGCGTTCGTTAATTTATAACTTTCATCCAATATCTTGACGAAATTTTTTTTAAATAAGCTGACGGGTAGTCGGATATTATTGTTCTTATGAATGTTTTATGTGGACCAGTGACTGTTCAAGTAAGGATTTCCTAATCTTTTAACCAGACAATCTTCCGTCTCCTGTACCTGCAGCTGCAAATCCATGCAGGTGTCATGCATCCCGCATATATGTCAACACATAGATCTTGTTTGAAAATATCTTTTAGTTTCCTTTTGATCAAGGTATCGCGATTTTTAATTTTAAGTCCGACTAGCAGGCTGCATATGTAAGTTTAACAAAACTAGAAAGGTTTTACCTTAATCCACTGTTCGCAGTCTGGTCAACTAAGTCTCACTCGCAAACACAGTGCACATCTGGGGAAAACAATAGAAGATAGCTCCAATGCGGTGTAAATGTCTGTGAATGATGGTGCAAAATATAACTGTCGCGCGCATAGCGCGCCCTGCTGCTTTAGTCTAGTCAAGTGCAAGCACATTTCTGCCAGCCTCTTTACTCGTTTAAGGAAGAATGTGTTTCGTCGCTGCAGAGTGCATTACTGTACCAGTCTGCCCTGTAAGTGCGTATGTTATATCGTTTTTGTTTTTTCTTTTCAGCTTGCTACGCTTGGACGCTTGCTCAAAGCTATAGAGAATTATAGCCTGAGATTTTCTATGTGAATGTCTGTTGCTTGCTACGGGCCAATACGAATCTGAAGAGTGTGATAAGTTGATAACTACAAACATGCTCAGCGATGATGGTTCAAGTACAAGCTAAAACTTTTAGAATACTTTCACTACTGTGGGTTCGAATTTTGCCATTGAATTTGTCAATAAGCTTAGTTCCATCCACAGCTTTGAATCTTCATCAGAACAATAAATGTTCAACCCAAAAGCAAAAATTTGAAAGACGCATTTTTTGGTTAGGAAAAAGCAACAACAGAAAAAAATTCTCAGGGGTACAGTTTTCAGTTATGGAACTATCAATGACAAAATAAATCGAACGAAAATCACTAGGCTTAGAAGAAAGTTACTTGACATTTAAGCGAAGTTTTAATGCAGTAGTAAAGCTTTCAAAACCAAATAACATACGTGATATAATCTTCAGTCATCAATAAACTGCAATCACGAATAAACTCTGCAATTACCAGTAGACTGCAATCACCCGTGAAGTCTGGTTTCATTACCTAAATGAGAAAAGAGTCAATTGATAGAAAGTTTTACGTACAGTAAAACTCTATGCAATTTCTCATTTCAACCCGAACAACAGGCTTCCTGATAAGTGTTTTCAAGTTTCAGAATCAGTTCTGTATTTGTGATTGTTCAACTGTGCGATCAGATTAATTTTAATTTTTGCAATGAGAGGAAAACCAACCTTCATGAATGTTTAAAATCCAAACATTCAAAGTTTCGACTGTCGTTCGGTCAAAGCAACCGGTCGGTTTCGTAACACACGAGACTTCAAACATTTTCTATTTCTTGTGACAAATTGCAGGAGGCGTTCTATTTCAGCTTCGATGACTGATTCCGCGTTTTTAAACAAGCATGGCTGCAATGATTAGCAGGAAGATTTTCAATAAAACTTTCCTTTTTTCACATGATCCCGGAGAAACTTGAAATCCCGCACCAGGTAAGGAAAAACGCTTTGTCACATGGCAGGGTGGTGTGAGATAGTTTGTTTGCCAATTGTAAAACCTCAGTCACGNGTTGAAAAGGACAATAGCAAGTCATGTGCAGTNACTCAGTCTGCTGTGTAAGTGTAGGATTGAGTGGGTGGCAAAGCATTTTATAAATCGNTTTACTCTTCGCCATGCTGTTTCTTTTTTTAATTGAGTCTGATTCTTTGAAAATTTCTGTTTTTTCTGAAACAGTTGTCTTAAAAATAAAGTAACAAAATATATCTCCCAACGAGGATTTTAAAAAACAACTGTTGGATAGAGAACACTTAGGCCTGAATCTCCTTTTAAGCAAAAACAAAAAAAATATATTTTACCACAATATCTTCATAGGCTGCATACAACGACGTTTTATATCATAGTGTGAACCTTTCAAACCACAGTGCATTTTTGCTAAAATCGAAAGTTAATTACAACATGCTACATATCAGAAAGGTTGAAGGTTAAACGTGTTTTCGAACTTTTTCAAAATGTTTTCAGTTTGTTCAAAATTGTTAGAGACGCTAGTGCTCACAACCTGTGTCGGAATGCAAGATGTATTAGAAAAATAAGAGGCCTTCATCATTGAAACAAGCTGGAAGGTTTACCATATTGCTTTCGTGAATTTCAGAGTCAGTTCACTCTTGTCACGCCATTATGTTACTATCACGTGCTTCCGTATCATGTGCTTCAGTTGAAACAGTTCACCGATCACGCGTGCAACGGAGAAAAAAAGTTCCAGCATCTTAAACATGCGAACATCGCTAGTGGCATAAGATATGCAGCGGCTTGCTTTACCTAAAGGACACTTTTGAAGAGTCTGGTTTTTCGATTTGATCAACGAGTTAGAACTGGACTGTTTTAGTAAAAAAGGTAAGTGAATTTTATTTCAAGTTAATGATAGTCATTGGTTCTCGTCTTGATATCATGCTTTATCAATATCATATCAGTTTACGTAAAATTTAGGCATAAAAACTGTCAAACATTTGTGTTTGCATCTTCACTCCTAACAAACCACTCACTTTGTTTAGGTAATTGCAGCACAATCTGATAGTGTTGTCTCTCGTGTTGCTTGTTAGAACTCGACCTACAAAATATAGTCAACTATCAGATAAAGCGATGGTTACAGCTATAACCGAAAACCAGTAAAAATTTGCCGACGCCTTACTCGGGCTCGCTCTGTGTTGATCTACTGTCACTGTCACAGCCACACGATTTCGCTTTTCCACTCTGTCATTTGACTTGCTGGCATTCTCCGCTATTCTTTTGCAAAAAGCGACGAGAGCGCAGACAGCGTTGAGAGAAAAGCTCTCACCTACTATTTAATACCGCGCTAGTACGGTGTAGTTTAGAGTGTAGTTTAGATTCTCACCGAAAGCGAGATTACGTACAAACAGTAGGTAAAAGGCATTCGCTGTATGCTCACTACTTGTGTCGAATTTCAACATGTATTAGAGACGTCAAGACACATTTAACATGAAAAACAAGTAGGAGGTTTTGTTTATATTGCCTTCAGCAATTTCAGGATCAATTCACTCTTGTCACGTTAGCTATAAGTTTCCAAAGAAAAAAATACTTGGTGTTTAGCAAACCTTTAAAATATACCTCACAACCTGCAAAAAAATGAAATAATGGGTTTTACTGCTGGTCGACCAATGGTAATGGAAGGAAATATACGCAGGAAACTGCTGATCTACGCCTCTATTATTTGCATTTTCTCCACTATACAGTGTGTCTTTGCCATCTGTATACGTCTTCTGTCAGCCCAGTGGTTCCCAGCAGGGGTGTTGGGGCACTCTGGTGTAAAATTAATAACACTTAGAAATGCTGAAAACTATTCGTAGATTATTTTTAGTTTGGGTATCATTTATAATGTCGTTAGATGTCTTTTAACAAAATTGTAGTTGGTTTGCGACTGGATGCCGAAAAATGTGTATCTTATCTGTAGCGTGCCCTAGGTCTGAAAAGGTTGGGAACAGTGTTCCTTATAAGGTGCGCAATTGCGCAGTACCACCAGAAAATTTGCGCAGGGTTATCTCATTCTCGCGCACTTCCAACATTGTAAATTTAAAACGGTATATATACATCATATAGCCCTTTCCACAATGAAAACGCTTCACTGTTTATGTGTCTTTATGGTTGCGCAGTTGCATGCGTTTCGTGCGCAGCAAAACAAACATTTACTCAGTGTAAAATTTTCTTAGAGTGAACACTAGTTGGGAACAATGGTTTAGCCTGATTAAAACTGACATTGACAGTATTTAGTTGAAATAATGTTAATTATGACTAGCAGTTGAAATCATTCATTGCGTCAGATTGCTATTTTATGAGATAGCTGTTGGGGTAGCCTCGAGAGCTTTCAGTTAGAATTCGAACCTGGCCGCAATAAAAAATATAAAAATATGTAAAAACTGAACACAAAATTTGAAATAGGTTTCGCTGAGACTATATGAAATTGCATTTTTTTAATAACAAGAAATATGACCTGAATTGAAAAGCGTTTTAAATTTAAGGAGGATAACCGTTTGGTATAGCTGCTGGAATTCAAGTTTCAGGAACTTTCTTAATTGTGCACACCGGTTCATGCGAAGCCGCCAATAAGTCCAGAAAGTGAGTTTCCTTAATTAGAAAACTCAACATAAATCCCTAAATTCTGGCACATAATACTCTAATTACAGGACGCACCCGCATTTTATCAGGTCAAACTCACGCAAATCTTTTTCGTGCTTTCAAGTGGTAAAATTTATAATGGTTATCACGAGTTACTACACCTGGATTACTTGAACACATAGTGATGTCAGACAAAAGTTTTAGAATCGTCAGTGCTGACAACCGGGCTTTTGTAAAAACGTAAGAGCATAAGCAGGTATCAGTAACTGAACACGCTACAGGGGCAATAGGTTACATTCCATATAAAACATTTTTCGTCATAACATGCTGCTGATGTTTAAGCAAACTGCCTTTATTAATCGACACGTATAAAAGTTAAGATTTAAAGTAGAGCTTTTTGCTGCTTTTCCAGTATATTTTGTGATCGTCGAGATAGCCTCTCCCATTTTACGTGTTTCAGCAAAGTTGTCGCCACGAAATTTTTCCATTAGCACAAAGGTTTAATCGGAGTGCTTGATCAACGTCGGGTGCAATTAAAGTGCACGATTTCCCTCCTCTAATACCTAACTTACAAATACAGTATGGCCGACTTCGGTAAGCCTTTGGTTGTTCAAAAATTATTTCTACGAAAGCGTAG
>JGI24022J15233_10010379_pt1 | contig 10563 bp, 9 predicted proteins | sample Ectturendosymbi2_FD_15233 | JGI IMG/M metagenome (IMG submission 15233)
AAAATTTTGCCGGGCCCCCCCAAAATTTTTCAGGTCTCTTTCTGAAAGTCCTACGCAGACCATTGACAGCTCCCCTTGTTGCAAATCTGGCCCCTCCAGTGGCCCCCCCAAATGAAAATGTCTGGCTCCGCCCCTGATTGTAGCCTTTTGTGATGCAGAATACAATTAGCATAATCAAATGTGTTGCTCGCGTGCTAGAAACATTGTTGGCATTCTTCCTTCTTTGTTGGTGTGAACTAACCAAGTGCATTGATTCTGTCCTGCTGTTACTAGTTAGGTAGTTTCATGTGGTGTTGTTGTCACTTTTTGCTTAATTTGCTTTTGTTGCGTTCAGTACACATCGATCGTATGTTTCGCATAGAGGTCGACCAATATGGCTTTTTTGGGGCCGATACCGATATACCGGCCAATCATGACCGGTAGCTGATACGATATTTCCAAAATTTTTAAATCTTGTTTTCTGCTTCATTATCAAAAACGTTATGTATTCTATGCCTTACTTTTTTTTCAAAAACTTCAAAAATCAGGATTTATGAGCTAAAATCTTTCAAATTGCAGCAATTTCAATATTTTGCTATGATTTTTAATTAATCTGATTAACTTGTTAGCATAGTATACACTGTCTGCAATGAATAAACTCAAAGCCATGAATAAGAAAAAATGTTAAAAATCAGTATGCACCAGCGCGCTTATAGCCTAATACATGACGTTACGAAAAGTAGAATCCTTTTAAGATGTTACGTGCAGCTGCTTCACAGCGACAGTTGGCGTCACTAGTGAGTAGCGATTGCATTTGTAATCATATTCATAACACCACAAATGTTGCTTGACATAATGCAATCCATTTTTCATGCAAGCTTTTTCAAAAATTAATTTACGCTAAACTAGGCATCGATTGGACTTTTGCACCTTAAGTTTTAGTCCGACTTTTCGTGCTGTGAAAACTTCTCTATTGTATAAGTACAACCGGAATTTGTTCGTACACAACATCTGCACGTGGTAGTGCGGTCTAGACCAGGGGTGTGCAACCTTTTTGCTATTGCCGGCCGCATTATATTTATTTATATGAGGTATGGCCGCCAATGAGTTCGAGTTGTATTTATGAGATACTGCCAAGTGCCAACCAAGACAGAACACATTCAAAATTTCAAACATAAATTGCGTATTCATTCTATAACTCTTTGTAACATCACCATCCAGATTGTTACGCATCGTGCCGACTGATTTTCTTGCCTTGCATTTGTTTTGCTTCAATATATGCCAGTACCGTCGCCAAATCTTATATTGACAGGTGGACGGCCGCAAATTTCATTATCGAAGGCCGCATGTGGCCGTACGGCCGCAGGTTGTGCACCGTTGGTCTATCTAGCCCAGTGTTTCCCAACCTTTTTTATGCCGTGGCCCACTTGTCGCTTTCAGCAGAACGTCGTCGCCCACCATCACAGAACAATAGAAAAGTCTACTCTCAGTCGTCATTTAGGTGCAAATATGAGCAAACAAATTATGTGCTTTGCGATAATACATCAAATTTTATTTAATTTTAGCGTCAGCAACACTACGCAGACTGCGAGATAAACTTCCAGTGGGATTTTTGTTCTTGTGTGACGTTTTCGACCAGATTCTCAATTCTTGGCTACGCTGTGGAAAGACCGCATCTAGGATTGTCTGCAAAGTCGAGTCGCTTTCGATTTTTTATTTCTACGTGCAGAAGGGTAGAGAACCCAGATTCACATAAATATGTGCTGTGGAAGAGAAGCAACTTTTGGAGAGCTTTGCAACATTTGGATAACTATCAGACATGGGCGTCAGAAAGGATGGCAGGGGAGGGCTTCGGCCCCACCTGAATTTTGAAAATTTCAGCAAAAAAGGTTGTTTCTTGCATGCATCATCTTGCATGCATACGGAAATATTCTCAACTGGAACACCAAAAAGATTTTTCACCAAATCCAAGTTGTTTTGATGATTTCGCGAAAGTACAGCACAAACTCCTCACAAAGCCCTCCAAGGTGTTGATGCTATATCAACAGTTATAATGTAGTGCCATGTCTTTACTGTCCAATCGGATAGCTAGTCATGTAGCTACCGAGCAGTTAAACGAATTTCCGTTCCCACGCGTGAAGAATCATCACATCGATGGAAAATACGCATTTCCGCAGGAACGAATTCCCGCCTCGTTCTCAGTCTGCAGCAATTTGTGATACACACTGCAACGTGCACTAGTCTGTAACTGTCGTGACGCATTTCCATCTTTAGCTGAGCTGCCATCAATATTTAAGACACACGCGAAAACTGCAAAACTTTTATGTGGCGGAGTTAGTTCTCTTCTGGACAATCGAAATTGCCTGCATTGCATTTTGCTTCCATTAATAGTATAAACGTATTTCGCATATATTATACCTTAAATCGTAACAACAGACTTTTACTCACTTCGACTAGCTATCTGTTCCCTTTACAATATAAGTAGCTGAACTCTCGGGAGTTCTGAAGCCTAAACGACCCCTGGTTCTTCGCAGCCACGCGTTCAGCCATACACTTTATAAATCGGTCTACTTGTAACTTATTATAATAAGTTGATAATTATTAACAAAGCACTATACAGCAGTGCTAAACATCATAGCAACCGTGTTGGCGCCATCTACGCATGTACACTTTGCCAGTGCCACATCTGTGCCTGTGCTTCTTCAAAGTAATCACGTTAGCGCCATCAATGCGTATTCTTTTCTATAACCACTACACACCTATTCTCGTGTTCTTTCGCTGCGTGTTCCTTGTTAGTTCCATGTATGCTTGAAGCTATATTTCGTTGCACGTACTTGTGAAGACGTTAATCGATAAACAATGACCGGAAACCACAACACTGTCCAATCTGAATGCTGCTGAAGAAGATGCGTACACGTAACAATACTGCTAGTCTTTCCTCGAATTACGGCTGAGTGCAACTTTAGGATATCTTTAGGATAGGATCTTTAGGGTAGGATATATCTCTGAACCTTAGGTTTGATATTCACATTTTCTTGTACACCTGCAGCTACAAACGTTTTATTGTAAGATGGGTTTGCTTTGAAACCTTGCGTTGTGTTTTTTTGAAACAATTGGAAATGATGTAGAAGTTATTCGCTAAATCTATAGTCTACTCAGCTTCCTCGTAGAAAATATGCAGTTTGGTTCTACGCGAATCCGGTTAACCGCATAGCCAATTTGCCAAGCTTTTTTATCCGTTTAACCGGAATATGCGATTATCCGTCTCAAACAAATATCCGCAAGTTTACCGTCCTACTCCACTTCTGTCCACATGCTTGCTACCTGACACCGTTAAGTTCTAAAATTTCTCGGTCCTGATACAGCTGGGCGCTTATACGTAAAGGACTCAACTGATTCGTTAGCCTGTGGCGTCATTAAGCTTTTATAATCTCAGTGACGTTTGTTATGCATCATTCGGTTGGGTCATTCACCAAATGAATCTTATTGATGTGAAAAAACAAAAAGAGTGAAGCCAAACAAGTAACGAAGTTGAAACAGTGCATTGTCCGCGGCGAAACGCACGGCATTATTCCGCATTTGAAACTGCTAGACACGGCATAATTCCCCATTTGACGACTGTTAGTTTTCTGCTAGACACGGCATAATTCCACATTTCAAACTGTGAAGTGTGCTGTGCGCAATTCTTCGTAAAAGTAGCAGTCGTCAAATGGAACTAAAATTCCAAGTTCGTGTACAGTAGCCTACAGGTGCACCATTTTCTGTTCTGTAAAGAATTTAGCACATCTTGTTCAAAGGAGTTAAGCATAATTGCATGCGACGGGTCCTTATCCAATACCATAAAATAAACTTTGAAAGTGCTGCTTTCGAGACAAAGCTTCGCACCCGTAGCAACAAGACACAACTAGACAACCCTTTATACAATGTGCTGAAGCCTGGAAGTTGAACGCGCAGTGTTGGTTGACGCACGTCGGTGAAGGGAGTCGTTTCGGCAACAGTTGCATAGTTGGATTAGATTAATAGCACCACAGGTTTTCACACTGAGCAGTGCGCATATGCACTCTTGAAGTTAACTATGCGATTAAGCATTGCAAGTATACAAATGTATGGCACATTTTGTATGCAAATAACCGGTATGCGATTAACCGGACTATTTTCCTCACGTGTGAATGGCTTTGGTTTGGGATTCTAGAATCCTGTGCGATAAAGCGGTTTATGCGTTTAACCGGTATGCAATTAGCCGAAGTCGTCTCCACCAGGGTTGAGGGGTCACATGCCATATTTAAGATTCTGTGACCTCGGGCAGTGCAAAATTGATTCACTCCTGAAGAGTTTTACTATTTCAGCGAAAATGCTGTATTCAGCAACACACGGAGCTTTTCTACTTGCTGATTTTGGCTTTAATGTAAAAAGTCGTTTTGTGCAAACCGACATGTTATGGTCGGGTCAACGAACGAGCTCTGCCATCGAACCGTTGGTTCCTTATAATTGTTAACTACGAGGGCAACCAATTTCTTGACCTGAAAACTTAGAATTTTGACTTTATGATTTGTTAATTTTGACTTTATTTTGACCTATCAATGTCCTGCGTATACAATTTAAACGCGGAATACAAAGCGTCAAACCGATAGGTTGAAAACTTTTTTTCTGTTGAAGAGAAACAAAATAAAAGTGTGAAAGACTAAACGAAGCTAGAGTTAACAAACCGTGGACGAAAATCAATCCAAACGCACAAGAGAAATATCCAGTGTCAATAAATTTCCTGAAGTCACTGAAGTTTTGCATTTCAATCGTCTAGCAGTGGGCACAACAACATTATTACGTAAGAAGTCGCAAAAAATCCAGTGTGATGTCAGAATTTCAACTGAACTTGTAGAGGCATGTCAATATCTGTTGTTGCAGCTTTAATAAAATATTGATAAAGAGAAACAGACCGCACTGCAAGAAATTTTGACATGACGATAAATTTTGAACTAATAATAAATTTTACTTTTTAATAACCAACATTTTGACGACACTTTATATAAAATCTACGTCGTTGACACCATGGTTTGCTTGCTAGTTTTTGAATAAATGTGATTGTACAATGGAGCAGACCAAATTCTTGATATATCAGTAAAGACTGAAGCGAGCAAATTAACAACTGGGTGAAAATGCTGAATCCTCTTCTCCTCTAGATTAATTTTTGCAAGTCATTTGTCAACGTGCCAAGGGCAACGTATGGCATTGTGAAATTATTTTTTCTGTGCACAGGCAAGTAACGGAGAAAACCTTTGACCGTCACACGATTGCTTGTCTTTGTGCTTGCGTAACAGCCCGTTGGTGACTTGCACGATTCACATAATCGTGCATTTGAAAAAAGGCCTCACTCACGCTTACGCAACATTTTCGATCTGGTGTCCGACCAGCCTTCATGTACTTTTAAAGGCACATTTCCCGGTCGAAGTCCGCTTCGTCAAACGCGACGACATCATGCTCTCACCCTCGGGCGAATGCGACGTCACCTACATTGGAATTATTTCGTACAGGTGTGGTGGTTGCGCGGACTGTCAAATTGTTGCATCGTATTATTTCTCTGTCTCAGCGACCAACTCTGTTTCAACGTAACATATTTGTCGGAAGGGGGGCCTTCAACAGAAATTAATCGGTGGGAACTTGTGTTGTATACAGCGCAACACCTTTCGTTTTCCAAATTGGCAGAACCAGGTGTCTGCAAGATGCATGAAAGGTGGAAATTGACTGAAAGCCGTTCAAACAGCAAAATTGATTGTGACTGTATGGCAAGGCAACAAAGCATAAGAGCCATTATGGACAACAAAAAAGTAACTGACCGTTCAGTGAAGTATAAATTAATGGCTCAACCTTCCTGCAGGAATGTGTTGACGCATAATGGTCTGGCTCAGGGTGGTGCAAGGTTGCTAGCACCTCAGGCCACAATGAGATCCAGTTGATGTTCACGATCCGCAAGATTTTCAAAGAAGTATAAAGTATTAGCACGCCTCACCAATCTGGTAGACTGGGTTCGATTCCCGGACTGGTCACACGAAGATTTTGAAAAAAGTACTTGCGGCCTATCCACACTCGTGCTCAGCGTTGATAGATGGGTGTAAATAAACGATTCAAGCGCGGTGCTACCATAGGAATCTCATTTTACCTCCCTGTGCGTCAGTAATTTATTGAAAAATGTTAATTGACCTGTTATTCTTTTAGCCAACATTGCATGGTTTATTACATCCGTGAGAAACGCTAGAGAAAGCAAAGGGTTTCCTAATGGAGAATTCGAAGTACTTTCTGCTGGGTTGTGAAAATCGATATTATGTAGGAAGGTTCGCTGAAAGCTTCCTTTATTTAAGGTCCTGACCTGACTAAAAAGGCTCCCACCACGTGCACTTGGTGGTGAAGGGAGTTCCGCACGAGACAGATGAAAGATCTGAAGCCACAGGCTTTGTTGTATTTTTGAGTTATTACAAGTTTCTGCATAAGTTGAACTACAGGTTTTATTTTGTTTATTTCAGATTCTTTCTTACATTTTCGACATGCTTTATCAGCTGCAAAATCGTTTCCTTTAAAGTTCTAACATATTTAGTCGGTGTAATCACAGCTTTTCCGACGGTGTTGTCCATAGCTGGAGCATTTTTCTGTAACTTTGCAATTTCTCGCTACATTTACAAATTGATTACATCTAAAACAACTTACCGGTTTGGGGATGTACTGCTTAACTTCGAACTGCAAATACATCGACTTGCACCTTCTCTGGCAGTTTCGGTAAATTGAATTGTAGGATCACAGCATTTGAATGTACCGTGGTGCTTTCCTTGTCCTTTAATTGAAATCTTTGTACACAGCTAACTTTTTGAAATTGAAGTCAACTTAAAATGTCCTCAGTAAAAAGATCATTTGAAACAGCGAAAATAACTCCTTTGGTACTGGTTGCCTGTAATATGGAAGCCAGAAGAGGAAGGGAAATAGTTAAGCCGTCGTTTTTAAGATGCCCAAGACCAACAAGCCTTTGACATAAAGAATGTCGCCATATTCCACAAGGAGGTTGCAACAAACAGTTACTTTCGACAATGGAATTCTAACCAGCTTTAAATTGTATAAATATGGGTCGCTAAATATCCTGTTGAACGATGAAAAGGACTAAGAGCAATATGCAAAGACCAAACTTGTCGTTCTAAATCTATTATAGTACATTATTATTCTTAGGTTTAAAGTGACACTGTTAACGGCAAGGTTTTGTAGCGCCATGACAGAATGTTTGGTTTTTCCTTTGTGACGTTGTCTCAATGTGTGATGGTGAAATTTTAGTGCTCAAGTTCAGCCAATCAGTGGTTATATTAAGATATTAAAAAATTGCATGACCTCAGACGTCTTCTGTGATGCTACTATACGGAAAGGATTTTCAGATCGTCCGCGTCAACCGGAATTCTCATTTTAATTCCCACAACGTCAGTGATGATTTAAAAAATATCTATTGGTTTATTATTCTTTTTCGCCAGTAGTGCCTGGTTGATGACATCAGCGAGAAATATCAAGGGGGCACCTGATGTGAAACTTGGAGTACTTTCCGCAGTGTTAGAACAATCCATTTATGAAGATTCACTGGAGGCCTCTGGTTTGCTTAGTTGTTAGTACAGACCTTGGACAGCAAGGCTGTCGCCACTTGGACATGGTAGCAAAGGAAATTCAGCATGCGACGAAATTTCGGGAGCCACCGTCTTTGGTGAACTTTCGTTGTTTTGCAAGCCTCTGCACAAGTTTAGATAAGATGTAGTTTTTATTTTAATAATCTCGGATTCTTTCTTGCACTGCCGATAAACTTTATCCTCTGCTGAGTGGTTTCCTTTGCAGTAAGGACATATATTTGAAGGCTTTCTTCTCAGCAGAAGAGGAGATTGTGACTCATTCCCGATGGATGACTCCTGCGGCGGTGATTCTCACGTGACGTCCATGTTCAGTCAGCCATGACCGTAACAAGAGCAATCACAGCATTTCCAACTGTGTTCTCCACAATTGGAGAATCACTTTTCACCAATTTCCATTTTTCTCGACACATTGCATCTAAAACATCATAATGGTTTGGGGATGTCCTGCTTTACTCTAAATCTTAAATATCCCCATATCACTACCTATAGAAGTTAGGGCTGGTTAAGATGAAGCGAGAAATTAACGGAAATCATCGTATTGCCTTTATAATCCTTAATTTGAAACATTTAGACAAAAGTAACGTTTTTGATGATTGACACCATTTTTTAGTTCCACGGAAGAAAGATCTTCCGGAACACCACAAATACCTTTTTTCCTGTGGTTGCCACAAGGATCTGGGCCAGAATGGAAATAAACACATTTGGGCCATCGCTCGAGAAAGCCAAGGCCAGTAGCCCTATGAAGTGTGTTTTCTACATTTAGAAAAATATTCCCATTTAACAAAGGTGTGCAGATATATAGACGCCGATGCATTTTCTTAAACACTTGCTTGCTACAATTGACCAGCAGGATGTAAGTTTTGTCTCCATCATGCTCTGCAGAACAACCGGTTGAACTTCTGCCATTGTTTTAAAAGCTTTTCTTTCCCGCATTTAGGCTTTTCTGGGAGTACCCTAAAATTATCTGGTGATTCCGATGAATCATCCATTTGAATGTTCCAAGTGAACTGTGGATCACTATTCAACACACTGGTAGGCTCTATGGCAAGGTACTATCTAAGCTGTCTGTAAAAGTTAGACTGTGAACCTATATTAGTAGTAGTGTGGCCGAACCTCTACGAGAGACGATAATCGCTCCAAGAGGACGACGAGCTCAGCGTGATCTTTATGGACCTGTAACGATCAGAAAATGAAGAAATGGAAACTTAACGTAGACAGAACAAGGCTGTTCGAAAGCAAAGAGCAGAATTCAATCTTCGCAACTCACATCAACAAACGCCCGCTGCAAAAACCGAGTCCCGCGTAACGAGCGACTCAGTCCAGATACACACGAACGACGCTTAGAGAAGACACTGCGCATGATCAACTGGACCCAGTTTTTTTGGGGGAAGGGCTCAGGGTCGAGTTGATCCGGGTGTTTCCTGACCGAACATCGGCGAAGTCTTGTTAAGGGTCGGGGCCCCGGGGAAGGGTCTTGGGGTTCTACCGCGGGAAACGTTTAAAAAACAGAATCGATTTGTTGCATTCAGACGCATGTCTGTTGAGGTATTTTCTACAAAAATGCTGGCAAAACTAATGAGCGAAACCACAGCAATTATTCCCCACGAATCACAAAATCGACTTTTACATGAAATTGACTTTGCCAGGCCCCATCAGTTCCCACAAACGTATCTTTCCAGTCACCCACCACCAAGTTTTCTTTGTGCAAAGCTCATACCAGTGAACTAGATGTTTCTGAAAATTCGCTGGTAAAATGCGGACTGCAGCCTGCGAACGATCACGTGTTATTAGAGTCGCATCTGTGTCCTTTGTTGACTGCGAAATTAAATCTGTGGAAAAACACGCCATTCCAGAGCGTTCTCAGCCCGCGATTAACGCAGCTGCAATCCGGACATCGTGTTTGTGCCTATGCGTGGTTTGCTTACCGTCGCCCGAGGACAAACGTCCTGTCGTCGTCAACCCAAGAAGCCACGCCGCTTCAGTCATGTAAAGGATTATGTTGCAATAGTTGCCGTGTCTGTGCAGACCATACGGCAAAGACGTACCTCACGATGACTGGTGGAACTTCTTCGAGACTTTGGCGACCAGCTACGGCGGAAAGCCTCACTGGGCAAAAGCGCACAAGGTCGGTTGCATGTTATGTTACAAGACTGCTTGCTTGCGAACCAGTGACAAGATACGCCTGCGAACGGTCAATCACCACGAATTTTTTTCGGTGGAAATAACGATAGGTTAGTAAATCTGACCGTTTCATCAACACTAAAAAAGCCTTTAAAAAACTATTCATGTTTTATTTTGAGACGTTTCGGATTATTCTTAATCCATCTTCAGTCCAAAATTAAAGCAACACTTGGCAATGCTAGCAATTCAAAACCATAAAGTCTCTATTTTTTGACTGAAGATAGATGGAGCATAATCCGAAACGTCTCAAAATAAAACATGAATAGTTTTTTGAAAGCATTTTCAGTGTTAATGAAACTGTTACGTCCATCCCAATTTTATGCTCCTAAATCTAACCGGTTAAGCGTAAACAATGTGTGACTTCACTGTTTAATATGCACTGCATTTCAAATCCGAACACCGACATACACGAAAAAAATGTATTTGTTTTTTTTGTGCCGCTGGAGCCCAAAATGGTTGGCTTTTGAGGCAATTTCGCCCATAACTCACGGATCGCTTGCGCTAGAGAGTAAATGAAGACATCACGAGATGCAGAATTTCGTGCACTTTCTGATAAGCAGAAAACTGGTACCTTGGCACTTGAAATTTTGTTTGGCGTCACAATGACGTTACTGGGACATCATTGTGACGGCACGCTGCCACGCTGAATTGTCTATTGAACGTACACGAAATTCTGCATGTTTTGATTTCGCCGTTGACCAGTGGCGTACGCAGAAACTTTTCATGGGGGGGTTTCATTCAGCGGCATAGGGTAGTC
>JGI24022J15233_10010380_pt1 | contig 10562 bp, 10 predicted proteins | sample Ectturendosymbi2_FD_15233 | JGI IMG/M metagenome (IMG submission 15233)
CCAATCCATCGACCTCCCCATGGGCTGCACGGCCTGACGGTTCTGGACGATGAGACAACCGAATGGCTGCTCAACACCTGCCCCGAAATGTAGAGCGGCCAAGCAGTGGATAAAAGAAGAACTCGATCAAACGAAAGAAGAAGAAGAAGATTTGACTTTAGAAAGAAAATAAAGCAAGGGAAAATCGCTATGGGATAAAATAAATGTAAAACTTTTTCATCAGCCGCTTTTTCTTCTCTATTATCTTGCAAAACCACTCCAACCATCTCTCTATACCCACTGGTACTTCACGGTATGTCACAATCCATTTAAAACTTTCAAAGCAAGTCAATAAGTGATGTATTGTAGTGCACACTTCAAATATGAATATAACGTTAACAGGCTGTAGAAAATACTTTGTGGCTTTGAGTGAATTGATCTATGGCGTCGATATCACGCAGCGTGTTTGTTTTGTTCAACGATCCCAGGGAACCGAAGCTAGTTACTTGAGTCAGGCAAGCCGGTGTTGATTTTGTCGCTGCACAAGAATTGTGTTTGTTCGATCATCGGAAACAAGCGTTAATCATTTTGTGGAAGTGCACATAAATGGTACATAATCTTTGTTGCTGTTCAGAATGTACAGCGGTCTTCATCCCCGGGTAATGGTTTGGGACCCGACTGTGTTGAAACATGTTCAGATCAAAGAATTTTCGCATTTCCCGGATCGTCAGGTACAGTTGCGTGAACATCTTTTTTGCTTATAAATCTCTGTAACTTGAACTCTAAAGCTGCTAGTATATCTTTGCAAGTGTGTCATGCAATCTTTTTTCCGTTGATTCACATGATAATAATATCCAAGACATTTCTCACACTTGCTCGCGCAGTACTTCATAAGTGTGCTGTTGAAAGCGTATCACGTGTTGTCTTTAATACTAAACATTTAGCTTATCCTGAACATCTTACTGAAATTTTGAGGCCCAACTATAAATTGAATCAGCTATTTTACAGTAGTATGAAGCACAGAGTACAAAAGCAATTTTAGTATTTGTACGAATATTCTCATAGGCAACATTCCGAAAAGTCAACGGGGTGATGAACAACGGTCTGTTTGCTTCAAGTGGAGAACAGTGGAAAAGAATGAGGTTTGCGTCTGATTCTTTTTTTCCGAAACAATACACTTTAACCGTACGTCGTATACTTTGCAATGCATTCTGAGCGCAGTCAATCTGCTTTTGCAATCATAGGCACGCTTTGACGCCAACATTCTCCAGCTCCAAGCTCAAGCAAATGCTCAGCATCGTTGTTCAGTGTGCAGACCATATGGTGGAAAATTTGAAGAAGACAGCGACTGAAAATGATGGAAAATTTAACACAAAAGAGTAAGTGTGACTTGCCGAGGGCTGACGATGAATTGCAGCTCTTCCGTCTTCTGTTTAGCGGTAACGTTTCTAAGCAGGAAGGTTGAACTGTAAGATGAAACGTTTGCCACATTCGCATATCACGGCTAACTGTCTTAGAATGTTGGATGAATTTTTGCAATTGTTTTTGTGTTAGACTTGTAGAAAATTCTCAACATGTCGTTAGCCTTCCCAAAACATTTTGTTACTGTTGGGTCAATATGTCGCTCACTGCATTCTGTACAACGCACAACGAGAAAATGTTTTTACTTGGTTTCGTATATTGCAAAAATTTTCAATAGCGGGAAGGTGCAAGTTGAGTTTGATTGAGCAAATTTATACCTTCGAAGATCAAATGAGATCTGATAACACTTGGTCTTTTAGGATCGGCTTAGGTGCCTTTTGCTGAGCAAAGCCCTTCGAACATTAAATCAATTAATATTTTCAGTGTTGTTTTGGAGAAAGGTGTTATATAAAACGGTGTCTAATTTGCCTGCCTTTAGCGTGTTACCAAATTATATATTTGTGAGAAATGCATTTTTTTCAAATTTTGTTCACCATATTTCATTTAATAGTCCGAAAGTTAGATTCAGCACAGTTTGAAGCTGTTGGCCATCTTCATGCTTTGCTTGCAGTAAAGTGCGTTTAGTTTCTAAAAAAAAACTAGTTTCTTGCAGAGTTCTTGGAAAACTGTCCCTTGACGTCATGTGCTCCGCAGCTTTCGGTGTCAACGTTCATAGTCAGGTAAGTTTGCTGCAGTCTCACTGGTCTTTATTGTTGGACTTTTCAACAACAGCAATAGTTCTTACAAAGTCCATGAATTGCAGTAGTTTTGAAAAAGTACGATAAGTGATGTAGCAGCATCTCCACACTTTATATTAACATTTGTTGCTTGTTTATTTGTATTTCAAGGAAGAAGGAAAGGAACAGAAAGCCGTGGAAATGGCGAGGAAGCTTTTCAACGTGTCGCTTCTATCAAGTCCTTTCGCGATGTTGTTTCGTAAGCATCCGATTAAGTGTTTCTGATCAAACCAAGTGAAACAGTAGCGGTTCAAACAAGATACAGGTATCGCAGAAAGCAACAAACAGTTTCTACAAAAACAAGACAAAGGAGTTTATATTCGCGAATAATGGAATACGGTATACATTTACGTGCAGCTACACTTTTGCCCACGATGAATGTCCTTTTTAGACACGGGCGGAAGTGCGCCAGGAAGGATGCACTCCGCTCCGGTTAGTTAGTGATGTCCTGTTCTTACTCTACTACAGAAGGGATACCCAAACGCTAGTGACACAGGTTTGGAAAATCCGCACTTCGCACACTGATCTTCCAGTGTGAACCTTGTGCCAACATCTTTCCAGTGTGAATCTTTGGCCAACATTGGATTACCCGCTTAAAAATTTCGTTGTAAAGAGGGGCCCGTGCTAACAAACGCTTTTTTGGGGAACTTCAAGTTATTACTGCAACCTTTTTCTGGAAAGAACGTTAAGACCAAAAAAAGGTCATCCAAATTTAAGTGCTTGAAAAAACATCCACTTCGCGGCTCCCTTTTCTTCAGTCTATAAACGTTAGCAGCCACTTTATGGTTAAAAAGAGTTAAGAAATGGCTGCGTTAAGATGTTATTAAAAACGTGCAAAAAGAGTTTCGTATAATTGTAAACAATATGGCCACAAATATATTTGAAAACAGTTGTAACAAATGCCTTCGAATTTTGTAGCAAATGTCTCAGATATATCATGTTCGCAGTAAGAATCTACCGCAACTCTGTGCATTGCTTATTAAGCGCACGCAGTTGGCCGACGTAAGAGCGATAGTGCTACACTCTTGAGTATTTTACGCCAGATTTTGGAAGATCTAATATGTGGTGGACATAACTTTATAGCATCGTTATGGCTGAAGCAATATAAAACAAAATTACGTACCACCCTTTACACACAAAGCATTTGCACCACAAACTTAGCATTTGTAAAAATTACAGTTTTGATACCGAGTCAAATTGTTCTTTAACCGTTCACTTGCACCTCAACTGCTGGTTGGAGAATTTTCGATGGAAGAACCTTTCCCGAAAATATTATTGCGTAAATACTTTTGTGGATTAAGACAGATGTTCTCGAACTGTGGTACGCGAACACTTTTCACGTCACGGATGAAGTTTAGTGTCAGATAAGTTGATGGAATTTATGCTAAAACAGCCGCGGCAAATTACTGGTATCTTTGCAGTGTTGAATCACTTTCACAAATCAATTTCCACTGCGTTTGCTTAATTAAGTTGAACATCTGTTGATTTGACCTAAACTGTTAAAATCGCTATTACTGCCTACAGTATGTATTTGTAACGTAACTATTGGTTTAAGGAAGATAACAGTGAGAGCAAATTGCGTAAACTTCGCAACAAAAAGTAGGTCACGTGATTTTGTTACCTTTGCCACACAACTGGAGAGCTCTTCACCCAACTGCTGTCTCGGTTAATAGGAGAAGTAACAATTAGGCCGCTGGTGTAGCTGTTAGATTTATTTATTATTAATCTTTAAGTATTATTATTGTTTCGATCTGAATGTGTAATAATTGATCTAGTTTTGAATATTTTTGACCAGATTGTGGAGGATAAACAGACGCAGCCCTCGCATGAAATTATTTTCTTATAAAAGTTTTGTGTTTTAGCAACTGTAGGTAAATTTCAGCAAATTCCGTTTTCTCGAACAGGTGGAACGCAGCGTCGGGCAGCGACCGTAAAAACACCAGATGGTGCGCGATCAAAAAAATGTTGAGAACCACTGCGCCAGAAGTAATACTTAAATATTTTTGCAGTTCTATTCCCATCGACAGAAACTATCGCGAATTTTTTCAACTACTCCATGTTCCCAAGATCTATCACAAAATACTTCTGCTCTCTAATCAATCTCATGATCAAGAAAAAACAATGTTTGGGCGAAAAAGCGGTGAGCTGGATGTGTTGTTGCAGTTAATTCATGCCTTAGGAATAATCTAGTGAGTTGAAAAACAAGTACAGACAAGAATAGATGTGGCTTGTCGCTAATAGCATGCTGGCGGAAAGCCTGTTTTTGACTTGCTCCAGCAGTTGGAATGGTTGACGTTTTAATGCTATCGCTCAACAAATCCTGTGTGACAGGAGGTTGTCAGAGTGGATCGAGTGTTCTTCCGACAGTATGATTGAGAAGTGGAAACAGAACCGCTGACGCAATCTCAAAAACAGTTTAAATATTGCGTGAGAGAAATATTGCAAATTTCTCCATAAGTCATGAAGAGATTAGAATAAGAAAATGTTNAATACAAANAGAAATGAAATGTTAAGTTTCACGTTTCTTCCCTATAACATTCCTGGTTGATCTTTGAGTATATGATCAAAAGACAATAGCGATTGAAACGAAAAAGTTTTGTTTTACTCCTCGGTTCATCGTGTCTACGATAAAAAGGTACAAATACGCTGAAGGCTGGTATCGATTTTAAATGAACTTGTGGGGAAAATTGATCAAGGAATTTATCATTATTGTATAACGAGTAAATACGTTTTCATTTTAAAAAGTGACCTTCCTACTGCTGCAAGTGCTTATAGTTAAGTTTCCGAGTTGAAAACATTCGTGCGGCCAATATCTTTTTGATGTTTTGTTTAAGTTGAAACGGTCTGAGCATGTTTCATTCCAACCACAAATGGTTGTATGCTCGATGCACATGCAAGTAGACAGTTCCTATTCACAGCAGTATATACTATATGTTCAACCAGTCAAAAAACAGCTTCAACGCCGGTGATACGTGAACGAATTTATTGTTTCCAGAGGGTCGACATCCTAAAGTGCATGCTGGACGCAGAAGTGGACAAAAAAGACCTCAAACCAGACACGAAAGGTGAGGTCGCTTTGGACAGAATCAAAATAGTATACCAATACTTTTCAGCTCTATTTTTGCTTCAGAAGAAACGTTTTCTGCTCTGCAGGTAAGGATCTGCACAACATACGATAGTTTAACCAAGATTTGTTCGAATTTTTGTTGGCAGTTTGTGTGGCAATCATTCCAGTTTGAAACCACAACAATGAAACGTGTACGTTGTCTGACGAAATCTCGAAGAGGTTTTACTTGTTTAGAAATGAATTGTTTTCTTTTTGTAAGCTCCAAACACGGCAATGTTTTTCTCAAATAACGCTTTCAAGGTAATAGTAAATTCACTTATATTATATGTTAATCAGAGGTTTTTCAAGGTGTTTTAGGAACCCGATTCGGGTCCCTAGAATTGACAATCGGGTCCNTAGAATCAGAGAAAATCGGGTTCCTAAAAGTCCATACCAGGTACTTAACATTTTCCTTTAAAAAAACANTGTTAATTATAAATTTTCTGTACACAACAAAATTTTGAGGGGAACAAAAATTGGGGGAACTGCCCCCAAAACACAACTTGAACGTTGTGGGCTGAGCAACAAGGCTATAAATTGGAGCCAATATCATACTAGAACTATAAATTTATTCTGCGAGAAACACAAAGTACCCAGGAAAAACTGACAAAATATGGTTTGCACTGACTTGAAAATGTTCATGAAGATGCAATGACATCGATACGACATTCTCTATCCAAATGTATGAGACTTGAAATGAAGGTTCTTTGTCGAAGAGGTCAGACAGAGAAGTGGAAGTGTTTAGAAGACCAAGAAACGTTCGTTTTACAAATTTGTGATTTCAATTTTTTGACGTGAAAGCAGCACCTTGTGAACTTCAAATGGCTTTTAAGGCAGTAAACGCACAGAATTGATTATGTCCTCGGTGGCAGTTGTCTTGGGGTGGCGATTTATCCAAAGGTGGCAGTTGTCCTATGTGGCGGTTTTCCGGGTGGCAGTCGTCTGGTGGCGATTTTCCCAAGTGGCAGTTGACCAGGTGGCTGTAGTCCTAGAACTGCAAAACCTAATAGGGACATATCAGTTCAGAGCGAAGGTTCTCTAGTTGTTAAAATATGGACTTTTACCAAACAGTTGAGGCTGGTTCAATATTACGCAGGATTTCGATGCTAATCAACATATTGATTTAAAAATTTCATTACAAGCTGTAGTTGAAGCGATGAAGATGACAACAATAAGCAAGTCTGGTAGCTAATGTTACCATTGTTGGCTTTTCTGACCATAAAGTCTAACAATATACTCAATGCAGGCATCTCTCGCGAGGAGATCATTGGAAACAGCATGCTGATGCTCCTAGCTGGATATGAAACGACATCGGGTGCCATGCAATTTCTTGCTTACAACTTGGCAGTGTATAAGGAATGTCAAGAAAAGTTGCGAGAAGAAATTAAGGACATCGTAAAACAACATGTGAGCAGAGATTTTATGTTGAAGTTTGAAGTGTGTGGCAAATGCAATTTCTGAATCCGCCAATTAGCGAATACAATAATTTCGTTTAATTTTACATTTATTTTTGCTGATAAGAATCTGACGAAATAGAGTTTAATTATACAAGTGCCTTCATTTCGATACAACTGTCATTGTTTTAACTGAAGTTGGCTTAGACCAGGAGTGCACAACCTATTTTCTATTGTCGGCCGCATTACGTTTATTTAATAAATTACGGCCGCCAGTGAGATCAAGATAATTTTTTTGCATTGCTTCTCTTCTGCTTCCACACCCTGAGCCACGCCTGCTTCCACACGTGTCTGTAACTAAGTATCCTCATACAGTAGACAAAGAGTTCTTAGTAATGCACGGCTGCCATAACTTAACAGTATTGTTAATTACATGGCACGGCCGCATAAATTTTTATCAAAGGCCGCAGGTTCTGCACCCCTGCTTTAAACTATTTCTAGGATCAATGAAAGCATTTATTAATACCTGTGAGCAAGATTTACCGCTTGAAAAGAAGGCTATTTGAATCGATCGAAAATCGTCACCAACACTTTTTAACTTACTTTGGGACTATGTGTCTATGTGCCCTGAAAAATATGGCACTGTTCTTAAAAAATGTGTATCTTCTCTTGATCTCGCATTTCAAGAAACTTTTTCCGGTTTTTAAGGGTAGTCTCACTTATGAAGCTCTCAGCAACATGAAGTACTTGATGATGTGTTTCAATGAATCGATGAGGATGTACCCACCAGCAATAAGGTAATATCAACGCTGCTCCCATGTCTGTGATGGCCACGCCCGTGCCACACCCGAACAGGATTCATGCTGTTAACGGTCAACCCCGAACAAACTCCACCGAAATTTACACACAAATCGTTTACCCAATAAATTATATCTTTGAGAAAGAAAACATTTTGCGCATCACAAAACTTTTACCGAACACCAATATTTTACTTCAAAAATGGAAATGTTTTTTTGTCTCGAAATTGTTCAATGTTGTTAGAATTGCTGTTTTTTAATAAAAAGTCCGAACAATCAAGAGAATGTTCATCCACTTACTTTTTTTAAAATTTTGAGAAAACCATCAAGAGTTTATTCATTATGGGGCTGCTTGACCGTGTTCCATCTCACTTTGCGAAATTTGTCCAAACAAATTCTTCAACCGACAAACCGCAATTGCAAATATTTTCTGAGATCAGCGCAGGTTCTACCCCATCCTTCTGTTGGGCTAATGCTTCGTTTTGCAGCAATTAATTCTGTTTGAATTTACAAAACCTGACATATTCGGTGAACACCAGCATTATTCAACAGTAGAAGTCTTTGAAATATGAGTTTACAATGCCCAACCAACACGACAACACGTTAAGCTCAGCACATGATTCAAGGTGTAATATTTTAAGATGAAATAACTAAGTAAAATCGGTTTGATAAAACGATAGTTGCAAGCGCGCTCTGTGCGTCGTGGATGGTTGTTCTGCATTTTGGATTTTGTTGTTCGAGTTGCTTTCAACAATTATTAACTTACAGTGGATTTTTACCAGAAACTCAAGACTTTGCAAAGAAGATATAACGATCGGGGGAATGAAAATACCAAAAGGAATGCACATTGATATTCCAATATATGGCATGACGAGGGACCCGGAGATCTGGGATGACCCGCTGGAGTTTAAACCAGAAAGGTTGGTTTGTATCATTTGATGAAATGCACAAAAGTCAACAAACATCATTTTAACGACCAAGTAGCGGAGCATGAAAGGCTTGTCTCGTTGTTAGCCATCGGAACCAAATTCACAGTGCGTTTCATGCGTGATTTCCGACGGAAAACATTGTAGGATTACGCTGCGCTCTCGAATGCTCGACGGAGTGCAAATACCGCGGCTAAGGCAAAACGATTTATGACCTAAGATGGGGCGTAGGCAGGTTATTGTTGAAGCAGAAAACACAAAGCCCGAACAATAGTTAGCAAATAAAACGTTCGTGGCAAGCAAGAAGGCTCTCGCTTTCCACACTTACCGTGGATAATATGCTTCACTGGCTTCATGACCACCGTCGCCAGTCATCAGGTAAGAACTTCGGTGTGGATTTTCGTTGGTTGTTCTAAAACTACTTGTTGAATTTCATAGAAACGCTGCTGTTTAGCGTGTAAAAATTATCCAATAATTTCACCGGTTAGGAGTCGTCGGAATTTCGAAAATCGTGAATAAAACCACATATACAAACGCAATTGACTGAAACTACTGACCGAAGCAGCTACAATGGATTTGTTTCTGGGACATGTGATAATAGCTACATTTCCACCTAAATTCTGTGAAAAGTAGTGGTATCAGTCTAAAAAGGTTTTGTTTTGTTTCATGAGCCGAAAAGCAAATCCTACGTTTTCCGATCATATAGCTGAAATTTGCTGAAAGCATTGTTGAGGGACTTTTAAATGTACCAACAGTTTTAGTTGTTGTATAAAAGTTGCGTTTTGCGAAAACAGTTTTTTCTGATCCGGATGTGAATAACGGCACCTGCATTGTTGATCTCATCCTTGTACAAAAAATGTATTTGCAACGCGCTGTTGTAGCATACCTGCTACTTCGAGTTCAAAGATTTTTGTTAACATCATAATTTCAATCTTTCAGTCAGTGCTTTCGTCGGCGCGCAATACTTCAGAAAAACAATTTTTCCTTGACGTTTGTGAGACTTTCTCTGTACCAAGAATGCATTTTAATCTTAGAATTTGTCTAAGTCATGAAGTTATTAGGCTATTTTAGTAAAACATTTATTAGGCTTCGAAGACTAATTTTCAAGGGGCGTATAAACGCAATACGCAAACATTTAATGCTATTAAGCTAAAAACAAGCATCTGAGATCCTTTATTTTTTGCCTTGAAATTCATCATTTATTTTGACTCCACGCTTTGTTGTGAAGCGAACCAGCTGTGTCAGTTTTGCTTTTCTTTTCAACATTAATTTTAGCCAATTCAGTCAGCGATTTCATCATGATCTTTTCTTGTGTTTTTTCGTCAATGAAAAGAAAAGAGACTCCTAGACGCATTGGACCATTATATAACTTAAATTTAAAAAATAGCAATTTACTTTCTAAAAAAGTAAAAGCTTGATTTCATTGAGGCAGCACTTGTGGTAGAACAGGTTCTGGTCTTTCCTGCACTGCCATCAGTACAAACAAAAGTATTGAATTTCATCATCATTTACTTGAATTTCATCATCATCATTTACCGAAACATATACAAGTCGGACAAATGCTGTGACGTCGAACGATATCTTGACCGAGGGCCAAACTGAATAATTCACTACTTTGACAGAAAAAATACAAATAGAATTAATTTTTGTGCACCGCATCCTTTTTTAGTCAAACTTAACATTTAAAGGGGGTGTTTCGGAAAATGTAGCCTAAGGAAATAAGTTGTTTAAAGCGTTAAACCGGTTTGTGCATTCCTAGAATGGAAGACATGAGCAAGATCGATCCAATCATATTCCAGCCATTCGGCGTTGGGCCACGCAGTTGCATCGCAATGCGGTTCGCGATCATGGAAGCGAAAGTGGCGATCTGCAAAATACTGCTCAACTTCCGACTCGATGTTGCTGATGATACACCGGTGAGCATGGCTAATGACAGAACGCTTCAATGTGCACGTAATATGCTGCACAGAAGCATTTAAATGACTGATACAACTTGCTTTTGTCACTGTCTTCAAAGAAAGTAAAGCTAAATGACACAAGCTGCCTTCCTTAAAAATACTACTTTCCCGGTTTTGCCGAATTTGTCACCAAGGCAGAACCGTCGCCAGAAAGTTTTTAGTAGGGGGGCTTTGCAGTTCTGCGGGGGGCTTTGCGTTTGTTTG
>JGI24022J15233_10010381_pt1 | contig 10561 bp, 5 predicted proteins | sample Ectturendosymbi2_FD_15233 | JGI IMG/M metagenome (IMG submission 15233)
TATGATACCTTGCTCAGGAAATAAGATGTAAAAGCTGTTTCTAGTAAAGTTCAGGTACCGCCATTGTTGCGTCAGCGTCATAATACCAACCTTACTAGAAATTCTAACCGGAACGCCGTACCGGCAATAATTCTTTTACAGGAACAGCGTTCCGGGCCGTTCCGGCTTACTTTCACCTCTGGTCTCTCCTCCAACATAGGCACATTTCTCGTTGATCAGATGAATCATTTTTTCTCCCCACGGACGACGAACCGGTCTCTGAAACTTATCTGTTAAATCTTGAAAATGTTAACTGGCATTCCACTCACTAGTCCAACGAGATGGTTAACGAATGGGCTAAGTAACTCGAAGTTTCGGTAACTGTTCAAGGTCAGTTAAGATTTTGCAATGCTCAACATTTTTTGCATAGATTACTGCAAGCGTACCTTTAGAGTTCTTCGCAGCGCCTGCTGAATGGACATCCATTTGCAATAATCCTATGTTCTTGTGCATAGCTTTCAAGGCTGTTATGCTTTGTCATTGCACACTGTGGTTGAGGCAGATGCTTCTGTTTTCTCATTTCGTATATAAATTTGCTTTTTTTAAACTCAAAATCGTAGCAATTGTTGTTTGAAAATAGTACCCAATTTGCCTTTGACCGATCTTGCTTTCCATTTTTATTTAAGTGTTTGTCTCAGACGGAAGGTCCACATCACGTTATTTAGAACACAAGGCTAGAGAAATGCTCATTCACAACGTTCCACAGGGTAGGGGTTAGTTGGTACGCGTAATCGATACTGAAAAGAAGCGAACACTAGCACAAAGCACCAGTAACTACTGCATTAGGTCATCGTCATACAGAAGCGTTACACAATGGGTGAAAATAGAAATTTGCGAAAAGCATGAGAAAATGGAAGTGAGAGGATAAACAATTTGGATGAAAATGCGCATCATTTTAACAAACTCATACAAATTGTTTCTTATCAAGTCATCACATGTACTTACGAAACAGGTAACTTGATCTGGGCGAACATATACGTTCCCGAAGTCGTAATGCAAAATTCAGGGAGCGTTGTTGTAGGCAACACGGGTGTGGTTAATGCTACACTCAGGGGTTATGAGAGGGGGTACAAGACAGTGGCGTCGCCAGCCCAAAAATTTGGGGAGGGCAAAAAATTTGGGGGGGCCAAAATGTTTGATTTTTGGCGAATAACACTAGTTTGTTTAGAAAAGCGCCTCTCAAAGCATAAAATGACTATATTTTCTAAACATTTTTGGGGGGCATGGTCCCTTTGGCCCCCCTGGCTAACTGCCAAGGCCTACGGGAGGGGCAAAAGAGGTACATCGTACCCGGGCCCGGTAGGCACTGCTGCCCAGGAGGTAATAGTACGCACACTAAGTTTTTCTGTAACCAAGTCCAAAATTACTAATGTAAGCCAGTTGCCAGTATGACAATTCATCTATTTACGCATCTTAGCAGGGTAGCTGTTTTATCTATATTCTGATTACTATAAAAACAAGCTATACAAGTTTCGATGAGGACACCTGGAGCTATAGGCAGTGCTGTGTTTAAGGAGAAGCCAACAAGACACTTGCCTCAGGCCCCCCGTTTCAGGGGATCCCATCGAGGTCCTTAGTGCGCAAATTTTCCTTCGTTTTGGCGAAAAATTTATTTTCCACTCACATAATAAACTCCGAAGCAGACAAGCAAGTATTCTGCTTTCAACAAACATTTGTAACGTGTAAGTACTCTGCTTTCAAAGACGCCCCCAATAGCAACTGCAATGTGCAAGTACTCTGCTTATTTATAAGAACCCCCAACAGCACCTACAATGTGAAAATACTCTGCTGTCAAAGGGGCTCCAACCGTCACTGTGATGTGTATGTACTCTGCTTTCAAAGAGCCACCAGCATAATGTGTAAACACATTAATGTGTAAACACGGAAAAGCTTAAACTAACTTGAATACTTAAAAAACTGTGTGTGAAAATTTGATCCAAAATGTTTTGAAAAGTCCCAATCAAGTAAGAGCAAAAACGCATACCAAATATAATTTTTTCACTGTCGGAGGATGAAGCTTCTCATAATATAGTGTAACTATGTTTACAGAAAGGTACATGATGAATTATTTGCTAATTTTGCACATTTTTCAAACAACTAGTGTCAATGCAAGATGAGGCAGTTTTGATTCATCCAGCCACAAAGCTTTTCAAAACAAGCCTCAGGTTGGATGTTTTTGTATGTGCCATGTTCTTGAATGTAGTTAAAAGGATTAAATGTAAAACAAATTAACTGGTTTGAATCTGCTTGGTTGTTTCCTGTAGTTTCATGGAGTCCCTTAACGACATGGCTGCGAACAAATTAATAAAACCAAGCATTCTTCAGGGGGGAAGTGTGTTTTTGTGCATTTTCTTTTATGTCAGTCATGTCGTAGTCTCAGGAGCGTATCTTTGGGTGGCCCGCATATCCCCTCGCTATGCTTAATCAGAAGGTCTTATCACGCTTGGCTGAGTATGATGACGTCATCAGAAAGCCCCCTTTTCGGCCTTACCTCGGTATCCCCAACCCTAAGTCCATCACTTGCTAAGTGGCCCAATATCGGTCTTCGTACCCTGGTAAAATTTCTCTCAGAGGACCTGGCTAGTGGCCACATTGTGTGTACACAGGCAGCAAAAGCGTTTGAAATAATCTGTAAACCCAAATGGTAATTGCTTGAATTTGTTTCCTTTCAATACAACCAAGAAAAAATGAACTTACAGCGCTGCTGTTTTCCATTTCTTCCGAGCTAGGGATTGGATTTGTAATTCTGTGGATAATCTTGTAAGCAAACTCTTTACGTCCCGCATGCGCCAAAATCTTGGCGCAAAATGGCGCCAACATATTCGGCCATAACTCGCCAGCCGATTGAGCTGGAGAGCTGTTCTAACCCTCTCAGAATGTGGAAAAACGTGTCGGTTCGATTTTTAAAAATTGGTAAGTTTTGGATATGAGGTTTTTGTGAGTGACGTCATAATTGGTGTAGGTTCAGGCCTTTTTGGCCCACATTATCTGACCCTGGGCCCCAACCGCAAGAGAGAGATCTGTATCTTTACAGCCCTGCATCTTTCGAGACTTTAAATACCCTAGGGAATTAATTAATTAATTTGGGGTGTTTTGACCATAACTTTCGAACCACAAACACTAGAAGGCCAATTACGGGCTTTAAAGACGCGGATTTTCGCTTAGTTTTTTAAACGAAACAAACAAACAGTCCCTCTTGCGGTTGGGGGCCAGGGCTAGATGATGTGAGTCGAAAAGGCCTAAGCCTACCCCGATTATGACGTCACCCACAAAAAACTCAAATCCAAAACTTTCCAATTTTTTTAATCGGAACTACAAGAATTTCCACATCTTTAGGGGGTTTGAACAGGTCTCTAGCTCAATCTACTGCTGAGTTATGACTTGCCCAACTTGGGCAAATCTAGGGATTGAGGAGGTTTCAAAGTTCTTGCTATGATACTTGGTGCACTGATTTTGCAAGTAACCCGAGCCATCGACTATTTGCGATCAAAATCGTTTTATGAACCTTTATCACGCGAGCCAAGAGCCTTAATAGCAGTTACAGGTGTGTACTGGTGAGATATGTGCGGTGGTGGCGAACTAAATGAATTTTCTTCAGGCAGAACAGTCTTTCCAAACAGGACGGCAGTTTCTAAAAAACTGGAATAAACAATGTCAGATCCCCACGTTTTTTTCATGCAAACCTGGATAAAAAAAGCTTGTTGTTCGACGAAACTACTGCATGGGGACAATGTGCCAACATGTTTTCTAACTAAAACGGTGGCTCATCTGCAGCAAACACCCCCAAGTCAGCGACTCCAATTGTGCTTGCGCGCATGAGTGAGATCTTAACTGAAATCAAAATTTCGTGACAATTTTATCAATACTGGGTTGAAAACCTTGTTGACGCTTGATGAGTTTTCGCTAACTGTTATGGAACCCAAATCCTGCATTCAGTTCCGTTTGCTTTGTTTGTATTTTTGGGTTCATTGAAAGGTATTTAGGTGTCCCCTCGCACGCTCTGCCCAGAAACACGTTTTTCCAGGGTGGCCAACGTGTCTTCAACAAAAAAAGCCAGCCCTTGTCCCACAAAAAAGCCAGAAAAAGCCAGATAGCATTTTAAGGCATTAACACATAAAGTATGCATAACCAAACACAACACAAATCTCAAAACTCGTCAGAAATATCGATACAATACAATTCCCCTCTTTAGAAGCATTTACTTTCCCCGTAATTACACTGTCGTAGTGTCGTACATTTGTTTCTTATCAATAAAATCAATCAATCTTTTCAATATTTTGTGCATGCTGCATGGTTATAGACGCTTTTCAGAAGAGATTTTTAATGAATATGCAGCTCAGACAATGTTTTTCCAGAGCCAAGCCTTTCTGACTGAAAAAAAGCCAGAAAAAAACTGATTTTGTCTGGCTTTCTTTGAGTTCCAAAAAAAGCCAAAGGTGTTAAAAAAAAGCCAGAATTTCAAAATCTGGCTTTAAAAAAGCCAAATTGGCGACCCTGCGTTTTTCCTGTTCCTCCCGATGACTACTTCATCGATTTTCAGCCACCAACTGCACTTGTTATTCAACCGCATTTCGATCTGCCCGAAGCAAGGCACCTTGTAAACTCGTTATGCAACAGTGATCACATTATCGTCACGTTTCCTTCACGCAGCGCATGACCGGTACCACGCACAAAGTGAGCTAGTCCGCGAAATGCTTTTTCCATTGACTGGCAGCCAGACTTGCTTTTGATAAGGCAAACGTAGCCACGACATAGCAGCACAAAAACTCGTAGTGTTGGCATTTCAGTTTAAATTGTTAGCTGTACAAACAGCAGTAACGCCACACAAACTGTGTGTGGCTAAGAATCTTTGAATGCGTCCTTGCACAGCAGCAGATTAGGCTTCATTTGATATCTGATTCATATTTGAGACGTTACCAGCACGAAGACATGGGATGGTAGGTCGAAGTACTTCCAATTTGGACTTACGTATCTTTTGGCGGACTTTAGTTTGGAACGATCAAGATTGCGTAAGTTCACTTTGGAGGGTTTATCTGATTAGGGCTTGTGTTTAGTCGCGTTTAACGCGCAGAGGAAAATTGCTGCAAGTCGTGGTAGGGGTAAATGTGAAGAAGCGCCACATTCCCCATAATTAACAGTAATGGCGATGCATAAACCAGGCACGTTGCCAGAAATTTTGATGGGGGGGGCAAACAACAACAACCAATTCTCAACATTTAAATATTTAATACCCCTTGGTTTTAAAGCATCATCCATAAAACGTACATTTTTCTGGCGCTTTTTTCTGAATAATTTAGTTCAGATTTAAGCCGGCAAATATAAAGTCTATATTTTTTTAGTTTTAAAAGTTTGTTTTTAGTAAAGTTCTGAGCTTCTATTCTGGATCAAAGCAACCATTTGCTCGTACAATTTTCCTGCAAAGCGCTTGTAAAAATCTCGATGCCGTAAGTGCAAGATTTGCAGTATGCTTTTTGTAGCCAATACTGCAGTTGAGCAAGAAGTCATTGTGTCCGGCGTTGTGATTGCGCTTTTTATATTTGCACGTTTTTGATGTACACCAGCACAAGTTCAATCGAAGCCGAGTAGCGCCTTTGTTCTAAGACATTAACTCCCGAAGTAGGTCTACAAGACTCGCGCGCATGTAAGACGTGGATACTGTTGTCGTCCAATTCCTTAGCGACCAGTTGACGTATGGAGCTTGTAACGTAAAGGCTCGAGCCCCTCAACGCGTTTGAAAAAGATTTTGATCTTATGTCATTAAACGCTATGAAATGCGAATACGGTAACATTTTTGTACGCTACTTGCACTATAAGGTTGCTTCCCAAATANGATTAGTATATAGCTAGTTATTTAGAGTTAGCAATATAATTTACAAATATGATAAAGACAATATCGTAAGTTACCCTCGTTCTCTAAACAAACTTACATATGCTTGACCCACTCTACACAAAGTGTGAAAAAGGTTGGGCATTTGCGAAAACGAAGCCACAATCGATCATCACCAAGGCTTTGCTCTAAAGTTAAGAAATACTTGTCGCCACAGTTAACACGACGGTTGGTTAGTTTATCTAGCCCAGTAGTTTCCAAAGTATGGGCCGAAACCCAAACAAGAGTGGCGAAGGGTCAAAAAAGGGTCGCGTGGCGATCCAAACCGGAGTTGTATATTGTATTTTCAACGTTACCGCACTGCTTGTCTGTCTGAAGTGTGGGTACGTGAGAAAAGAGTAGATTGCTGACATTAAAAATGAACTCAGTCGCGAGGTGTTCACCAAACTCAGATTTGGGTCATGCTCAAAAAAGTTTGGTAACCGCTGTTCTCGCCATTCTATCGTAAGAGATTGAAGCCATTTTTTAAATCCATGACAAAATCCAATCAACTGGGAACAAATTTACTTTAGTTCAGGGATGGGCAAACTATGGCGAGAATGGCAGCCACACGTACATACTGTAGATAGTACATAGTGTATTTCGAGATCAGATTATAATTCTCGAGATTTTATTTCACACATTTCATTCGAAACTGCGTTTTTACTCAACCGAAAGTTACTATCGCTACCTTTATTTTGTGCTAGCTAATGTAAAAAGTTTCTGTTCAAGCTTTTTAAAGCGATCATAAATGTAATATATGCGGCCCTGGTAGGAAAAAAGTTTTCAATGTGTCCCTCCGTAGAAAATGTTTGCCCAACCCTGCTTTAGTTTCGTTTAAGTCACATGCACTTTATCAAGAAAACAGGTTCAAGCTATCTTTAAGTTATGGTAGTAACAATGTAAGGTATGGCAGTGTCGTTTTTGCCCTCAGCATTTTCAAAATAAAAAGAATCTTCCTACTTGATTTCAAATTTGCTGTATGATAGGGTGGTAATCAACATCTGATGAGAGTCGAAACACTTTCAGACTATGTACAGGTCGGGCTCCGATTAGGCCTATACTTGAAAAAACTGTTGTTTTACTCTCCGGCAAGGTATGTGAAATCATTGATGAAAACGTTAAGGCTCCACATATTCGTGATTGAACCGTCACACCGGACAAGCTCAGTCATCACAAATGAATATCAAGGATGAATGCTCTTGCTACCAAACACTGTTTATGGTTTTATTGCGTAAAAAAATTACTTTGAAATTGGATTGCTTCCGAGCCAACGTTTGAGCTTCAAGGCATATTAAACGTATATCACCGCCATACTTTTAAAACTATACAAAAACAAAAATCTACGATGTTCATTTAAGGCTGCAGCTGATGCTGCAGACAAGGGTGAGTCATACAGTATTAGTAGCAGAGATGAGCGGAGTCACACTTTTCAGACTCCGACTCCGCTCCTGCTCCACAGTTTCTCCGCTCCTCCGCTCCTGCTCCACGCTTTAAGACTCCTGCTCCGACTCCGAAAAATTTTAAACATCAACTCCGACTCCTGTCAACACTCCGAAAACTTTCAAGTAATTCATGCTAAAAAGATACTGTCTATTTTGCCTCATGAAGCAAAATATATGTCTTGGCTATTTTGCCTTTGATAGAACACAAATGGTTGAAATGGTCTCGTGACTAGCACAATACAGATAGGCACAACATGTTGAGGTTTAAAATTATGGCTTAGCCTATTCTTCACACAACATAGACAAACAGCCACTAAAAGTTTGCCCACATTTAGATCAGACGTTACGGTCAGCTATGTAGATCATGCATTCCAAACTTGTCATGTGATCACTTCAAACAAATGTGTGCAGCTACTGACAAAATACCTTCAGAACTGTTTTTGTCTCATGAGGCAAAATAAAAGAAAGCCAAGAAAAACATAAATGCTCAATTTCTTTTATTGTAGCTTTGTGTTCTTTTAACTGGAGCCTATGATACTGACCCCGTGTTCGAACCAAACACGCAAATAAAAATGATATGTCAAGGTATGTCTTCTTTCAAGCATACCGCAGACTGCAACCCATCAAAATATTTGCCGCCGGTTACGCGGCTAGCAAATTTCGACACGGTTGGCTGAGTTGTTACCATGAGCTGCGAAAGCTGTTAACGCGATTTAATTCCAGCCGTTTTGTACGGTATTCATAGATGAGGGTACCCGGCCCTCTCAGGCCGCCGACGAGCTTTCCTATAAAAACCAAAGGTGTTCACTGGCTAAAACTACTCAGTTATTGTTATGTGAGTAGAAACGTCCACTGCTGGCTTCACTTCAGCACATCTGTTTGGTTGCTATTGTGTATTTAAGCGCTATAGAGCAGCTATGTCCAACCGGCGGCCCAGTCGAAGGTTTTGTGCGGCCCAGTTTAGGTTTTCGTTGTAGTATAAGTAGCCTACATACTGACAACCTATCCATCATTGGCACTAAACTTGCCCATGAAATCACAAAATCACACTTACTGAAACAGTGTCAGTGGTTACCATTGCAGTTAGGATGCGAACACTTACAACACATTAGTTTAAACAAAATTCAGTTTGCTAAGATCAAAGTAAGTCATTCAATGTGCGGCCCTGGCTAGGATAGTGACGAAAGTTTTGGCTCAGTAAGCAATTTCGGTTGGACATAGCTGCTCCAGAGAGCGAAGAGTCTGCAGAATCACTAATACGTCTTTGCAAACTGTATTGTGTCAGCGCACATTGACACTGATTTCGGACGATGTGTAGTAATACATATGACGATGCCAAATTGAGAGCAATGTCTACGATCTACCGAATCACAATCACTGCTTAATTAGTTCTGTTTTCCAGTTTCATTGAGAGCAATTATTTGGGAACGACATAGTTTCCAGTTTTTTGCTTGCAGCAGCCTTTGTTTTGATTTAGTATTTTAGTCTTTAGGTTGCTTGCTTTCTCTGCTCTTACTTTAGCGTTTCAACGTTTCACCGGTAAGCGTTGCTTGCGCATTTCAGGACTGGGGATGCGAAGTACTGTATTACGTGAAATCGATTTCCTATGAAAAAATGTGCTGATGGATTAACTTGTCGCCGCCTTTGTGGGAGACTAGTCACTTGAAAACAAATATGTGCAAGTTTGAATCATCGCAAAGTGAAGAAAGCAGAGCCCAGTCGGTGGATTCCTCGAAAGCTTGCACCATACCTGGAGCTTTTTAATTTCAGTTCTAAACAAGACCGTTGCCACGGGGGGCATTCGGGGACAGTGCACCCCCAATTTTTGTGCCTCCTAAATTTTATTGTGCTCAGAAAACTTTGTTTCAAACATCTAATAAAAACAAAAATATTGCCCCCCTAAAATGTATTTTTGCTCCCTAAAAGTTAAAACCTGGCTACGGGCCTGGTTCTAAATCGATGTTAAAAAGATGAGTGTGTGGGTTGGTTTTCGTTTGCAGAAAGCTCTGAACAAAAATTGAGCTAATGTTCAGGATTCAAACCTTGTGCGTGTTTTTTCAACCACAGGATAAGATGGCTATAGGCTTATAATGAAACTTAGATGGCTTAAACTTTTCAGTAAAGGCATTGTGTTGTCGTTGGCAGTTGTTTTCGCAATGAGAAAGGTGCGAAACACTACAGTTTTAGGTTCCTCTCTTGTACGAAATGAAGACAACACCAAAGGCGCCGTAAGTGGCCGTTCAGCAGGTTAGCAAGTTATGCTTGTGATAATCAAGCGTAATCACCACTGTCGCTTGTAGTTGATATAAATGAAATGGTGAGGATGCACACAGGTATACGCCCCGGTGCTTCGGAACAGTTTCTAAGTTCCATCAACACTCCACGAAACTTAACATGGTTACATTTTTGATGACCGTTGTCAACTGATATTTATGTATCCTGGAAATAGATTCATGAACCAGAAAAATACCATGATTGAGAACACTGCTGAGTGCATTTAATGAATTTCTGCTTTCTTCATTTTTTGTTTTTTTACTGAACAAGTTACACGATTGCGACAACTGTGATAAGTGGAGCGTTTGTATCTGCAAGAAAACAAAGATATAAGCTCACACCTAAGTCTTTATGCACTACAAAATTTTTTCTTTGCAAATTAACCGGATAAGAATATACGACACTGCTGGAATTTGCTTTCAGTGGTTAAAATTAGCTTTTAATAACTGAAATCACACTGTGTTCATAGAAGTATGCGTGAGACTTGCTTTCTAATACCAGGCTAGAAAAACTTGTCCATCGATGATTAATTCTCGTTGCATCATTCGGTTACTCGTCCTCAGCATAATAGTGAAACTTTCTTCATATGCAATTGCTAAATCAGACACTTGACAACCAGTAAATTTAGATTTTGACTTCATATGAATACAGATAAACGTATAGACGTTTGTTGGTTACAAATTATCTATTGATGAAAAATGTTTTCCGTTTTGTCCAAAGTTATCAATGAAAATATTATTTCGATTTTTTACAGCATAACAATCCTTCAGATGTAGGGGATAAAATGTCATAACAATCCTTCAGATGTAGGGGATAAAATGTCTCGTGCTCGTAATGGCAACAACCGATATGTTATGAAAAATGTCCAAGGGTTTGAAGAAAAGCATTCAATTTGACAAAACGTTTAAAGGTGATTAAAGATAATGATTTATGGACG
>JGI24022J15233_10010382_pt1 | contig 10561 bp, 6 predicted proteins | sample Ectturendosymbi2_FD_15233 | JGI IMG/M metagenome (IMG submission 15233)
ATACTTTGGCTTGGAGTCAAAAGAGTTCCTCGAAGTGTTTTCAAATACCTTCACAAGTCAAAGATAACTGCAGCTGCAAACATCTCTACAAAAGAACGCCAGTTTCGAAACAGACGATCACAATGCGCTTATCAATCTACACCCCCCAAACTTGTTTTAATTTGTCATAAGCTTACTACCTGCTTTGGTCTGCAAAGAATGCAGTTAACTCCAGGCATGTTTCACTTATAACAAAAACATCAGGAATTTTGCGATTATTATCATCCCTATATATAGCATGTCAAATGCATTTTTGTACTTCAAAAACACAAGTTCAAACCTCAGTATGCTTTTACAAATAAATAGGGACTAAATATGTATCACAAAAGTTATAAGGAATGTCTAAATTACTATTTATACTTAAAACTTCAGCCAATCCACAAACGTCATAAAATATTACTTTGTGTTGTTGTTGCAAGTTGTTCTCACTATCTTTTATTTTTGTTTCCACTTCTTTCTCTTCCTTCTCAATTTCACTTTCGAGTTTCACTAGACCTGTAGGCTCAGGGCGAACCATCATCAAAGGCTGTGGACCAGAGGGATGACTTCCAGGTCCAGCAGGCATGTTGCCACTATGATGTTGCCACGGTGCAGGCAAGTGCTGCTGCTGCTGCTGCCAAGGAGGTATGGCTTGCATCATCTGCACAAAAGCAGCAACTTTCAGCTTTCAGTAATCAGACATGCCCAAAGAAACTTCTGCTTTAATCTCATGCACTCCTGAAAACATTTGAGCAACAGCTGCATTGAATGAAACTGCTGAACTACATACATATGATTTATTAACTTGACATTACAGCTCAATCAACCGAAAACACTTAGCATAATGATTGTTTATCATGAGATCTCTTAACCAACGCTTTTCCGAACTTGTGAAAGACTAAATGCCTAAATATAATGTGCTATTTAGTAATTTTGTGGTACATGCACCATGACTTTCGAAACATTGTATCAGTTGCACTGGTTGCACATTTACCTAGTTCCTTTAGTATTATAACAATTGGGTTGTAAGTGTAAGCACATGCTTTCAAAGCATTTAAGAAACCCTGTTTTGTGGAATGTATTGTCCCCAGTTTCCAAACATTGGAAGCACATGTGCAGTATGTGCTTGGTGATAAAGGCAATTAAGGTGAAAAGAAACAATGTCTGACCAAACATACTGAAAGCATGTGATGAGACCAACATATTTCATCTGTGTATCAGTTGAGTCACTGTGAGTGCCTTGTGAAGAGTGAGCATTAATCTGGCAAAGAACAGTGAACGTTAATCTGGCGAAGTGTGTTTTGCATTGCCCTGAACAGTGATGGAGTCAAATGTAAATTCAATTGCAATTGATAAATTGAAGGTCTAATATTAATAATTGCTCCCAATTTTGAACAGATAACATCGTTCATAAGAAGCAATTCAGTAGAGCACCAGCAAAGTAGCTATCCTATTGTTCCCACAAAGCAACACAAATTGGAATCTGCTTCAAAAATATTTTTGAAGACCATTGCAAGTATTTGTAATTTAACCAAGTTTTGAAAGCCTATCTGTCTCTGCTAGGCTTTCAAAACTGCAAGTTATACCCTGATTCAAAGCACTGTGTGGTTCTTTGTCATTCAGTGACTTGATTCATTCTGCTGCAGTTGTACACATATGCAGAAGTAGAAAATGATCATGAGAATAATAACAGAAACTGTTGGATCAAGTAGATGGTAATTAGGCATGTGTGCGGCAAATTTAAAAAAAAACTCAAACCGATGCAATTGTGCATCAAAAATGGTATAAGTATTTAGGAGACTTTAGAGTAGAGTATGCAGCAGTACTGCAGACAGTTTAACACTTTCATATCCAGCTGCTTTCGAGGATTTTTGCACCAAACAACCCGGATCGCACGCGGCTTTGCACATGTGCAACTATGGCGCCGAAAGCGGTAGAGAGCTGTTGAAAGGCTCAAATGACTCGGCAAGTTTTGTAGTTTGTACTCGAAAAAAAATTTTTGGTTGGAGGTGCAGATTTTTTGTGAGTGACATCATAAGTGGAGGACTTTTAGGCTATCTTGGCCTACTTCACCTGGCCCTGGGCACAAACCGTTGGATGGTAGTATTTTGCTGAAGTTTTATTGGAAACCAGGCTACAATCTGAGTCTTTTGATACTTTGGATGACCTGCTGGGGTTTCGGGTTCAAAAGTTATGATCTAAAGTAATACAAATATTTGAGTAATTAGTTAATTACATAATTAATGTTTATTTTAGATCGTAACTTTTGAACCAGAAACGCTAGAAAGTTGATCAAAGGCTCAAAAGACTCAAACTCGAGCCTAGTTTCCAATGAAAATTTCAGTGAAATACTTTGGCCTAGCGGTTGGGCCCGAGGCCAGGTAACCTGAGCCAAAATGACCCAAAAACTACTTCACCTATGATGAAAAATTTTTTCAAAAGACTCGGATTGTAGCCTAGTTTTCAGTAAAACCTTCAGCGAAATGCTACCACCTAACAGTTGGCGCCCAGGGCCAGGCAAAGTGGCCTAAAAGTCCTCCACTTATGACGTCACTCACAAAAAACCCACACCCCGCAAGCAAAAAATTTTTTTTCGAGTGCAGACTAGAAGACTTGCCACGTTTTTTGAGACTTTTACCGGGTCTGTAGAGCATACCAGACCAGAGAAATTCCTGCGCAAAGCCACGTGCGTTTAGGCTTTTTTTTGCGAAAATCCCCAAATTCTAGCACACGCCAAAGAGTTAATTTGTTTATTTTAGATCATAACTTTTGAACCAGAAACGTTAGAAAGTCAATCAAAGGCTCAAAAGACTCGGACTCGAGCCTAGTTTCCAATGAAAACTTCAGCGAATCACTTTGGCCTAGTGGTTGGGCCCTAGGCCAGCCAACATGACCCTAAAACTACTTCACTTATGACGTCAGTCACAAAAAATCCGCATCCCCCAACAAAAAATTTTTTTCGAGTGCAATCTACTAGACTGGCCGATCCGTTTAAGCCCTTGAACAGCTCTCTAGCACAATTGGCGGAGGATCTAGGGCATTGGTAAGGCAACTGAAAACTGCTGTTTTTTAGGCAGGAATCAAAGTACGAATATATCGTACGCCGGCTCTCAAAATGTTAAAAATTCAATGAATTTTTGTTATTTTACTCAAATGTTTTGTCATAAGAAATTTTAGGGGTACATGCTCATCTGTTGAAATGCTGAAAGAGTACAGAGTCAGAGAAGAGAAAAGTTGGGAACCTGTGCTCTAGCGCAATCGGTTGACAATGTTGTGGCTGAAATTTGGCCCTTTCAAGGACCTTGAAACCTCTTATAGTAGAAAATATAGGATAGAGTCATTTTGACCAAAGCTTTCTATGTCTTTGCTTATACCAGTAGTTGTGACAATAACCTATGTTTCACCATTGCATAGAGCTTACAAAACTATACTGCACACAGGTAACAAGGAAGTAGATAGAAATTACAGTATATACTCGCTTATTAGCCGCACTTTTTGTACCTGGAATATGGCCTGCATTTCGCCTGTGCCTTATATGCGCAACATACCCAGAGGGACAAAGTTTTCTATCAGCAATATCCTTGATGGAACAGAAGATGACATTCTCTGGACAGATGTTCGCGACGACACCCATGACATAGATGAAGAAGATGACACCTACGGCGATCTAACGTACTTATAGACGAACTTCCTTCTTCTGACTAAGAAGATTTCTTAGGTCTTGAACAATAAAATTGACTTTCATTACATTTGCCTGTAAAAATCAATATTTTGTGCTTGATTAATGGCGCAGGGTCTTCACTAGTGAAAAGGTCAACTGACCTGCGGCTTATTTGTGAATTAACCTTGATTCTTGGTATATGGCTAAAATTTCTGCTGCAGCTTAAGTGCGGATGCGGCTAATAAGCGAGTATATACGGTAGCTGTCCAATGCCATTATCACGAACTTGAAACTGAATGATGATGATGCAAAACTCAGCTTGTCCATTACTTACAGGAAAGTTTGTCAATCTCTTTACCTGCGGAGGAGCTAAATTCTGCTGTATTTGTGGAGGTCGAGGAGGAAAACCACCAAAACCACCAGGTTGTTGTTGCTGCCAAGGTGCATTTTGCAATGACTGCTGAACTGCAGTTTCTTTTTGGTTTTCAACTTTTGAGCGCTGTTGGTTGATAACTTTAAAAAGAAAAAAACATTGAAATTTTTATTGATTTTATGTGTTTACCACAGACTCATGGAACATATCACAAGGGTATCCGAATAACACAAGAGCACAAAAATGATGAGTCATAGCCAGTGTTCCCTCAAAGTCGAAAAAAAACAGCACTTTTTTCAGACACCAGCTGGCAAAAATTTTCAAAACCGGCACTTGCAAAATTTGGACGCAATTTCCTTTACAGGAGGAAATTTCATAAAACACAACTTCGCTATTTTTTCAAGGATGCCTGGGATATATTTTCATGATTTAAGCCGTTCTCAGGTCACAGGAAGGATATACAACAGTGAGCGATGTAAAAAAGTTCAGACACATTTTGGAAATTCTCTGCTTGTAAGGTTAATAGAAAAAATTCTGGGTGCATCTTCACGATTTATGCGTTGAAAAATGAAGATGTTTCCTGTGACGTTCAGACGCATTCTGGAAATTTTCACCTTGCAAGGTTTAAAAATTGTTCTGGGCACATTTTCACAATTTTTGCATCCAAAAACAAAGCTGTTTCCTGTAGAGTTTAGACGCAGTTTGGAAGTTCTCCAATTGAAAGGTTTACAAAAAATGTCCTGGGTGTATTTTCACAATTTATGCATCCAAAAACAAAGCTGTTTCCTGTAGAGTTTAGACGCAGTTTGGAAGTTCTCCACTTGAAAGGTTTACAAAAAATGTAAAACTGTTCTGGGTGTATTTTCACAATTTATGCATCCAAAAACAAATAGCACCATGTTGATTCCGAGATTGCCATAGTGGTTTGTGCCAATTTTTTTTTGTTTGAAATTAAACTTTCTTTAATCATTTCAGTCCCTGGGAATGGCTTTAAATTGCAGCTGATCACAAGCCCACAGTGCAGTCGGTGGATTTGGGTAGAGGAGAGTGGAATGATCCCTTAACCATCATTCTTGTCAGATCCACTCTGACCTGGAATGGTACAGCACCTGAGACAGTCCAAAATTTGGTTTAAATAGTAACTTAGCAATATTTTTGAGTTATTACATTTAGACAAAGTTAAAAGTAAATAAATTGCAAAGTATCATCAGCCTGATTCAATTGTATTGTACTGTTGGTTTAGTGCAGTGATTTTAAACCGGGGGGGTGTGTGTGTGTGTGAACCACTTTTGGAAGGTAAAAAGATATTTTATACACACAGCTATATTACATTTGCTTTGCTCGAATTTTTATGGGGGTTGTTGGGTCAGAGGGGGTTGCTGTAATGGGTCGTGGTACAAAAAGGGTTGAAAATCACTAACTTAGTGCGACAGCAAGCAATGCACAATAAAGACAAGAATAGCCAGTCAGGCCTGTATGCAGGGCAACCTGTAGGAAGTTTGCATACATTTCATTTCATTAATTGCCCAATAAATGTGATGACTGTTTTTTGGTCATTTATCAGACAAAGTTCTGTGTGCACGTGTTGGAAAAAGGGAAGACCATTTTTTCTTTTTTTGGTCATTTACCACAAATGGTTGATGAAATGTATTTTTGTTGAAAATATGTTTTTATCTTGACAGCACTTTTTGGATGCCAGCCCACTTATAAAAATCTTAGAGGGAACACTGGTCATAGCGCAGTTAGTACACAATCAACGCTGAGAAGAGCAATACACTTTAACAATGCCCAACCACAACTTCATTCACTCATTGTCATACAGGGACTTGGCAGTGGGAGAGAAATGAAGGCATTCTAACATCAGATTTTGAGGTAAATGGCTAACAGAAACAAATAATAAATCAGATGGGGGTGCTCAGCAGCGCATAAAGCATGTAAATTATTTTGATCAAGATTTTGAATGTTTTTCACAAAACATTTAGCATGACGCTGACAGACAATTGTTTTCACTGACTTTAAAGCAAGATTTGACAGTTGGTGTTGCACTAATTATATATATATATATATATATCTATATATACATTTTTTACATGTTTGGCTTGTACACATCGTCTACATGTTGGAGGTGATACAGGAATCACAAGAAAATACAGGAATCCTGAGGCACTACTAACCTCATGGAAGTTTTTTTTTTGCTACAGCAAGGATTGATGAGACGCATACACCGAAACAATACACCAAAAACTACTTCACTTGGTTTAATACAAAAAATGAAAAGTAGAAATGCGCTGATATAGCATTAATGTAAGTATTCATGATTTTCACTGGTTTTGGTATTGCTTTGTGAGAAAAACAACAAATATCAACAATTTTTTACCACAAAACATAGCAAACTACTCTCTAAGATCACATTCATAAACTGAATTATGAATAGGCAAAATAGAGCTAAGCAGAAAATGCAAATCTGGTTGGAAGTCTTGAAGTAAACACAGGTCACCAGACATGAGACGATTACAGCACAAATGTAATTGGTTACAAACATGATTACTTGCCACATGCTCAATTGCAATTACAAATAATCAAAATCACAATGTAATCAATTGCAATGCGATTACATTTAAAAGTATTCACAATTAAAATCGCAATTACACTTTTGTTGAACCACCTTCAGAAAAAAAACAACCATCTGCATGATTTGATGTAAGTATATTTTCAGAACACATGATTTAAACAAATGTAATACACAAAATTACGAATCACTACTAGGAGTAAGCACCCAAAAATTATTTCACATTAATTGTTTGCTGAAATGTCAACAAACACTTTAGATATTGATTAAACAAAAATAGTCAATGTTTTTAAATATATTTTACAGTTGATAAACATCAACATTTCAAATCATTTGTCAGTAAACGACACCTATCAGGCTTGAACACTCATCCAGCAACACTGAAAGCCATTTGCTAATAATTTCAAAATTACTGAATATTTCTTCAAACTGGGTTACGATGTTTTCAGCTGTGTGATGATGTTTGGATTGTTTACAAGCCAGCATAGCATTGTGTAGCTTTTCATTTGAAATGCACAGCAATGCCAATATAGTTGTGCATTTGCCCACTGGACAAAAGTCAACAACAACAGTCATTAAAACCTCACTAGCTTCATTGAGTTTTTTACCAGTACTGTATCTGGTGGATGATCTCTGTTCACATGCTAGTTATCAGCATTATGGAAAGGTGCTTTCCACTAGGGTTAAATTACATTATTCCTCTGAAAAAAACTTAATTGTACTAATTATATACATAGCCTACTGCAACACTCATATCTGTAGGTTCATTCTGAACAAAAGCAACACCTCTCCTTGTAACGTAGCGCTAACTCTTCTACTGCTAAAGCGTCAGATCCGTTTTTAACTAAAGCTCTTATATTTATTGCTAAGTGCCATTAGACAGTTGGGTAATTACCCAAACAGAATTTTTACCCAAGTTTTGGTTATTTTACCCTAACTTTTAAACCAGAAATCCTAGAAAGCCAATCAAAGGCTCAAAAGAATAAAATTTTAGCTTAATTTCCGAATTTCAAACTTGAGTGAAATACTTCCCCCTTACACTTGTGGCTCACAGGCCGATAACCTCGGCCAAAAAGGCCTAACTCTATCCAACTTATGAAGTCACCCACAAAAAAAAACTGAAAACCAAACTTAATTTTTTTTCATTGCAAACTAGAAGACTCGCCAAGTCTTTTAAGGGTTTGAACAGCTCTCCAGAATAATCGACTGGCGAGTTAAGGAGTTGCAAAGTGTCGTGAAAATAGCAGCTTAATGTATGATTTCAAAGAACGAGTATGTCATACACTGGTAGCAAAGGTGTCAACAATGCTTGGCTATTGATGAAAAAATACAAATCTATACAATCCCTACTTCAAAGTCAGTTTAAAATGTCAAAACATGAAGCATCTAAGTTGCAAGTGATTTGTGGAATTGCTTCTAACAAACAGCTACAAAATTGATGATAAAAGCACACTTGTTATTAAAAATAGAAGCTTCATTTTCTATAGTTAAGCAAAACCATACAGATAACTTAGGTATGAAATCACGCATAAATATAAAAAGTTACAAATAAAGTCAACCAATCCTCAACCTAAAAGCAACTTCTTCGAAAAAAGGTAAATTACCTTAGTCAAATACTTATGCACTTACTTTGTTGTTCTGTTGATAATTTGAATTGATAATAATTATAATGCAGACCACCAAATAAGAAGCCAAACTTGGGATTATTTTTCTGCTTCTCTTTAGTCATCTTTTCAAATTCGATTCCATTGCGAGCCACAAAATTTGCTAATTTGTCAATGATGTTTTTTACTTCTGGATCTGAAAAGACAAGTTATCAAAACAAACTTCTAATCTACCGTAGCTACAAAGCAAATATATAACTGTGAAAACCTAATAAACACAAACCATATCAGCATTTACATAAAAGTCTGAAAACAACAGTCCTGCACATTCAGCACACCACTGTGTATCAGAGCATAAATAGGAATGTTTTAGAGTTATGAGAAAAACAATGGAAGTAAAATCATAATTTCAGAAATTCAGTTCCAAATCCAAGTCTTTTGACACATTGGATGACTTTCTGGGTTTTTGGGTTCAAAAGTTACGATCTAAAGTAAACAAAATAATTGATTAATCCCATAATTAGATAATTAATTAGTTTGTTTATTTATATCAGTGTTTCCCAACCTTTTTTTAGCTAGCGCCCCCTTTTCTGACAAATAAATTTCTATCGCCCCCCTACCATGCATAGCACACATATCAACAATTTTTTTGTATCGAATATTTGATATGTTTGAAAACAGATAGTGTTAGGGGTCTTGTTGGCACCTGACACTATCTGTAACACATATAATTGCCTTTCTACTTTCGAATTGAACTCGTACAAGGTTATTATTATATTTATGATCATTAAACCACTCATCCAAAATTAGCTCATGCTTTTGGTTACAGGCTGATTCTAAGTGCAAGCGTGCATTCTCACACCTGACCGGTGATAGTCACTATAACGAAACAGGCATTTTTAAGTAGCAGTTTACACGCGCCAAGAAGTACAGCTGATGAAAATTCCAATCATAATCGTTTCATTTCATTATAGAGGGCAGTTTTACTGGGCAGGTTACCTTTAGTGATGGAAACTGCAGTTCATCAATTTATCTCCTAGCATTTCTCTTGTTTTGTTTCCAAAACGCTAAGTTTATGACATTTGGTCACTCAAAGTTTGTAAGACCACATAAATGTAATTATTAACTGGGTCTCCCATTGCCCCCCAACCACCCATTTCTACTTCACTGCCCCCCTAGAGTTTCTCACCACCCCCATGGGGGCGGTGCCGCCCACTTTGGGAACCACTGATTTAAATCATAACTTTTGAACCAGAAATGCTAGGAAGTCAATCAAGTGCTCAAAAGACTCAGATTCAAGATTAGTTTCCAATGACAACTTGATTGAAATACTTCAATTTGGTGGTTAGGCCCTAGGCCAGGTAACATGAGCCAAAATGGCCAAGAAGTTACCTCACTTATGATGTCATTCACAAAAAAAACCTGATACCCAAAACCAAAAATTTTTTTCTTCATTGCAGACTAGAAGACTTGCCAAATCTTTTGAGGGTTTAAACAGCTCTCTAGCGCAAGGAGGAGCTATGCAGTTGTTAAAGACAACCGAAATAGGCTTGATTTTAGCCCGATTTCCAGGTACAATATATTTGTAGCAGTCAACCAATATCAGCAAAAATAAACCTGAAAGGGCTTGCTTCCCCAACACTGAAGATTGCATTTGAGTTCATATATCCCTATAGAATTATCTTGAAAAGATTTGTACAGCAGGAAAATAAGGAACAATACATATCCAGTTATACTCAAAACATTTTTCATTTTCGGTTTGGCGTTTTCTGGAGGTGACGTCACAATGAGGGCATGTTTTCAAATTTTTGGCCACATTTACCTGGCCCCATTGATCCATCCTTTTGAATCAAAGTTTTCTTGAAAACTAGGCCAAAATCCGTGTCTATAGGGCCCTTGATTGACCTGCTAGCATATCTGTAGCCAAAATTATAGGTAACAAACTCAGTTTTTAGCAAAATTCAAAAGGTTTCAAAAAAGGCATATTTTTCCCTTTCAGGGAAAACTTTGGGCAGCAGATTGAGCTAGAGAGCTGTTCAACCCCGTAATGACTAGTGGCATCGTATAGTTCAGAATAAAATAAAAAATTAATTTGTTGGGGGGTTTTGAGCCACTGGGATCATGACAGGGGTATATGTTTTTTGGTTAATTTTATGACGTCATCATCCGATCCAACGCGCCAATATTTTGGCTCGCAATATTTTTGGTTTCTAAGCGAGAATACGCATTTTTATAGCCCTTGATTGAGTTTCTAGCGTTTCTGGTTCAAAAGTTATGCCAAAAATATTCCAAATATGACAGGAAACTCCCAGGGGATTAGTGGGGATTTCCCCAAT
>JGI24022J15233_10010383_pt1 | contig 10561 bp, 5 predicted proteins | sample Ectturendosymbi2_FD_15233 | JGI IMG/M metagenome (IMG submission 15233)
ATACTCGACCAATTTAGGAATTGGCGCCCTACTGCGCAGTAGTTTAGTAACAAGTGCTACGTGTTAGCTAACTTTAGTGTTAGGAATGTGTCTGTAACCCTGTGGTTCTGTCTTCAATGCAGTTGCAAAAAGTGTCTGTAACCCTGTGATTCCGCCGGCTTCAATGCCTTGTACTACGTGCTGTCTTGTCTGTTTTTATCGACCTGCGTTCTGCAGAGTGTCTGTGTTCATACTATGGACTTGTCTGTGTGTCTGCTCACAAACAAATAAATTTTTAAAAAATGAAATTTTCAAGCAAAACTGCGAATTTCAACGCAAAAATTTTAAATCTCGATTTAATTTTTTGCAGATCTAATGATTTTTTTGCAAATCTAGTGATTTCTGCAGATAATATCTGTTGCAGCATCAGCAATGAGCGTTGGACTGGACTTGGATTGGACTGGATCCGGTCTATAGCAAATTTTGTTGAATTTGTATTGGACCCCGACTGTAAATCTCTTAAAAATTTAGGATCCGTACCGGATTAGGACTGAGTGAATGGAAAACAAATGCAGCATTTTTGTTATGAAAAGGCTGTATTTTTAATATCTTTTGGACTTAATTTGGACGAGGACGTTAGATTTCAAAAATCGTTTGGACTGTGGTTGGACTTGACTGATATTTTGAAAAATCAGGGCTGGATCTGGACCGCACAATATGGCAGTCCGCTCATCTCTGACCAGCGTTTACTTCACAACAGCAGCTTCAGCTTTGCTGGAATATGTTTTTTTAATCGTTGGTGTTAGAGCTTGCGTTTGTTTTGGTTAATCCACGATCAGAAAAAAATTGTTATACTTGTCTTTGGGAGTGTCATGTGGATTATTTAAAGCAGATCTTACAAAGAGACTGGGCCGCTGTGAAAAGAAATGGATGCCGAAAGTTATTTTTCAGCACTTAAATCTGAAGCCATTTTATGTGTGACTGTGACCATACAGTCGCAGTATCTCTGATTTACTAATACGGTATAGGCCTACTGTAAGTTAGGAATAAGCACCTTTGAGAAATTAGAACTGGTTATAATAATGTTATCACACTCACAGGATTGAATGGAAATGGTAATTGAATAACTAAAGTAACAGTTATTGTTAAAGTTGAGCTTTAATTTACACTGCATGATGATGATGTTACAGCAGCGTAGCCAGCCCAAAAATTTTAGGGAGGTAAAATGTTTGATTTTAGGCGAGCAACAGTATGAGTATTTTGTTTGGGGTACTCAGTATTCATACTGCCTCTCAAAGCACAAAATGACTAGATATTTAAAAATTCGTTGGGCATGGCTCCCTGGCCCCCTCCTGGCTATGCCTATGACATGTTACTTCATTTTTGTGATACGTTACTGTATTTAATTTATGTTGACTTCCATACATTTTTTATTCATTCCCAGAGAGAGACCGGTTGCGACCCAGCATCCCCTGCGCAACTGTGTTGATTATCTAGCAGCTTCTTCCCACATATATGCAACACCACGAGTTGAAACTGGATAGTAGAAAAGCTGATTTAACTGTTGAGGGGCATCGACTCAATAACCTTCCAGTTTCTTCAATGCCCTGGCGTCCTTGCACTAATTAGTAATTTGTGTTTTTTCTTGCTGAATATTAAGTATCGCCAAATAAAATCAACTCAACTCCTTCACTGTTTCCACTTTACCTTTGGGAATGCCATGGATTTTCTGGTACAAACTAAATTTTTGTTTAAATCTAATCTAATTTCAAATATGGGGCTTTATGAATAAACATTATATCAATTAACATGGCAAAGTTAAGTCGGAATTTAGTCACTGGTGTAGCATTGGTGTGTGGGTGTTCTGAAAAATTTCACATCAGTTCAGATTAATCAAATCACATCAGTTCAGAGCAAATATAGAATGCCTCACAGTGCACTGTAGTGGTGCTAACAACCCCCTGCACCTCTTCTATTATGTTTGTGAAGCACTGCATATTGAGATTGAATGTGATCATAAAAATACTTATAAAATCACCATATTTGCTCGATTATTAGCCGCCCTTGATTGTAAGCCGTCCTTGATTATAAGCTGCATGAAATGATTAAAAAAACTTTATAAGCCACGGCTTGCAATTAAATAAAGGAAGTGACTAGGGATACGCCTGTCCTAACGCATTAAATAAAAGGGTCAGTTTGTCAGTCAAACTGTGTGGATCGTTTGTATAGTGTAATGGTTATGCACTACGCCTATGGTTTTCCGTTCGAATCTCACCTTGCCGACTTTGTTTTGTTTTTTTTGTTTACTTTTTTCAGGCTTGCGTTTACGGGTTGATGTTAGGTTAGGGATAGCGTTAGGTTAGGTTAGTGTTAGGTTAGAATTAGGGTTAGGTTAGGGTTAGGTTTAGGGTTTATCTTTTACATTTACTTCGTTTCTACCAAGCCTACTGCACTCTCGTGTGTAACTGTCACGTCACAGGTGGCGTATTAATAAGTTTTCTTATTTCAAGATCCACAGGCGTATCTATAGCCACTTCCTTAAATAAATGTGGTAATGGAAAACAATGCCTGAGTGCAATTGCTCTGAAAAAAGAAAGATTAATCAAAGTTGGAGTCTTTGTGCTAGCTGTTATTTAGTTTGAGCATCATTATATATCAGTGGTTCTTATCGTTAACTCTGATAAGAACCTAATCAAATAGGAACCTGCAGCGGCCGTGAGCAACAAAACCGCCACAATTGATTGCCATTACCTCTTTTTGAAAAAATAATGTAGTACATCTTGCAGTGGATTAATAATAAAAGTTACAAAAATGACATAATTTGCATTGAAATGTGCATTAAAATTATACAATGGGACTTAGGCTAATACTGCTTTTTTTGTTTTTGTTATCAAGCAGTCAAACCTAGTCATAAACACTAGTAAAACTAAACGTCGGAAAACCTCCTTTGCAGTTTCATTTCTATGGACACAGTTTAATCGAAATTGTCATTAGCCTATGCTGCTAGCAACTACTAGTCATTATAGACTGTGATTTATCATACACAAGAGAATCCAAAAAGAACTGTGATGACACAGATGGCAATTTATACACATACATGAAACTACAGTCGACAAAGTTGAAAATATTTTAATGCAACATAACCAAATAAAAAGTTATCTAAATTCCCTCAAAAAAGTTAGATTATCCCTTTAGGAATAATTGCTCAATAATTGCTGTAAGATCTGTTGACAGTGTGAAGCATAATCTTGTCACAAAAAGACCAATACGCTTACCCACATACTCACACTTGCCCACAGGTTAAGAACCACCGTTCTATATTGATATAAACCAGCGAAAGAATGAAACATGCTATTTCAGTATCACAGGCAGTAGAGAACTAGTCAGTAATAAGGTTATGTTGATCATAGTTTAAAACTGCAACTATGCAAGCTTTGTCTTTATGTATCAACTGATAGTTGGGGGCGGCAATAGCTCAGTGATAAAATGTCCACCTCTCAATTGGAAGGTTGGGTGTGTGATCCACAGCCATTGAGTGAATTGCTGTAGCGCTCCTTGGGCAAGAGCGTTCACCTCAACTGCCCCAGCAAGAAGCACAATTCAGGCTTTGGCCTGCCACCAATTGCTGTCATAAAAATTGTAAAAAAAAACAAAAAAACTGATAGTTGGTTGCCTTCAATAGGTCCGTTAAGTTCATTTTATAACCATGCTAGTCATACTAATAGAGGGTTGTTGGATAAAATTCTAATGGAATGTACTCCTGGTGAAAACAATGAAAGATCCCAATGAATCACCCCCAAGCAAGGTGAAGACATTTCGCTACCGTGGTCCTTCTACAAGGGAGACACCTGCACATAAATGGTCCACTGACACGTTTGAGAAGGGTGACTTTGTGCATGGAAAGCAAAGTAAAAAGCAGCTAAACTTGGATGGTGCATGGAGCATTAAGCAAAATGTGACTGTTGGTGCACCAATGCCAAGATACAGCATGAACCCAAGTGACCATATTGGAGTTTCACAAAGTAGTCATAACTTTTATTCAAGACACAACATTCTTGGTTCTAATCAACTTCAGTGTAATAATAGTAGTCCTTCATCAGCAAATGGCAGTTTTCACCAGAATTCATGGAATCGATCAAGGGTTGGTAACATATCAGACGATGGAGCTAAAGGAGGCATATTAGAAGGACCTGCAGGTGATACTTTCCAGTTAGCAAAAAACAAGTGGATGCCTCAGTCACAAGAGGATTCTGTAAAAGAAGGTAATGTATTTTAAGGATGGCAGTACAGTGCTTGAAATATTTGAACTGTGCTAGGTTTGTATGTACCATTTTCTAATTGTATTTTGAACAATTAACAAAATAGTGCAAATCCAAGTTCAGAGAGAGCAAATTTTGCAAGTCTAGCAAGTTGTTGATGAAACAATAATGTCCAACTCATCAATAAAATTTCATTAAAAAAAAAAATTGATTCATTGGTCTTTGAAATTAAACGAAATTATTTAAATTAGTTCATTTTTATTCCTGTTTTTTTATTACAAATTTTTTTAATGTTGATCACAGCTGTTCAGTCAATATCAATGAAATGGATATAACAAACTCCACACTATTTTTAAGAATATCCCAAGCATTTTGAGCCCTACTCTTTCATAACCCCTCTGCCCTCTCCTGAAAGCATATGATAAAATATAAAAATAATTATGTGGGAATAATACTCTGCTGTGCACTCTAGATAAATGTAGATGTAATCCATCTTCTAGTGTAAACCAGATTGAAAATCAAGTGAAGAAGGCATCAACATATTATTACCTTTTCACCACTCCTTATTGTTTTATAGAGTTTTCAAGTGGTCTTCAGAAACTGCCAAACATTCGCAAGAGCTTGAACAAAGGTGGCATAGGATATGGATCTAAATACAATTCAGCAACTTACCATCATATCTAATGTTGTGCCTACCATTTTTGCTGCAATAGTGTTCATGTGTTCTTTTTGAATTCAGTTAATCCCACGACCAGATAAACAGCTTTTTCTTTTCAATGTCCCTTATTAACATTTTCAGTTTTTTTAAAGAATTGCAGTTTATATGCCACATGAACCCTACATACTATACAGTAGTTTTCATAAGTTAAATTGTACTAACAAATATGCTGGTCATGTAAGCACTCTCATGTAGAGTAATTGTTAAAAATTTGTCACTGGCATCTCGTTAAGTTAATTGCTTGTATTGTTGCTATAGCTTTTTTTCAATGGACAAATATTTGAGGGAACTGTACAGACTCTTTAAACTGTTTCAGCATAAACTCAAGAAAATTTTCAACTGCATTTACACTTTAAATCCATTGTGCTAATGCACTTTCTGACTGTGTTGTGTTAATACAGAAAACAAGCGTTTCCTGTATTTCCATTGTGCTGTCAAATGTTTACTTTGTTCTGACGTCACAGGCTTTCAGGAAAAGTAGATGTTGTGCGAATTCTTTGGTTGTTTTTTGAATGATCTGCCAGAGTGATAAAATGCGTTGCATTAAGCAACCTTGCAGTATCTTTGACATTGTCTGTACGGCTTGTTATTTCCTTGGAGTAGATCAAGTTCGATAGTGTCATTTTATTGGCAATAAGCCGTTGTCCACAGCCACAGTATCTAGCAAATGCACCAAAGGATTTATCAAAAGGTTTTTGCAGAACGCGCACCTCTCTACTCCATTTATTTCACTGTAATTGTTCATAATTGTAGTACTTCTTGACCCATTACTTTTTATTTTGTGTAGGATACACTGTATGACAAGTGGCAACATGTTGCACACATGACTGCGATGTTCGTAAGATAGCGGGCAAGGGGCAACTATGAAAATATGGCATGGTAACAGTCAGTTGAACCACATAATTTTTGTTTGAAAGCTGCTTCAGAATACACTGTTACGTGGTGCGCCATATTTCCTTGAATTTTCACATGAAACTGATCTGTCACGAGCTAGTAGTGTTAATTAAACAACATTTCAGGTCTGTAATAATTAATCGGTAGCATGAAATCCCATCTTCCGTAGTTAGATCTTTACTCGATATTTGTGTACTGCCTGCTGGTGGTTTTTGCGCAGTTAGCTGAATAAATGGTTTTTGGTGTTTTACTGCAACAATGGTAACAAGCATTTGAAAATAATGCTGATATAAATGGTTCTTTGTCGTTCACATTAAAAAAAACAACTCAAATGTCCGGATCGTCATCTTCGCGTATTTGTATTGTATGTGTCGGTGTAATTCAATACTGATCGTTTTGACACTGCAGACATCTCCTGCCCATTGTCGCGCGAACTAGCAGTGTCGCAATCACATTGTTTTCGTAAATTTATTACACTCCATGCTTGTGAGTATTCTGGATCCTGGTGTTAATACTTGTAAGCGCTAAGTTTGAAGCGAAAATATTTGTTTGATTTCGAAAACATTGTTTCTGTCTTGTGATAGTGTTCACAATGCCCGTGGATGACTGTACTGCCGCATTTGGATTACGTTGACTTCCCATCTGCTTCTCCAACAATGGCATTTCAACTTGTTTATATTTCACTGGCGTACTTTTCATAAGGGCGTACGAAATACATTTGGTAAAGGTTTTAAAATAACTTTTACTTTCACTTAAAACAAGGATTTTCAAGCCAGGGTGCACTTGTATTTCTCTCGTAATGTGGAACATTCTAACTGGTGTTAGTTGATAATTACTTCCATAATGAGCTGACAAGCATCCGCGGAACATCGCTTGAAAATCACGACATAAAAAGTATCTCTTGAGGTTTGTTACCTGAATTTAAACTTATACCATTGTAACCTTAATTGGATCAATGTTTTCGTTTGGTAGTTCATTCTAGTTTATGAAGTTGCACAATTACAGTCAAACGTTTTATTTGTATGAGGTAGAGGATNTTTTTGTTACTGTGAATGCTTTGGTCTTGTATCGATTTCGACTCAATTACTTTTTTCATATACGAAGCGACGCTGGCAAGCAGTAAANAGTGTTGTTGTTGTTAACATTTTTTTAGTACGTTTTGTTTGTCTGCGCCTCCTGTACTATTTTCTTTGTGTAATCTCCATGATGAAAAACTGTGAAACGCGTGACAACAAATGTCGTTCGTTGACTTTTCAAAGCCGCAGAGCGCGTCTGTATACCGACTGTGGTATTGTGCAATCGCCATTAGGCCCTGCTCACGGTGCATCGCTGTTGATCTCAGTGTTTTGCAGGATTGCTTTAACGTTTTTATTTTTTTAACAAACATAGGCCATCGGAGCAAACAAGTTCACTTTTTAACATGTTTGCGTCACTTTTATGCTGTACTTCAGTGGAATTCTGGCCAGCCAGTGCGTGCCCCCTACACCATTATTCCACTTTTATTTTTTGTGTATTATCACTTTCGACTTGTCATTAGAGGTGGAGTGATGTTACCGTGTACACTTCCCAATAAACGTGCCGCATTTATTTAAATCGGGAATGCCTGATGGGTGAACAAGCGTTTGATGTACTACTTATTTGTGGTTCAAGCTGTGCAGTTCCTGGAGACAGCGGCAGAATTTACTCATTTTAGGAAAATTGCAATGTGACAGATCGTCGGCTTCATTGGTTACAGCTGGCATGTATCGTCATCAAAAGAAATTATCGCAAATGCATCAACAGCATCGAATACCTCCTTCTCTTCATGTGTTGTTTTGTAGCTGCGTCTAGCTTACACTGGTGAGGGTCACGAAAGGAACCAGGAGCGTATCCAGCCAGCAAGGTTAGGGGAGCGATTTCAATATTATTTGGCAGTCAAGTCTTACAACAGCTTCGATACTGTAACAGCGATGAAGCATACTTCACAACACTACTGTGGCAAAACAGTGGACGACAGAATGGCCTTATATCTCGAATGCTGTTTTTTGAATCATACAAAATCATGGTGGGTAAAGTTACTTTCGTTAGATTCTAGGGGGTGATCGCCCCCCACCCCCTGGATCCGCCCCTGAAGGGAACAGATTTAGATTTCCACCAATCATCTGAAACGTAGCCTATGCGAAATCAAAAGTAAATTCATAGCATCGCGCAAAAAAACTCTCCGTGTCAGTGGCATTCTTCGGGCCTTTGTCCCCCATTGCGCAAAAAACTATCGCGTAAACTTTTTCTGCCCCAAGTGCATTGTGTTTTCAGCTGTGTGGAGAGAGGAATTAACCGACCGCCCGTATTCTAAAAAGTTCGGGCAATGCCGCGGAGATTTTGTGAAAAGTCGTGCATTAATTTTTTTAGAAACAAAAGTTGCGTTAAAACGCCGTGAAACTTGCGTTGTCATTACTGAGTCGCCACTTTTCGGGTTTTTTCAAGTGTTGCTTCCCTGGGGAATAGTTTTCTTACTCTTTTAGCACTGAAAATTAAATGACAGGCTTGCTACTTCCCCAGTGTGATTATGTTTGGCGGTTGTTTCCCTCACATCCCGCTTTGACTGCGGACAGGGCCGTTGCGAGAACTTCCAGGCCACCTGTTGATTTTGACTGGTCGGGCGACAGGAGTAAAAAGACCTATTAATTAGCATTTACGTTCCACCGTTTAAATACTTTTTTCCTAGAAGTAATGAAAATAACACGAATCACCACTTTTGAAGCAAAATAATGTCACATGTATCAAATCTTTTGAAAAATGCACTTCTCCGGGTTGCTTACAACGCCTAACGTGTTTTGCATTACATCCGATGGAATATAAGTGTTCGACCACCTCGAATTACCTATAGTCTAAAGTAAATGTGTAGTCGAAATAGGCAAGTTAAACCTAAACCTTCCGTGTGCTTCGTAGCGCCTCATGATTTCTGTATTTTCTTGTGATTCCTCTATCACCCCCAACATGTCGACAACGTATGCAAGCCAAACATGCAAAAAATGGATATATAAAACTAGTAAAACAACAACCGCCAAATCTTAATGCTTTGAATTCAGTGAAAACAAACGGTTGTCAGCCTCAAGCTGAACGTCTCGCTAGAACATTTGAAACTTGATCAAAGTAAATTATATGCTTTTGTGCGCCGCTGAGAACCCCCCTCCGATTTATTTCTTTCTGTTAGCCGCATGGGCGTCCACTGGGGGTGGTGAAACGGGCATTTGCCTCCCTGGAAATTGGTCAAGGAACCAAAAATTTATAGAAAACCTGAAGCCAGCGGCTTAATTCCGATTAATTGATTTAATTCTTGCAATCACAGTTTATTTGCCGGTATGACACTCACACTGCACAAGAGCCAGGTCCACTGTTCTGGTGTCATGCAATGATGAGCTTGCAGTTCACTAATATCCGCTTCTGTGCCTGCTGAGGTGGTTGCGAAATTTGCAAAGGGATTGTTCTACCGTGGGGGTCGGAAGGATTTTTTGCAGGGAGGCGAAAGTGGTAAAATTTCATTTCACCCACGCGAAACCACGAAAACAAACTTTTGTGCTAAAAGTTTAACAAGAAAATGTCAAATTTCAAAGCCCGCCGACGCGCATGACTGTTGATCTTTATTGAGTAACAACTTGGCAACGAATCTCTGAAGGTTCACTTCAAGTTACGGTAGTAAGCGTTGTTTTGCCACATTTGACTGTTGAACGCAGACATCTTGGCAGGTAATGCAGCGAGCCAGTGGCTGCTAAGAGGTAAGCCACGTAGTTCTGTACTGTGTGAAAAGAAGCCTGCTTGTGAAAGAAGATCATGTTTCCTGCTTATTAAAGATATAAGGAATAATAAAGCTTGAACATCACAATCAAACACTCACAAACTGTAATGGGTCTTGTGTTTATTTGTCGATTATGAGTCTTGCTTTTTCAGCTTGGAGCCACCTTTCGCATCAGTGGGCTAATTCTTCCTTTTTTTCTGCTTTATATACGCACATGTGGACCCGGCATATTTCGTCAAATTTTCTTCCCTGTTGGCTTTCAGTCTCTTAAAAGTCGCACCACTTGACTTCAATCATTTACTCATTCCAGGGGATCAAACAAAAAAGTTGAGAGAAGTGATAAGGGCATATCTACTACCACTGGCTCTTAACCGGGTTGGCAAACCTGCCTAGGGGGTGTCAGTAAATTTCCATGGGGTTAGCGGGTGCTCACGCGCTCTACAACATGGAAAGTTTTTGAACGGGAAAGTGTTGCGTCCAATTGCATATTTAAAGTCAGGGCGGTTGAAACAGAGCAATTACTTAAGGAAGGCGTGGTCAAGAAAAGGTTAAGAAACACTGATCTAAACAAAACCGTGCTTTAACTTAGCTGAACTGCAGTATTTACGTGCTGGACTTCTACCCAGCCCCTATATCAAATAGTACCAAAATGTTTTTATCCGCTCACTTCAATTGTCTGTTGCCTATTACAAATCTCCATTTTTCTCCCTGTATGTGAGGCTTCTATTTTAGAATGACCGAGTGCAATAGTTACTGGTGCGCTGTTTCGGTGTCTGTTCATCTTCAATATTGTCCGTGTGTATCACCTAAAACCTTCCTTGCGATGTGTTTCGTAAAAGCGTTTTTGCAACCTTGTGTTCTTTGACCAACCCCTGTGATATGAGCCATGTGTCTAAGACAAACGCAGGAGCGAATTCAAGTGGGGGGCGATCGACC
>JGI24022J15233_10010384_pt1 | contig 10560 bp, 6 predicted proteins | sample Ectturendosymbi2_FD_15233 | JGI IMG/M metagenome (IMG submission 15233)
TTGCCTTGAACTCATATGATACCTTGCTCAGGAAATAAGATGTAGAAGCTGTTTCTAGTAAAGTTCAGGTACCGCCATTGTTGCGTCAGCGTCATAATACCAACCAACTAGAAATTCTAACCAGAACGCCGTACCGGCAATAATTCGTTCACCGGAACGGCGTTCCGGGCCGTTCCGGCTTACTTTCACCTCTGCTTTAGATAGTACTGTTACGCAAAGCCCAAAGGAGAGGTGTATCATTATTGCTTTTGGCTTACGGCCAACGTGTTTTCAAGCTGTTCATCAATCTTAATTTCTTGAAGTTTGCGTCACTTGACGGATCCCCAAGAAACATTTTTTCACCCCCTGGGGGTCCGCAGACCCCACTTTGAGAACCTATGGAATAGAAGATTGGATTCGAATTCAAATCCAGTTGACACTTGAAATTCAAGAATAATTTGATGCGAACGATAAATGGTCCAGTAACTCGGGCTAATATGAATGACCTCAGTAAGCAGAGGACTGACTGGCGTTATCATTGCTCGGTGACGTGTTACGTAACAATGGACCAATGGACTACTTTTATGAGAACTTCTCATTCATTGTTACGTAAATGACGTCACAGAGCAACGATAGTGCCGGCCAGAATGAGATGAAATGGAAATTTCAGTGATGCAAGCTTCGAACGCTTGTATTCAGTCGCAATATATGAGCCCGAGTGGCGCTGTTGAGTTGGTGCCGCCCCTGATCATGACAATTTTGTAAGTAACAGAAAATTTTGGATAAACCCAAGATTAAGACAAATGCACACAGCATTTCGTGATGTCAGCATAGTAGTCAACGCCTTCTCGGCATGAGGGCAATTCGGTTGGTGACACGGGGAACATGCCCCCAGACTTTTGCAGACGGTGGGGATATAATGTGCCATGTCACCCCACTTTTTTCTCTTTAGATTTTGTCTTTGGAGAGATTTGAAAAATAAAATGACGTTTGTCACGTTTTGTGTGAATTGCTTTTCATGTTAGATGGTAGGCCACACATATCCAAGTTGATGCCGAAAAAGAGTTTGGTATGGTATCACTGATTCTGTTATTTATTAAAGTTAGGCTTCGATAAGATGATTTTTACCATTTTTCAAGTTTCTAGAGACCGCAAAAGGCGGTTAACTGCTTCTGCCCGACATTTTACCCTGTGTGGTATCAGAGTTGATTGACTTAAATCATTTTGTTTAATCAGTGATTTAAATGATTTAAATCAAGCAACTAAAAACATGATTTAAAAAAGCCATAAAAATCAAAAAAATCAAGTCGTTTCAGAGCCTTGTGTGATGTCTATGATATATTTAATTCGCGTTCTAATAGGTTTTCACCTAGCATTATACAGTATTGGTGTAGAAGACAAAGAGATCCTATGACGACACAAGCTAAGAGCACTTGAAGTTTTATCAATCATACCAACTGTGAGGTCACAGATTCTATGTTAGTTAACTGCAAAAATGGCATGTGTACTGAAATCACTAACCCTTGCACTTTCAGTAGTCTTTGAAAGTGTAGACTGGCATAAAGTGAAAGTTGCATTTAAATTCAATAGAATATGAAGGCTGCAGACTGTAAACATAGTTATAGAACATATTTTTGATTCATGAAACAGATCTAATATTAGCCTATTATTATTATTGTTATAGGTTTTTTAACATTTTATGCATGTATGCCATGAGTGTCAACGGAATTACTATACTGATAGTTTCAGTATAGGCATTTCAGTAAATATTTCATTTCGTACACCGTTACTGGTATTTTGAACTTACTTTGTATATGGAATATTGCATAAGCGCAAAACAGTTTGAATGAAAGCTCAGCTATTGCTACCCACGGTTGATTGATTTAAATCAGTGATAAAATCAAAAATAGCAAGAAAAAACTCATGTGCAGTTTTGAAGCATTATGTGGTTTGAATGACACAGTTTGTATTCCCATCGGTTTCAATTATTATTATGGCGACACAAGTTATAAAAGCAATTAAAGTTGTGTCAATCATAGCAGCTATGAGGTCACAGATTCTATGTCAACTAACAGCAAAAATAATATGTGGACTGAAATCACAAACATTTGTGGACTCAGGACTGTCAGAATGCCATATGTTGGAAAGTGTAGGCTGGCATAAAGCAGAGCTTTAGCTAGGTTTTGAGTTTGGGGCACAAATTAAACTTTTAGGGGACAAGTTTTTTGTTTTTATTACGGTATATGTTAAAAAACAAACTTTCCGGGGCACAACAAAATTTGGGGGGCACAAAAAATCTCGAGGCACTGCCCCTGAATGCCCCATTGCCATGGGGCTGGCATAAAGTAAAAGTTACATCTAAATTCCAGCAAATATGTAGGCTGTTGGCTGTAGAAATAGTAGTTTCAGAACAAATTTCTTATTCAGATTCATACCCGTCAGCCAAAATTTTGACGCGGATTTTAAACGCTTTGAAAGCTATAACTCGCCAGCTACTATAGCTACAGAGCTGTTCAAAAAATCCACGGATTCAGCAAGTCGTCTAGTTTCGATGAAACAAAATGGCTTGATTTGGGTGGGGGGTTTTCTCTTGGTGACGTCACAAAAAAGGCAGGTTTTTGAATTTTTGACCCACTTTAACTGGCCCTTGAATGACCTTCTAGCATGTCTAGAACAAAATTATGGCCCAAAAACCCCGTTGTACTCAAAATTTCAAGAACTGCAGAAAAAGCATGAGTCTCCCACTGACGGCATTTTTGCCAGAGAAAAACTGCCGCGAACTATCGATCGAGAGCTATTTGCAACCCTCGAGAATGACTCGTGAAGCCTTGTAGTTTGCCCCCCAAAAAAAGCTTTTGATGTTTGGGTTCGGGGTTTTTGGTGGGAGTCGTTAGAAAAAGGGTAAGTTTTGCTATTTTTTTATTATACTTTCATGACGTCATCACCCGGACAAGGGGCCGAAATAGTGGCTCAAAATTTGGTTGGATTCTAGGCTGGAATATGAAGCTTCAGAGGCCTAGATCGACTTCCTGGAGTTTCTGGTTCCCAAGTTATGGCTGAAAGACCCCTAATGTTGCAAGGATTCTCTAGGGTATTAGTGGGGATTCCCCTAATTATTTTTTGCTTGTTCTGCCATAACTTTTGAACCAAAAATGCTAGAAAGTCCATCAAACCCTCTAAAGACTCGTATTGTAGCCTAGAATCCAAAAAATCTTTGTGCCACAAAATGTGATGGTTTGTTCGACTCCCAGGATATGACGTCATCATCCAAATGTAAACAAAATATGCATAAACACCCTCTCATTATGTAAACATCAACAAAAAACCCGAGACCGAGATCTCAAGCTAAATTTTTTTTTTTGCAGTCGAAACTACAAGTCTTCAAGAGTCTTTTGAGGGCTTTGTTATGGTTGACGACACGCTCGAGTCGTCTGAATAATATGAAGATCCACAAATCCATTTTTTTGCTCAGATTTGCAGAAATTTGGCGCCACACGTGACCAAACCTTGGATTCATTCTCAATCTCACTTGATTATGCATACTGCCTCTTTGAAATCAGTGTTCGCGAAGCTGCTCTGGAAGCTATTCCTCAATGCAAGAGGTCTCCATAAATTGCTGTACCGTGTTATAATAAGCAGTGCGACATTGCCATCAAAAGAGCAATAAAAAGAAACGCACTTGATAATAACGTGATATTTGTCGTGGTATCGTGATTGGTTCGATGCTGGTGGCCATTTGTGTTGTGTGCGTTGGATAGAGTAATCTAGGCACCAAGGATAGGCTGCTGGGGACCACAGGCACTCTGCATGCACTGCACAGCCTGCACCACCCAACAAAGGGAACTATAAACCCATTTCTCCTGTTGCAGGAATTAATCTGGGTAAAAATAATGAAGATCGGTAGATTCCTATTGCTGTTACAATGCATGTTTGACTTAGGCACCACGAGAGGAGGATGCAGCCGGTGCGGTGTCTCAGCGCCCATACGAGACTAGGCGGTCCCTGAAAACCAAAGTTCAAAATTGGAAAAGGTAAGATTGCACAAAGTTTTGGTTGTTAGGAATTTATGCACTCTTTTGCAAATTATACGTTATAGCTATATTGTGCAAATTAAAATTATGCAGTCTTCTGCAAATTATGAAATTATACAGTTTTGTACATTTAAAACTGTACATTTTAAATGTATACTGTCTTGTGCATTTATAGAGTCTTATGCTAATTAATCGACTAAAGTTGTTGTTTCAGTCGTTATACAATGTATCTTCTTCCGTTTGATGTGCGTTTGGAATATCTTACTGTTGCTCTTTCGACAAACATGAGATTTTTTAATTGATGCTCTTTCGAAATAGCCTTAAAGACGGAAGCGATTGCGGAAAAGAGTCAAAAAAGAAGCAGATTTTTGTCGAGTTTCTTTTTCAAAAAACCGGTGAATTCGCCCTTGAGTTTTTTCACACGCACCCAAATCTTTATTGAAATTTATTCATGACGTCACACTTCCCACAAACGTCTAAATTAAAAAGTACCCAACTTTTCGAAAGGACAAAACTTTGGCATCTTTTGATGCTACGAATATCTCTCTAGCGTAATCGCTTGGCAAGTTAGTGCTGAAAAAGATCCAGCAGCAACACTGCCTCTTGCGGTCCTATGAAAAGTATTAAAGGAACCAAATGCGATGCAAGCAATTTCTTGCCGCCAGAAGCAATATAGTTTAATTTTGCCACATGCAAGCTTTTCAGTTTTCACATATTGCAAATATTCCTAATAACTAAAGATGGAAATGCGTCACGACAGTCATGGACTAGTGCAGCGCTGAAATGTGTGTCACAAAATTTGATCAGACTGAGAACAGGACGTCCAATGGTGGGTTTCGGAAATTCGTTTTCAGTTGATGTCGACATAATGATCCACGCATGGTAACGGAAGTTTGTTTATTGCTGAGTAGATGCAGGAGTGGCATTGTGACTATCGACTAAAGACATCCTATTAGTTTGTACCAGAGTTTAATGCGACCAATTTTAGTGAATGCAACAAAAACCAAACAAAGTAAGATATGACAGCAATGCATCGTGAAACTACTTTCGTAAAAATAACAACAAAATATCAACTCACTTGGTTAATGCATGCCAACAAAAAAGGAATTCCAGTAAGTTTTCTCGTAGCCGAGTGGGAGACATTTTGTTTGGCTATTAAAAGTCTAAAACACTGTACGGTTTCTTTTTTATTTCGTACGGAAGTTTTGATCATGTTTATAATTTTTGATCGGCACTGTACTTCGGTATTTTAATGTTTGATCAGCACTGTACCTCAGTAGTTTAGCACCTGAGGTTGGAAGCGATTTCGGTGATGCAAATTGCCGGTTTCTGCCTCGTATTATACGGTAAATATCTGTGATGACTTTAAAACAATCGATGGATGGGTTGGTAGCTGAAATTATTGCATTTATACCCCAAATTGCTCATCCCAACTCTGTAAGCATCTTTTAGGTACAGAATTTTCTGCATTTAAAAATTATAGTAAATTTTCGATTCGCAATTTCGAATGTGATCAAACATCCCATCGCACGATTTGAAACAACCGATATTGGCTGTAGGTGACACGAAGCTGATCACTAGGCAATACTTCTGGAATACACTCGCACAGTAATTTCATTAGGCTGTGATACAATTGCTTGTTTACTCACATATTGTTTTACATGTGCATTACATCAAAATAAGTGGCTATATTTCAAGCCGCCGTCCATTAATCCCTTTCCGCATCATTTTTTCATTTACACTTACACCAGGAAAGCGATTGATGATTATATTTATTTCAAAGAAATTTGTGTTACCTTGTCTACTTATGATTTACATATACTTTGTTTCAGAATATTCAATGAGATATTGTTCACAATTAGCCAAAGTGCTTTTATCAATTCCAGAGTAATCGAATCTTTTAAATTTTTTCCAAATTATTTTCATTCTGAACCAAAACTGTATCATCAGCAAAATGTATAATTTTCATAATACTAAATTGATCAAGTCATTTATGAACAGCAAAAAGAACAATGGGCTCTAAATTTAGTCTTGTGCTGACTCGACAAGTTGTTTTCAGAAAAATAATCGTTCAGTCTTACGCACAAAACTTTTCAAATAGTTTTGTAAGGTACTGTACATTAGCAAGGTGCCTGTCTGTAGTAGTTAGTGGCAATTTAGCCATCTCCCACCTTGCTGTAAATATTGACAATACTTTAGCAGCTTTCAAGGTCGTCCCGAAACAACCCCAAGACACACGCATTCGGTAATAACCTCTGAAAGTAGAAGCGCGAGCAAGCATTTTGACAACTTCAAAGTATTCACCAGGATATCATCCTTTCTGCATGACGTTTTTGAGTCCAATCTAAAAAATAGTATTTCGTTGGTGAAGAAACATATAATTCACTTGGCGTGGTAGAAGATACTATATTTATGCTTGCATCGGCGGTTATAGATGGGTCAGTAGGGCGGAAATGTTCTTTTGAATGTAAAATCGCTGACACAATGCTATCATTCAGAAGAGTTTAATAAAATGTTGAGTAGTGCATCATAACGTGAGTTCAAGATACGGCAAATATACTAGCATCTCAACAGGTTAAACAAATGAGACGAACTAATGTTTATGAATACATTTTCGATAAAATGTCGAGAAAGTTTGTTAAATTAAGCAATGTTTACGGCAATAAAATCGGGAGTTTTTGTGACCAATTGCTCACGACAAAGATGATACGATAAAGACAATTTTCAATACTGCGAAAGGTCTTGAAATTTTATGTTCGTTCTTTGTTTCAAAGAAGCCTCAACAATGTTATTAGTCAAAGATGCTGCAACAGCAACAAGGGTACCGCGTGCAGTCAACAGAAGAAAGAGAAAGGTATTTGTAGCTTCCTTGTCAATATCGGGATTTAGCGTCAACAAAGTAGCGGAAATTGCGGCAGAATAAATATGCGTCATAACCACGAGCGAGCACACTATGCTACTGTGGGGGATTACCGCAAGACGAGTTTCCTTATCGACAGGAAAAAAAAGTACGTGGCCATCAGATTTCTCCGCATCAAACCTCACAAAGCCTAACACATAATCCTGAGTCACTTTGCGTTTCCTTGCTGATGCGTTCTTGTCGCAATGACATGAAGCTACGTTCTGCGTTGTCTGTGCGTAGGGCCTACAAGAGGGGTCACAACAGATACATCGTACTCTGGTCCTTCGGTATGAAATGATGCACCCTAAGTTTTTCTGTAATCAAGCCCAATATTTCCGGTGCAAGCCATTTGCCAGTATAGCAATTAATATCGTCCTACACCTTAGCTTGGTAGCTGTTTTATCTACATTCTGATTACTACACAAAAAAGCTATGCAACTTTTGAGTAGGGCGCCATCTCCATACACTTGATATGGTTTCTTTCAAAGGCCCTGTCTAGACGAGAAGTAAGGCATTCAATAAATCAACCTGCAATGCTGTGCTTTCACAACTCTGGGAAGATTTTCACTGCACTTATTCACAGTTCAGTAACAATGTACCACAAGAGCGAAGGAGCTGAATCTGCTCGCAAAGTGTTTTACTAGGAAATCGATTTCGCGTCGATTACGCATTTTCAATCCTGCAAGGGAATAAGTTTCACTTGCAGGATTTTAGGGAACATTTTTCATTTTAGCAAGTTTAGGCTACCGGCGGCGATATTCCATATGGTTAGAAATTGTGTTTACTGCAAGTTTCCAGGAAATTTTAGAAATTTCAAAATCGCATCACGTGACAGCAGTTGTTGACCACAGTATGTTGCACCTTATTGGTGTGAAGAGCTACTTTCCTTCAATTGGAAAACGTTTTGAAGAGGGTACAAAGTTTAACAAGAGAAATCTTTTGCTGCACGAAACCTTAACATTATTTTGAAAAGCCTATTTTATGGCCATCGGAAATTCAAAGTGCATTCTTTTCTGACTTCTTCAAATTATGCAATTATGCATACGTTAATTTGTCCCATTTATTTCTCGCTTGAAAGTTTATTTGATTTTTTTTGAATTATTTTCAATAGCACTTGTTTTCTGCGATATCGTGGTCTTCACGCTGCTTGTGTTTCCATTGTTATATTGGTATTTAAGTTAATTACTTTTCTTTCATGTCGACAAACAAGAGTCACTTGTGATGAATTTATCGTGTTAACGTCATCTCTTAATACTGAGCAAATCGTTTACATATAGGAAGTACTATCAGTCGATAACGCATTATCAGCTCCTCCAGAAAGACTAAACTACGAGACAGTCCATTAATTAAGTTTGCCACTGCTAGGTACGTCAGGGTACCTTCCGGAAAGTCGCTTGCGCAACAGCGGGTATTTCTTTTGTTTTTAGTTGTAGAATTTATTTTGCTTTTACATTTTACTTTTCAAGGAACAACATCATTCATACTAATTCAAGTTGACATATGTTTAAAACACGGGGATTCCAAAGCAGAGTGTGCGATTTTTGTAAAACGGAAACTCTTCATAGATAACTGAGTTTTCTTTTTATAGCCATCGCATTTTGTAGCCTAGTAACACCTAACATCATTGGCTCTTTTCGCTGAAAATTGCCATAACTTGCGCGTGGATGTTCAGTTTGAATAAGCAAGCAATATTCGCCGTTACGGTGACAATCACCTTCACAAAAGGAACTCTTTCACAGACAATCGAGTGCATTTCATGAGAAGCATCGCTAATTTCACCCCCTATTTTGTACCAAATGCAACCCTACATATAGGGACGCCGAAGTACAATGTCATCTCTACCCTTTCAAACCGGAGGCGGAGGTGCATTCTTCATATACTATATCATAGGCAATTTCATGTTCTATCAAAATCAACTTCAAGCAAATTTATTTCAGTTTTTCGCCTATCAATAAATTTCAGAATTGTTTTCTGTTTTTTTTCGGTAAAAAGTATTGCGGGATATGTTAATGGGGCAGTACTCCTCATGATCTGCTCGCTTTTGCATTGAACCCTCAGGTAAACAGGTTTGAAATCGTGGAATGCCAAATTGTCAATCCCTACAAACGCATCAATCCACAATATATTTATAGGAAATGATCCACACACCCTTTCCGTCTTGTGTGGAAACGTTTTTTCAGTGCTTTAATATTTAATAACTTTTTCTACTTCAGTAATCACAAACACTGCAAGCCATATTGATTTGCATCAGTTTTTGTGTTTGTTTTGTTTGCTGAAAATGTCGAGTTTTGCCAATAGTTTACTGTTTGAAAAGAAGCAAGCATGTTGGTTGCAACTCCTTTATTTACAAAAAATTCTATTACACTAAATTTTCCTACTTTGTCCCAACCTCTACCGCTGCTCAAACCTCCCTGCTCATGTCCATCATTCGTGTAGAGCACAATATTTTCTATGTGCGTGGCTGTCGCGTTGACCTGGCTTACGGCTTTGTATGACAAACACTTCAAATGTCAGTAACGCAAAGGCGTCGATTTACTGACGAGCAATGCTGTCATAAAGAAGGACGTGACCATGATTGCCGGAAGGGGGATGGAGTGCTTGCATCCTCTGGATTTTGAAATTTAATATTTTTTCCGCTGTTACTGCCCCTGGAAAATTTCGTTTGCCACGCACTGGAAGTATCTACTATTAGTTCCCCCTAGAAAAATCTTTCCGAGGCCCCTGGACGCGAATGCATTTTTTACCAAACCTCTGAGTAGTGTCTAAGTGCATATCAAAAAAGGAAGCTCAAAATTGATCGAAGATAAATGGAATAGCGATTCTGGTTCTTTCACTTTGAAACGGTCAAAGAAAAGTTTCAAAATCAGGATGGTCTTCAATTCTCTGACTGACGGCTTACCCACAGGAACGTCTCTCAGTCTTCCGTTCATAGCGACGTTGCTTTTTAATCTGCGATGTCGGTCCTCCCTATCCTTGTGAATCAGAATTAACCAAACGTTGGATTTTTCACCCACTAATAGGGAACGTGAGCTGGTATTAGACCGTCTTGAGACAGGTTAGTTTTACCCTAGTTGTTGGAGTTGTGTTTTCTCGAACTTTACTTGTCCACGTTTGGCGCAAATGCCGCGGCGCTGATTGTTTCTGTCGGCAAATGATTTATATTCCACGCCGCGCGTTGATTTGTTGTGCGCGCTCTGCTTCTCTTAGTCGGTCGCTAAATACCGTCACGTTTGTTGGTAACTCATTCTATTCGATACGCGCTCTGCAACTGTACATTACTGTACTCAAGCCGTAAGCGGAACTGTCTGCCTTGTTTTCCGTTATCTTCTCCGAATAAAGTACAGTGCATTTTGTACAAGATGCTCTGAGTTTTGAGACTGTGTCAGGGAAAAACACAACAGAGTTGCACTGGCGACGAAGATGGGATTCGAACCAACGCGTGCAAATCACAATGGACTAGCATGAAGCGTTGTTGCGGCAGTAATTCTGCTCAATACGAGAGGAACCGCAGTTTCAGACATTTGGTTCTTGTGCTTGGCAGACAAGTCAATGGACGGATTATGACTGAGAGTCCCGCCGGGAAGACAACAATGCACTCTAGCTCCGCCCGCGACGGAAACAGTTAGACGGCAGTTGGGTTGTTGCTGG
>JGI24022J15233_10010385_pt1 | contig 10560 bp, 6 predicted proteins | sample Ectturendosymbi2_FD_15233 | JGI IMG/M metagenome (IMG submission 15233)
GTTAAGCTGGTCTTTAATATTTACTGCGATTTCATGCAGGACCTTTTTTATCCGATTTTGAGAGGAGGGGCAATATAAACCGCAAACAACTGGAGCCCTAATGTTTGGTAGTGTGCGGTCGAATGTCATCTCTTTCCTTTATTCAAAGGACGTTTGACTGAGATGGCTGAAATGACTTTGTCTGGCGAGGAAGTGTAGGGACTGGGGCACAATTGGCCCCCAAGTATGCAGGACCATAACTAGGAGGGCGAGTCGCCCTTGGAAAAATATTTTGCACAGAGTTTAAAACTACTGGACATACTTTTCAAAAGTTGGGCGCCTCTCAGAAAACTCTTATCTCCCTGTAGTGTCCAAAGCTGGTTGAGTGCCTGCAAGTGTTTTTAAAAAGCTCCTTTTTCAGGACAAAGACTGGGGCACTTATAGCACATTGGATTTGACCCAGACGTTTAAGCAAACGTTTTATCAATTCACTTACTCCACAGCCACATGTCGTGTTCTTTTAGGCTAGCCTAGCAGTCTAGAGCTTCTAAACGCGAAAAGTAAAAGCGTTAGAACATTTAAATATCTATTTAAAATAATAACGAAAAGCTAGAACATTTAAACTCCTTTCAAAAATTAATTTTTCATCAACAAAGAGCAACACCCCTCAAAGTGTCCCAGGTCCAGCGGCCACCAGTGGCCCCCCTTGCTACGCCACTGAGTACAACCATGCAATTTTATGCATTTCCGCCATTTATATTTTTCTGAATTATAAAAAAATTTCTAAGGATGTTTTGTTCAGTAAAAACAGATGAAGGTAACGATGGCAGTGCTTCATCTCTCTCTGAGGCCGCTTAACATTTGCATGCTCCCTCAGGCAAGTTCCAATCAGATCCATGCAGCACGTTTTAGTAGCCAATAAGAAACGTCTATCGTTCATGGGTACAAACAGGCCTGTAACCAGCTTAGGACACCAGGTGGGGTGAAGAGTTTGCTGAGAGGGGCCCAAATTTTTAAACTATGTCCAACACATTTTCCAGGGGAGGCGATAAAAATTTTACTGCGTCCCCTCTGGTTGCGGACCTGCGTACAAAAATGCGCTAGGGCACTCGTGCCGCGTGACCAGAAACGCGGCCTGCGCGAACGTTTTTTTACATTTTATACTTCTCGCATAAACACTGGGCAAACAGCAAAAAAATTGTCTACAGTTTTTCTGCTGATTGTCTATAATTTTGCTGGTTCCAAAAATAACATTGATTTTGCTCAATCAGGTTTATATTTTTAGCTATTAATACATTACGTTTGCATATCCGTAATGACATTAAATACATATTATAATACCTCTTCCATATATTATTTTATCTTACCATTATGTACTGTCAGATCTTTACATACTTTAAATAAAATTTGCTACATTTTGATATCACTTGTCACATAATACAGTCAAATTTATATTTTTTCAAGTAGATAAAATGGCATCAGCAAGAAATTTGTGAAAAAATAAGCCTGACATATTTTGCTACATCTGTGGAGAATACACCCAACAAGCATATGATGCATATTTTGGTATGAAGGTAGGTGATCAGGACAAACCATGGGCACCGCACATGGTTTGTAGATGATGTACTGAACACCTACGACAATGGACAAAGGGCAAGAAGAAATGCCTGAACTTTGGAATTCCTATGGTTTGGAGGGAGCCCAGAAATCATGACTGTGACTACTACGTTTGTGCCAATGACATCACAGGAATCTACAGAAAAAAATACTCCATGCTTAGGTACTCTGTTTTGGAACCAGCCCGCCATCCAGTACCTCATTCGGATGAAATTCCTGTGCCTGTTTTTTCAGAACTTCCCGACATTAGTGAAGATGAGTCATCTAGTATGGAAGAATCTGAAAACGATGTTATGTTTGATAGTGACAATGCTGCTCCACAACCACTTTCCCAGAAAGAACTGAATCACTTAGTTCGAGATCTTAGCTTAACAAAGACATGCTCAGAACTGCTGGCATTTAGGTTCAAAGAGAAAAAGTTACTCACTTACTCATCTAGGTTGAAAAAACTCACTCATCTAGGTTGAAAGAGAAAAACGTACTCTCTGATGATGGTAGGGTAACCTTCTATCGCAATCAACATCATGACTACCTCCCATATTTCACTGAAGACAAGGATCTGGTATAATGCATAGATGTAGCTCAGCTTCTTATAAGTTGGGAAATCCCATGTACCATCCTGAAGACTGGTGACTATTCAGTTACAGCATTAAGAGATCCCTGAAATGTGTTTTACTGCATAATTGTACCAAGTGTGCTTCTGTACCAATTGCTCATTGAACTACATTGAAAGAAAAGTATGAAGCAATAAAATATGTGCTGGAAAAAATTTCCTATGATCAACATGGATAGTTAATTTGTGTTGACCTAAACATGGTGAAATTTTTGTTGGGACAGCAGTCTGGGTTTACAAAGTATCCATGCTTTCTCTGCATGTGGGACAGCAGGGATCGAGCTCAGCATTACACAAAGAGAGACTGGCCAGGAAGAAATGATCTAGAACCATCTACAGCAACAAACATCATTAACAAGCCTCAAGTGGACCGAGAGAAAATACTTTACCCACCTCTGCATATCAAACTTGGGTTGATGAAACAGTATACTAAAGCCTTAGACTTTGAAGGTAACTGTTTCAGATATTTGTGTCAAGTATTCTATGGACTTTCTATGAAGAAATTGAAAGCTGGAATATTGGATGGTCCTCAAATCCGTCAACTTATCCGAGATCCAGAGTTTGAACAGTCGATGAATACATTGGAATTGGAAGCATGGAACGCTTTTGTCTTAGTTATAAAGAATTTTCTAGGCAGCTGAAAAGCCAGTAACTATGAAGAACTTGTCACCAACATGATTATATGCTTCAAAAAACTTGGCTTCAACATGAGCATTAAAATGCATTTCTTATTCTCCCACATGAATCGTTTTCCATAAATTCTGGGTGCAGTGAGTGACGAGTAAGGTGAAAGGTTTCATCAAAACATGAGAGAGATGGAAACCAGATATCAAGCACGATGGGATGCAGACATGATGGTTGACTCTTGCTAGACTCTGAAGAGAGACCTAACTGACATTCAATATTCCAGAGGTTCGAAGAAGCGAAAGTTCCTGCCATGAGTTTTTGAAGAACTACAAAAACTATAATATATACTTACATCATGTTCTAAAACAATTAATTCAATGAAATCCATTACAATGTTTTTGTGTTCTATGAAAAGCATCTTTGGTCAAGAAATATCAGTGATATCATGCAGCTACATCATGAAAATTTAATAGAAATCAGCATGATTTCTAATTTTTCCAAAATTTTAAAGCTCAAATATATGACTTGATACAGAGAAATGGATATCAGTTTTGGATTCAGTGACCCACAATTGTCTAAAATCAGTTGAAAAATCGTAGACAATTTTCTAAAATTTTTTTCGTAACTCAGTGAAATAAACAGAAGGAACAGTCCGACTCACGACGACGTCAGTGGCTGACGACGTGATTGACTTGCCCCTCCCGAAAAAGTTATAGCCTAGGGATAGTGATAATTACTTAGTCAATAAACGCTTGTTAGTTCTACCTGAAGGATGCTTCTTAGTTTTACCCTGAACAAAACCGTTTTTTTTTTCTAGGTATTATCAACATTTCATTTTTTTGCACTTGATTTACTGTATTGGTAACGGGAGAAACATTTTCATTGCCTGGTCGCTACAGTGCAGCCATGGTTTGCTTCGTACAGAAGTGTAACTGGCTTTGCTGTTACATTTGTTACAGAAATGTAACTAGTCACGTATTCAGAAACAGACAGCGCAAAATTTAATGATGCTAATGTATATAATGTTAGAAAGCTACACTTTCAGGCAAACCTCTGCGAAGCTTTTGCCGAAGACAGAAAGCAGCACTATTGTGGAGACTAGTTTGTGAATGGGCAGTTTTGCAAACGACTGTCTTTAACCATAAGTGAACAGGATTTCAATGAAAACATTGGAGAAGTATTGACCGAGATATATTGACCTATAGCTGCAAATGTAGGGACTTGACTAGGAATTAAAGATAGCATACACATTTATCCTCACTTCTTGTAATGTTGCGGGGCTGATTCAGCAAGCAAGGTTAGAGGGGCGATTTCAGTGATATTTGGTAATCCGAGTCTTATTACGGGTTCACTACTGTAAGAGAGTTGAAGTACACTTCACAACACTGCTGTGACAGAACAACGGTCGGCAAAATGGCCTTATATCGCGAATGCTGTTTTCCAAATTGCACAAAATCATGGTGAATAAAGTTACTTCCGTAGGATTTATGGGGGGCGATCTCCCTTCCTTGCATTCGACCTGGTCGTGACAATGGTGACCAACAAATACAAAAGATATTTTTCCGTGGCCCTTACACTTTGTACTTGTGCCGAATGCACTGGTTGGTAAGTCATCTGATTGACTAGAGTGTAAACAAATCCACAATGCAGCAATAATTTCATCCAGGTACGAAATATTTGCTTTACATGTTTGTGGAACCCAGTTTTGCTGGACATTCTTTTCGTGTTACTGCAGGTGAAACTTGGTACATTTTTGCCAATTCAACCTTGTTCATTTTGGTTTCTGTTTAATCTCAAATATATTTTCGTGTCGCTATGCAAGTTGAACACTTGGAATGAAATTTTGTACATTAATTTCACCTATTAAAATCTGTTGTTAAACCGGATATTTTTTATTGTGAAAAGACTGAGCTAGGTGGCATAACTGACAGAAGTCACAACACAACAGTCACCAGACGATTAGGTGTGCAAAAATTACATTGCAGGCTAGATGGGTATGTGGGTGTGTATGCAGAAATGGGTATGGCAAGGGGGAGCAGGGAGGGCCTTGCCCCCTTGGATTTTGAAATATTATCAAAAAAAGGTTGTTTTTTTTAAATTCGAGGGGTAAAAAACAAATTTCACCACTTTTGGGCCCCCTGGAAAAAATTTTTGGAAAATATCCTGCTGCATCCCACTGGAAAAAATCCTTCCGACGCCCATGTATGCAGGGGCCGACAAGAGGAGATTGAAAGGATACATCCTCCACCCACCACCAGTAAAATAGATATAAATCATTTTGTGAACTAGGTTACGCTAATTTTAGGCCAAACTTTTTTGCTACTGGCAAGAGAATATCAAAGTAGATTTTGTTAGGGGTCAGGCTGCATGCATGATGCCCAGTAACATTAAAAAGATTTGTAGTTTTTTCAAAAAACGGAAATGTACAAGAAAAATATTTATCGTCTTTGCAACGTTAAGCAACTTGAACAAGACATTAAATGGCGCTGTGCTGTATACCACACTTCTTATAAAATGCATGAAAGTTGATGTGTTATACTATAAGAGTAATATGCATGTGCGACCAGTGCGATTCAGCATTTTGTGCACTCCAACTGACAACGGTGTATTAATTTATATATCATCTGCAAGGTTAAAGCAAAGCGTGATTAATGTTGCTTTCAAAACACCTCTAGAAACAAGACGTGGAATCTGTATTTATAAACCTTCACTTCTGCATCCACCCGATGACTATATTGGTTTCACACAAACTGTCCCGTGACATTTTACAACAAAATTGCACCCATGTGTACCGCAGTTTGCTGAAGGCCCCCTTGGATCTTGAGGCCCTAGGCTTAAGCCTACATAGTCTATTGGTAAATCCGACCGTAATGTTAACCCTGAAGCATATTCATGCAATCTATGCCACGAAATAAAAAAAGTTGGTTGTTTAACTTTAGGGATGATAAAGGCCTATTGATACATAGATTAAAATCTAAAGTCAAACCTGAGAACATCTGCATGCATAATTAATTAAGCGTTCACCAAATCAAGTACTGTAAGACCATATTTCTTGTCTTACAACGACTATCCTACATAATATTCAATCGTCTAGTAGTGGGCAAAACAATATCATTACGTCAGAAATCGAAAAAAAGCATAAGTATTACAGAATTACAAGCAAACCTGCAAAAACAAATTGATAAATTATTTCGAACAAATCAACCACAATAATCGAAAACATGATTTATTCAAAGATTCGGCTTATCCATCAGTCAAAACGTTGAATAATATAATTTCAATTGTTGTGGTTGTTATGGTTGCAACAAGAATCTACAGCACCTCCGTGCATTGTTTGCCAAAATATAGATATCTGTTGTTGTAATTTCAATACAATATCTACAAAGAGAAAAAAACTTTGTTGCAAGAAAAGTTTGACGCAAAAATAAATTTTGACTGAATGACAAATTTTGGCCTAAAGACACATTTTGAATATTTTTGACCTAATGATTTGAGGGTCCGTCATGATACACGCGCGAAATGTCGTTTGCGGACGTTTCACAAAATTAAAAAAAGACAGAAAAAATGACTGTTTGCCCCAGTTATAATACAAATTAAAAAAAGACGTCCGCATTCATTTGATTGTTGATCGAACCAGTCAGGTTTTGGCATGAAAAAGAAACCAATTGAAACTATAAACAACGCAATATTAGGTTAGACCCTGGTTATACTGTTGACCTCATTTGCCAAGCTTGAAACCCTTCCGAAATGCCTGCAACAGGCTTGCAACACCAAACATGACTCTGCAAAAGTACTAGCAACAACAAATACATGGATAGAAAAAGGGTATAAATCGAGAACTTCCTTGAAAGAAATTAAAACATTTTATTTGCTTGATATGACGCAACAGTATTAGTCACGTGTAAAATATTTGCTCAACCTTCGTAACTTCATATCGTTACTTTACACACGTGATGCTGGTCGCGTGCCGTGTGCAAAGACCTGTCGCCTATCCGTTGCACCCAAAATCTCGCCCGGACAAGCGAAGCTTAAAGTGTATCCTCCAAAACAAATATTTGCGTGAAACAGCTCTACCGCTAGCTTCAACATACATTGATCAACGACCAATGAGAGTCTGGAACTGCTATTGCGTTCTTGGTATTGCTTCAACATTTAAAATTTATTTTGACATTTGAAAAGAAACAGTTAAGAAAACTACAGTTTAATAAAGTACGCCTAAATATCTTTATTTCCTAGAAGGCCTTGGTTAAAAGCTCTAACTTGGCTGCAGGAAAGCTTCCCGAGGAATCAGCCTACAGATCTCTGCTTTCAAGACTTTGCGATGATTCAAACTTGCAAATATCTGTGTTCAAGTAATTAGTGTACACACAGGCGCTGGTTTGAAATCCATCCATAAAAGTTTAATATGGAATGGATTTCACGTAACGCCGCGCATCTTTTGTCCTACAACATAATTCAAATGTAATCATATGTGATTAATAAGACATTACCTGAATAGGCACTAAGTGGAAACAAAAATTGGCATATCAGGGTTTTTGTTGGATTCTGAAATTAAGGTGTCGTTTTCTGGACGTGATATTGACAAAGTAAGCTCTACGTGTCGAGGCTTTGCAAAGAATGTGGTCGTTTCTTGATGTTGAAACTCTTGCGCCAACTTCTCGAGAAAAAGATGGGGATGTCACTTTAAAATAGTGCCGTGCGCAAAGCAACAATAAATACGTCGCCCAGCGATCCAAATTATCCAATTGCCGCGTGCCACCAACCGAAGAAAGATATTGCAATACGCTTAAAAGAACTACAGTCAATTTTAACACAATGGATCCATGCAATTGTACAGGTATGATTTGTTGCAATTTAAAATGAAGTATTTGTAAAGACTTTTTTGCTTATTTGTATCTGTTGCCTGTGTAGTTATTGTATTTGTTACTGAAACTACATCAACTTAAACATGTTGAATTAGATATTACAATAGGTTTTTGTGAGGTGTTTTAGGGACCCGATTCTGGTCTCTCGTATGGAAAATAGGATTCCTAGAATCAGAGAAAACTATCAAGGGAAAGATCCGAACAGATACTGCAATCAATGTTATTATGAAATTCTTTGGGACGCTTCAGATCCATACCGGGGACCTTAACATTTTCCTAAACAAAACCCTGTATTACATTTAAAATATGTCAAGGTTTCACGCGGACGGATGAAAGCTTAAAACTAAATAGGAACAGACAAAGCTTGTGCGATTTCCACGTTACAATAGTGTCATACATCACGTCAGATATCTACGGTTATTTGGTTTGTTCACACATGCTGCAAAATCGCCACCACAATCCTGTAAGTGAAATGTTTTGCAGCTTCGGGTATTCTTCCTGGAGGGGCCACCAATCCACTGCTTCTTGCCATGCACTGGAAGTTGAGCAGAAGTTTAATTTGTGATTCGTTCCCAGCGCTAGGAAGTAGTCTGGCTAGGGCGAGTGCTTCATCATGATTTGCGAATTCCTTAGTTGATTTTTTACAGTATGATAAACCTAGTTATAAAATTAGAAACTATATTTGCATGATGAGGAGTGCTTGATGAGGCAACCCCATCAACATGATTGCTATCAGAGTCCAACGCATATTCACCTTATCCCCAACCAAAATGTTTCGTCTTTTCAACAATGAACGTATTTACGTATTTATTGTCACGCTTGTCCTGACAAGATGGAAGGTGTCATTATCATTCCAGCAACACAACCATCATTTTATGCATGAAACATTTACGTGCGTCTTCGTCACGTTTCGCAAACTATAAATTACCGTCCCGGTGAATAATAATACAGTAATTAAATTTTTTTCGAGCAGAAACTGGAAACTGCATGTGCTTGCAGTGCACGGATTGCAGCAAATGCATTTGCAACCAAAGCACCTGCAAGTGTACAAAAAGCTGCTGTCCGAAGTAAATTGTCCCGCGACAAGTAAGTGAAGCAAAACATTTTTCTGCAGTCTGACTGACTAGAAGCCACTTTCGTGTGATTCGTAAAGTTTTTTTGTTTCTTGCTTGGTTATCTCTTTATATTCCATAAACAAGCCTGTTTGTTTCAAATTCGAAAGCTCAAAAACGATCTTTATATCATCAAATCCGTTGCTTTAAGCATCGACGCTTATTTTGATGCCTATGCATATTTTTCTGACAGTTTATTCGTGATTTCCTATACAAGACTGTTTGTTTGAAGAAGGTCATAAACATACGATCGCCTGCAAAGCTCAGCATTCCCAGCAAACTTCATGCGTTTCAGATATTATGCTGCGTTCGGAAACAACCAAAACATGAAACATGTGCGCTCATTAAATTGGTGCTGTTTGTGGTTCTAGTTTTTTTTCGGAGTTATTAGTCCCATTGAGTGGAATAGCCTGTTTTTCTCCGAAATCTAAAAATAGATTTTGTTTTCTTTTACAGATTTCTGTACATTTCTTTCTTCGGAGGCTCCACAGCTGTGCGCATGTGTACGATACTCCATTTCCGGGAACAATGTTATTGTGATTAGGTCATGAAATGATGTTGCAAATTTTTCGAAACCTGTTTTTATTGTCACGAAAATTCACTTAATCTTGGCTTCGTTAGTTCATTTTCTACCAACGCAAACGCGACACGTGTTTTCATGAAATCATAATAATTTTTTCGATTTGTGCAGATTATGTCCAAAAAAGGTTGTTTTCAGAACTTGTCGAGTTTTGATTTGTTGCAAGATTTTGTGGTTTTGTCATTTAATTGCAGTGTGATTTTTATCAACGTGGCTAATTAAACCTCAGAAGCAAAACCGGGAATATTTTAAAGAATCTTTTGTTTTTGCCTTTGTATGCTGTTTACATCACCTTTGAAGTCAGTGTTGTTTGTAACAAATTTTTCTTTATGTTTGCCGATAGAGTGAAGGTGTGCAGAGCAACATAATCGGAAAAATCCGCACCAAACGAAAAGTCTGGTTATTCATTATTATTACCACACAATGTGGCTTTTAAAGCACAAAACGAAAAGTTACTCTCCGCCTAGCTCGTTTAACAACACTGTATCTATGTTTAACAGTTCTGAAAACGATTTTGGTGTGCTGTAAATTTCTGCTGAAATGTTACCAACTAGGTGCAGTTGTGCACGTGCTGCGCTACGTATATGGGAAGGTCAAGAGTGATGAAGAAATGCTTTCTCAACACTCATATCATTCAATCGAATTTTGTGCTTTAAAATCAAGCACAGTGCCCGTCGTGCTGGAAATTGAGAAAAGAATATCAGGGAAATGCCATTGAAAGGAGTCATCACAACAGTGTTTTTTTTAAGTGCTTCTGTTGTCATTGTTATTGTCACTTTTCTACTGGCAGAAGACTTTGTCAGAGTTGCTGTAACAGGCTTCTTTTTGGTACTCACAGTTTTTATATGTGATGCTGTTGGTGTTCCAGACGAAGCATTATCTTTCTCTTACACCAATTTCAAAATCTTAGGATGAAAACGGCCCAAATGTCTTTCAAGTTAGAGGTAGGTGCAGGAGTATGAGCTATAGGAGTAGTACCAACGGAAGCACTATTTTTTTCATGACACATTCTCTCTTCACCATCTTCGCTTATTGACTATTGGCAAATGTATTATTTCAATTCAAATCACTGGTTAATGTAAAATATTCATATGTTGATGATTTATGTTTTGAAGCCATTTGACGGGTGCACCCCCTTTTACGAAAAAAATGTTTGCTTCAAAAATT
>JGI24022J15233_10010389_pt1 | contig 10558 bp, 7 predicted proteins | sample Ectturendosymbi2_FD_15233 | JGI IMG/M metagenome (IMG submission 15233)
TCTTCATTTTTCCTCAATTATTCAACACTCCTGTATGGAGACCAAATGCAGTAGTTGTCCGTGAATTGTTTCGGAGTTTGCGTCTAATCAGTATTGCTTTTGTATAGTAAAAATATGTAGACACTATGTACACACCAAGCATAAAAAAGTAAGAAGTGCTGGAAAGTGTCTTGCTCCTCTCAAGGTTGGACACGTACTAACACCGGTTGTGTAATGCCCTACTGTATGGTTATCCATATTCTGTGATTTTGCCAATGACGATACAGCTGTGGTGATGATAAACTGCTTTGATCCTCCTAATGTTGTTATGTGCAAACACCGTTTGTGTAATGTGCGCTGATGTATAGCTAACCACTTTTTGTGCTCTTGTGTCTGTGATATGGACCATGAGTCCGCAATAAACTATCATTATTATTAAGTGTTGGTTTAGGGTTTACCTTTAGGTTTAGGGCAGTGGTGCTCAAACTTTTTGGCTCGTGGGCCACATTTGTCTTTCAGAAACCCTTCGCGGGCCACAAGAATTCAAAATCTTAAATCAAATTCTCTAAAAAATTCTCTTAAATGATTAAAGTGTTAAGTTTTCTTTCCAATGAAAATTGCTTCGCGGGCCACGGTTTGAGCACCACTTGTTTAGGGTTTAGGTTTTAAGTTCAACTTTTAGGTTTAGGTTTTGTGTCAATGTTTGAATTTTGGGTTTAGGTTTTGGGTTTAGGTTTTGGGTTTAGGTTTAGGTTTAGGTTTAGGGTTTAAGTGATGTAACAAGAACCTTACGCTGATCCAAGTATATCGTCCTTGTCACTTGACCAATCCCAGCAATAGGACTCTCCTAATGGCAAAATAACTCCAGCAGTGCTTTTGCCCCTGATGCCTAATGACACTTTCTTGGTAATTTTTGGAAATGCCGAAAAGCTGTGTCTATTACGCCTCATGAGGCAAAGGCACTGCTGTAAGTATTTTGCCTTCAACCAATCGTAATTGGCGAAAGGCAAAATAGCTCGAGTAGTTCCTTTGCCTCATGAGGTAAAATAAAAACACACGATTTTACATTGGCAGATCAGGACTGGATCGGACTGATGATTTTCAAAAATTTTGTGGACAGGACTGGATCGGATTCAATTTTATCGGATCAGGACAAGACTCGGACAGAAAAATTTCACAGTCCACTCATCTCTGACGTTCATACACCACTGCGTCCTGTCACAGCACCACTTTGTGGCGATCAGAAAGCCCGAGTGGCTAGTGCGCAAAACTTCACACTGTGGCAGAAAGCAAAAACAGAAATCACACGCCGTGCTCACACTACCATTGCTTGTTGGCGACGCGTATATAGCAATGTTGTTCTTTACGCACATTCCGTTCGTGGTGAATCGCACATTCAACGTAACGCCAAACGAATTGTTCAAACACTTACAGCAGGTTGGGTTAGACTTGTTGAAATGACTGAGAGTGAAAGAGACAAGTAAAATTCAAACTGCTTTCACAAAAAAATTAGATATAAATGACCTCCAATGAAACTTGTTACAAGAACGTTGAGCACCATTTTTTAAACTATCGGGTGCCATTTTTTAGTTTGTTGGGCACCATATCGGGCGCCATTTAATAGCAAAAACAGACATAGGAAAAGTGTTTGATTTTATTTGACTCGACATTGACTCGAGCTTGCAAACCAATAACTCGAAGTGGCTCGACAGTTCTTTTGACTCGACTCGAGCAAGTCATGACTCGTCTCTGACTCGAAAAAATTTTAGATGACTCTGACTCGCCACGGACTCGAAAGGCTTGTGACTCTGACCAGGTCCGTAACCAGTGGGGCGCCAGTAGGGCGAATCCCCCCTAGAAAAATTTTCTCTCCCTGGAAAAAGGTGTTGGACATAATTTAAAAATATTGGACATAATTCAAAAAATCTGCGCCCCTCTCGGAAAACTCTTCGACCCTCCTGGTGTGCCAAGCTGGCTACGGGCCTGACTCTGATTCGACTCGGACTCGACAAAAATGATTCGGGCACATCAGTGCCTACAATGATGGTTATCAAACATTGCGATAAGATACACACCGATAATTGAGATATTTCTTCCAACAGTACACAGTATTTTATGTTTTTTTGCGTGTGACATTTCGTAAAATTATATGTAGGCTATAAAACCGTGATTTCCGAGATTTTCAATGTTTTTCCTGGGAATTTTAAGCGGTCATACATTATGAGTGAATTGTACAGCTAATAGCCTACTGAAGGACGAGTCGCAGGCGAAATTTTGATACAATATTTTCGGGCAGTTATGAAAAAAGGGCTTATTTTCTTGATATAGACGCTCCAATCAAAATAATGAGTGACGTCCTTACAGGTATGGAAAAATGTGTTGGACATAGTTTAATTTGGGCCACTCTCAGAGTTTTTGGGCTACTCTAAAAAATTTGGTCCACTCTCTCAGAAAGCTCTTCGCGGTCCCTGGTGTCCCAAGCTGGTTGAGGGCCTGCGCAAATAGCATTTACTTGAAAACCCGAAAAAACTCGAGTTTTCCTGTTTTTTTCTCAGTTATGCGGAACCCAAATTTTGAAATTTTGCCCCGAATCGGAACACAAGTTTGACGCCTCCATTTTGACGAGTCTTGTGGACTCGCGGTACCGCGTTCTTCACAAGTTGTGAACCGATGGAGTTTGCTGAAACCAAGGCTGTTGATCCGGAGCCAAAAAGTTTTAGATGAAGCGGGAGCCTTAAATTTGTTTTCCAGTTCCACAGACAGTTTGTCGGGCAACCGCGTTGTACAAGTAACATAATGGTTTTTAGTTTTTAATGGACCAAATTGTTTCGGATCTGGCGCCGAAAAGTTGTAGATGTTGGAACCGGAGTCAAAAAATTTAAATGCGTGGAGCTGGAGCCTGAAATTTGAGTTCCAGCTCCATAGGCCTGGCTGAAACCGTTGTTAACATGCATAGGCGCAATTTTGTTGTAAAATGTGAGGGGCAGCTTGCTGTGAAACCAATATATTACGACACCTAAAGAGAAAAATGTGGGGGGACATGGTATCCCCACTGTCTGAAAAAGTGGAGGGATGCGTATTTTTAAATAAGTTCGCGGTCGGAATATCCATTTGACGGTGGAAACCACGATCTTGGTGGTCAGAAGAGTCTGAAGCACATTTCCTGTTTACTACTGAATTTCAAACAGAATTAAAAAGATCTGACATGTGACGAGTTTTTCACGGTCAGGTACAGTAAAACTTGTCTAATTCACCAATTCGTTACTTTTTCGTCGGTCCCGGCAGAATCCGTATCTTTTGTGTACATTTCTGTTCGTCATCTTTCTTTCCCTCAGTAGCATTTTGTTCGGTTAATGTCATTTGCAGTTTCGCTTTTGATTTCTAAGCAGCTAGTACCTGTGGGAATTCAAGCAAGTTAAGGATCTATATCTGAGAATTGTTGCACCTCGCAATGTGTTTGTCGAATTTATACACGAGGTGCGAAGCACGACCCGACTCCCAATTGCGAGAACGTGGAAAGTCTTTAATGTTTGTTTAAAGATTTAAAAGGTGTTAGATTATAAATGGAGGAAGTCTAGATAGAGTAGAGGAATCAATCGTTGTGTTCAACCATAACGTCATAAACTTGTATTTTACTGCAAAGAAAAGCACTGTGTATACGAGTTACTATGATAAAGTATACGGGATTCTGAAAGTTTTCACCTGTTTGCATAATTCGTCACTTCGCCTAAATCGCCACTTTTTTGCAATCCCCTTGAGGTGACGAATTAGGCGAATTCTACTGTAGTATAAAACTGTTCCACGAAATTGGAACGAAACTATTGTTCGTTTATTTTTCGCAACACCAACTTAACATAAACAGCGACATCAACTAGACAAGAATATGGCGTCAGATAAGCGACCGGTAGAGCAGTCTCGACAAACACAGGCACTTCGCATTTGGTTTCACAGCCTATCGTTTATAGGCTTTGAATTGTCCAGCTTACTACAAGAACAATTAAAGCATAAAGTGCCACAAGCCAAGTTAAGAAGCAACCGTGGATTCCGCTTTACGTTTGCTGCGACCAGAAGCCTGCCGGGCATGAACCAGGCACTGGAATCCGTAAAAACTGAAATCAATTAAAAGTTGAAACTGATTTCAAGGGAAAGTCGACGTTGTAAATAGCTGATCTGGCTTTGGGTCAGGCAATAAGCAGGTCAGCAGGTAATTGCCAACAAGTTCTCAGAGTCGGCGTGCAACATACACAAAAAAGTAGCAATCGAGGTTGCTGCGCAAGGATGATGACAAGCCCAAGCAAGGACTGCATGCTTTCGATCGGACAAACACTTGCACCGCACAAAAAACCACAAAGGTGAGTACGTTAATCTCTCGCGATGGCACTAAGGTGAGTGTTTCGAAATCGACACCTGCTAGTCTCAAACACATATACACAATCGTACTTGCGACACAACCTGCTGCAGAAGACAAAATTTAAGTCAACCGTTCTGGTCAGGTCTAAGCGAACAGGCTTGCACAATGCATAATCACTGCAGTTTGAGAAAAAAAGCAGCAGCTAAAAAAGAATGCCCGTTACAAATCTCGTTGAATCGAAGTCTAGCACGATAAATTATCATGTAAGCTAAGCTGGCGGAAAAGTTACATAAAACAATTACACGTTCATGCAGTGGTGGATTAAGATCATATGAGGCCTCTGACTGAAATTAGAGAGGTGCCCTTTCTATATAATATATATTGTGGATTGTTCACATATGACACTTTTTTGCCGACTTTGGGATTGCAAGCCCCCTAAATGGGGCCCCCGGCTGTAGCCCAGTCAGCTCCCCCTTAATCCGCCACTGCGTTCAAGGCACTTGCAGCAAGGAGACACTGTGTGTACGTGCAAAAAACTTGAACACTACGCATAAATGTTAATAACTGCAAATGCTGCAATGACAAAAGACGTGTTCTACAGAGGAAGGTAAAACAGAAACCAGTAATATGCTTCAGCACGTGGTCACATCAGCTCCAAACAATAGCGCGCGTTGTTACAATTGCAAAATCTACTACAGCGGATGGATGGGCAATCATTAAAGGCAATGGCTATTGTACATAACATAAACGACAAGGTAATCAAAGATTGGAGAAACTATAAAGTTTGTAAAAATATCGCAATTGTAACGCTATCTGTAGCTCACAGGCCTTTGCGCGATATAATGTTTGTTTCCAATCGCATGACACACCGCTTCCATGGATATAAGGCTTGTTTACTAGGTTTCCCGTGGTTGTGTTCACACATTGAATTGCACATTTTATGAACAACCACGTAAAGCCACATTCGCACAAGGCCTAGCGATAGCTTAACTCAGGTCATTTCTCTGACACCGCACCAGGTATCTGCAGTCACCAAATGTGCTAAATAGTTTTCTAAGTTACTAATGCGAAAAACGTCACCCCGCGTGGCTCGCTGTTCTTACGATCACGCTCCACAGATGCACCACCTGTGCTGAGGGTGGAGGGAGATACTGCTTCATACGACAATACAGCGGACAACCAAAATAAATCAAAAGGTTTAAAGCTGTCAAGTTACTTCAAAGTGACCGAAACAACACACGTCGCAGGAGCTCCACCACAAAACGCACTTTCACGTCCGCATGCATCTCAATAACCAACAGGTTACTCGGCTTTGTTCTGATCTCAACGAATGAAGCACCGAGTGAATGTGATGCGGTGAGCTCCGCTACGTCAGAGTCACATACACTCCATGGCAAGCATTGCTCGAACCCCGATGCCAGTAGTTCGTCCCAGTCTTCTTACAGTCATGGCACGGAAAACATGTATCTGAGCTTAGCAATAAAAATAACCACGTGGCGAAACTTGTACTTATTGCTCCAAAACAAAGCAAAACACTGCTTCAGGTTTAAATATTCCAAACAAACAGCAACAAAGCTTCAAATAACGCACACCATTAGGCAGTGGATACTGGACGTCTGTAAGCGAAAATTCGGCTCCGCACTAAAAACGCTTTGAGTGTAGTTACCAGAAAAAAAGACTGTTGCACAAAAGAGGGGCATAAAGAAGAAATAAGGCTCGTCATACTGCTATGACTGCGAGATTGCATCCCTTTACATGACAGAGTTTCTCATGTGGTTTCGACAACCGAGCGAGAGGCTGACTGTTAGGCGATTATTAAATCTCCAGCCGAGTTTTCCAAAAAGCGTATTACTGAAGCAGCAGCTTTACTGAAATAAGAATACCTTTTAATGCTTTTTCTTTACAGGGCGACAACAGCCAGTTGCACAGGTGACGTAACACTACGTAACGATATCGTAACCGGAAATGAGTTAACAGGGGTTCGATTTTAAACTCGTGATGAAGGTTAAAGATGTTTTTCGTCAAAGCTGACAAAATCATGCATAACAATTCAAACTATGATATACTGTACTGCAAGGCCTGTTAAAACAGTTACGGCGCATAGGAAGTAAGGAAGGACTCCATAAAAAAAACTTGCACATAGTATAAAAAATTTGTGTCCAAAACATAACGGTGCCCACACTTTCTGGTCAACGGAGACTGCACATGACCTTGGAATTACGATAAAGAGCAGCGTATGCGATGAAAAATAAGTAAACTTCCGATATGCTTTGCCGATGTATATAACGTTTAGAGCAAAATATACCTTCCTCAACAGGCAATCACCAAACCCTAAGGCAGTCATCACACACCAGCAGATGAACGCGTCAACAGTCTTATTCAGATGCTTCCTTTCCCTCGTCTTTTCGTTTTTGCTCATTTTTTTTCCTGCTTGCCGCCCTCTTCCTCTCGTTTTTCTCTTGTTCGGAACGCTTCACCAACTTCAACAAAGTGTACACGTCGTTCTTGAAGACCTCCTTGAAATAAGGTGCTGGATCGGCTCTGGCGACCGTGCAGGCGGGAGTTTTACCCTGCGGATACAACAGAGTGAGTGTTTCGGCGATTTGCAAATCCTGCATGTCACTCGTATTTCCTAGTGTTCACCCCACGTAGTTCTGAGTGAGACGCGTGAAGTGGGAAAGAATTCAGTTGCTTTTGTGCAATGAAATCAAACACTACTCGTTATCTCCTACATCCTGGGTCCGGGTCGCAAAGACTTGCAGATTCGTGGAATTTCGTCAGTTGGATACTTGCGCTCATGGTAGACCATTTTGAGACTAAACAATATACTTTTTCAGGTCGCTTGAAACTTAGGTTTTATACTTTCAGCAGTCCATTGCTTAAGGTTTAAAGAGTTGTCTGCAAACCCAAACTTTGCCGAAGGTTTTCCCGAAATCTTTTTGGGAGTTGCTTGGAATACAACATCAAATTGAAAACGCAATATTTACTACGATGGACCTGTCAGTTTACCAATACAAAACTCGGTCAGCTACTTTGCTGTCCCTTAACCGAACACATCACATCGTACGGCCGGTAGAAAAAAAAACAAATAAAAAAAGTGTCGCAATCAACGACGATGCACAGCAAACAAGCTGTCACCATATTTTCCGGTTCTTCGATATCCCAGATCTGCGGCATCTGACAACCTTCTCTGGTTTTACGTGTGCACCAGGAATCTTCCAACACGTAGTGAGTCACCCCCATCTCTTCCAGAGTGTCGCGAACTTGCGCGAGGGTTCGTCGACTGTACATCGAATACACTTTCATCGTACGCGCACGAAGACCTGTCAAATTTGGAACGTTTAGATGTTGCTGCTGCTGCTGCTTTTCGTTAAAGCCTTGAATTTCCTCGAAATGGAAAACAAGAGTTTGCCTAGAAGAGCTTAAAGGCATACTGATGACATTAGCAAGCTTTGCTTTTGGCAAACTGAGCAATCTGAGAAGCAATTATGAAAGGGTCCAGCAAACTTTCTTCGTATTTTCTCCCAGTTTTTCAAACACCTTTTACCTTTGTCACAGCTACGTTCCAATCACATTTAACACAACTGTCTGTTTTGCTGCACATGCTATTCAAAAGATGCAATTGGAGCAACTTTTTATAAACCGAAATTTAAGTAAATTTGGTAGGCTGCGCACAATTAATTCAAACAGTCAGTAAACAAAACGTTCTAAGTCAACTACTCAACCCCAACAACTCCAACGCTAAATACGTCTATCGCAAACACCCCAACAAAAACACAATGCTTGAAAGCAATAATGCTATTCCCAATGACAATTTTTGAAGTGACAAAAGAAACAGCACAATCTACTTTCGAGTGTAGGCAAGGCTGACCACATACAGTAATCACTTATACATCTCTCGCGGTCATTACCTTCCCAGCTCATTACTTCCGGAAATTAAAATAAATTCATTGTCAACAAAACTGTTCCAACAAAACCGCCTTTCAATATCTCTAGCCGCCATTTTCAACCGCAGTAACAGGAACGTTGCAGCATTGCTATCCTTTCTTACGATGAAGTCGTTCTTGTCATTTGAAGTGACAAGAAGACAAAAACAAGCTGATAGTCAACATTTCGTGATTAGCGCGTCAAATAAATATTACGTGGCCGGTTGTTGATCAAGATCTATAAATAAACGCAATTTTCGATCCTAAAACCTTGAATATAACGACAGCGAGAATAGAGTGGTAAAGCGTTGGCTAGTATAATCAAGGGTCTCTGAAACATGGCATAAAGCGCAGTCATATTTTTAGTTGAGGATACAACTGTGGAACAAAACAATGTGAATTCAACTTCAAATACGAACCCATAACCCAAGGAGCGGAGCACAATCGATGTCATGGGTAAACTGGTTTTTTTTTCGGTCATAGACCGAAATAATTTTGAAGTGACCGAAAAAAGTTAAGTCATTTCGGTCAGAATGTCTGAAAATATAGGTTAAAAACACTGTTACGGCGAGTTTTAATACAAGTGTGAGACAAATGACTGAAATGTTTCAGAGTTCAAAATGTCTCAGCGAACAAAAAACAGTGCGTAAAGCGTCATTTACCTGCGTCCTCGTAGTGAGGATGGTTGACTATCGGACGCAAGCATGACAACTTTATGCTTGCCATCGTGGGCATAGCTCCAGCAAAGACAGCATTCATGGGAAGATTGTCGTTGATGTAGTTGATTAACTGTATTAAAGTAAACTCTACTAATGAGAACAACGAAATTGATTTTGAAAGTAATCGACATTAAGCTATACCCATTTTATCTTCGAGTTCTTTCATGTTTCTGTGTGTTCCTTGCTACTTATGCTTTAAATCTATTCAGTTGTGTATGGGATGAAAACGTTATATAATAGTATTTTTTTGCGATGTAATCACCTTATATTCAATATAATATGGTTAAGTCCGAACCCGCAAAGCAACAGATGTAGTAAACTTAAATGCAGTAGGTAAATCAACAATGATGGATATCACACGCCATTGCAGAATTTCTTGGTCAACTAGTAACAGACCCTTGAACCTACGCAGTACCAACTACCTACATCGCGGGCCCTACATTTTATTCGAATGCGTAAGTGCGGTTAATCGTCTCAATTCCAATGTCCAAAAGTTTGGGTGACACAACGGTTTCATCACTTGCAAACGTAATCGCATAACATGACTTTCCACACACCCGGCACCTCAGGGGGAGTTGACAAGCTGAGGTTATGCAATTGCAACCTGTCCAGCATTGTGCTCGTGAACATATGGCTTAGACCCATGTTGTTGAAACACAACCGTTAAAGGAATCCTAAACGTGTCGCAACACTCACGTCGGCTTGTTTTTGGTGTTGTGTGATTCAGTCGCTTGCGGTTCAGCCATTTGACTGATTGGACGTTTTGTCACTGGCGAGCGCAAGTGCCTCGTTAACGACAGAGTTTTGTGCTTACTTGCTGCATGTCACGGCGGTCGAACAAGCTTTCGTTGCACAACATGCCGTCGGCAACTTACGTACAGACGTTATTTCGCTGCAGAATTTTTTTCACGGTTTCGGAGCAGATTTAAACGTTAAATTCTCGCATGTGGTTGTCGCCTGTGTTTGCAATATCTTTAAACAACGAAAAACATTCCATGCTTCGCGGGCGTGCCAGCTCTCGCGAACCTACAACAACTTGGTGGAAGCATCGACCCATAAGATACACTTGAAACGTACGCAACGTCAACTCTTTACATCGCCGTACCTGCAGTACGGCAAGCATGACTAAGTCGCAAAACCAGTGTGCAATTCATCAGCATATAAGCACGGAATTTTAACCATGCATCACGGACAGAAGACCGTTAATTATTATTCGTCTGCGAGGCACCAGGTCGCCCGCAAGGACCAACCTGGTTGACCGCGGGCATAGGCGTAGCCAAAAGGCATGGCCACAAAATTTCTAGCATTCCTTGTCGTTTTGCGCTTTGAGAGGTGTTGTCCCAAACAAAATACTGTTGCTCGCTGAAAGTCAAAATATTTGGCTCAAAATTTTATTCAGGCTGGCTACACTACTGCCCACGGGCCTGCTCTAAAAATAACATTAGCATGATCAGTGTCTTCACATTGCGGAATATCTTAATTGTTAATAGTAAAATAATTAAAGGTAAATTGAGCAACATTTTTATTTCAGAAGCGTGCATCAAACTGGTAGCTCTTTGCATTAATCGGCACGTAAGAAGTAG